>JYMV01050446.1_pt1 | contig 20302 bp, 9 predicted proteins | sample 338911 | NCBI WGS metagenome assembly JYMV01 (sample SAMN03354496, study PRJNA234377) | hydrothermal vent metagenome | biome: Deep sea; feature: Hydrothermal plumes at the Eastern Lau Spreading Center, Western Pacific Ocean; material: Seawater | place: Tonga | collected 2009 | depth 2000 m m
TTCTCATACACCACATTTGACTATAACTCCTACCTGATCCCTGGCCCCAACAAAACCACACCGAACTAGAGTCCCTCAAAGACGTTACCATGGATTGCAAAAAGCTGAGTATTTGCAATTAATTACAATATTTTTTGTACTACTGATCGACTATCCCGGCCAATTCTATTAGCTTGTAATTCCACCATAAATCCAATCCTATTACGACTTTATACACCCTTAGGAAAACAGATATGGCGAAAATAACTTCTAGAAGTAGGGCGTGAAACACAAAATAACCTTCCAGATGGACAAGTTGGAGGAAAGAACTGAAGACTGACCTTCATTTATTTTCCTTCCAGGCCGAAAAAACACTAGAGTAAGGAATTGTCGACAGTCAATAAATATCAGCATTTCAACCCATGTTGATAGAAAATATATAACCTACTGTAAATTAATGTTTTAGCTGGCCCTGGACACCGGTAACAGGCGCGCCCTTTTATGGAAGGACTCTTAAATTGCGTCTTCTTAAGTTTCTCAAGCTATTTTTAATAACTACATTTTCTTTACAATATTAAAAACAGTATAACCGGACTTACTATTTTACTGGCGAATGAAAATTTTTTCCGTATTTATATTTATTTTAATGTTGTCGGTTCCGCTGGTTCATGCGGGTGATACCCAGAAAGCTTTGAACGCGATAAGCCGGGGTGACTACAAAACAGCTTTTGAGATTTGGCTATCCCTCGCGAAACGGGGAAATAATGCGGCGCAATTCAACTTGGGATTGATGTATGACAAAGGGGATGGAGTAAATCAAGATTTTTCCAAAGCTGTTAAGTGGTACCGGTTAGCCGCCATACAGGGAAATGCCGACGCCCAGTTAAATCTCGGGCTCATGTATTACAACGGTGTGGGGGTTCCAAAAAACTATAAAAGAGCCGCAAGGTGGTATCTTTATTCTGCCAGACAGGGAAACCTAGGTGCGCAGTTCAACTTGGGATGGATGTACGATAAAGGAGAGGGGGTCATCCCTAATTATAAAAGGGCCCTAAAATGGTACAAGCTGGCTGCAAAACAAGGGCATGGAGGTGCGCAATACAACCTGGGCTTGGTGTATGACAATGGCGACGAGATTGCCAGGAATTTCCAAAAAACTCTTTATTGGTATTTGAAAGCCGGAAAACAGGGAAACGCCGAAGCCCAATTTGAACTGGCCAAAATTTATGATCAGGGAATAAAGACTAAACAAGACAGTAGAAAAGCGATCCAATGGTATAAACTTGCCGCAAAAAAAGGAAAACGGGAAGCTCAATTCCGTTTGGGAAGGATGTATGTTCAAGGAAAAGGGATCCTAAAAAATTATGCAAGTGCTGCCACTTGGTTCCGACGGGCCGCAGTACAGGAACACCCAAATGCCCAATTCAACTTAGGTCTCCTATATGAAAGTGGAGATGGAGTTGAAAGAGACTCGAAAAAAGCGGCAAAGTGGTATCTTTTGGCTGCCGAACAAGACCATGGGTCTGCTCAAGCAAATTTAGCTTGGATGTATCTCAATGGTATAGGTGTCGAAGAAGATCTGAATGAAGCTGAAAAATGGTACAGAAGAGCGGAAAAACTGGAAAAACGTTTCAGAAATAAGAGCTCACAATTTAAACATGCCAAAGATAATGATCTAAGAACAAATACTAAACAAGACAGCAAAAGAGCTATCAAAGGGTATAAACTGGCCGGTCCCACCGATTCAAAAGAAAAAAAAAGGTTCTATAAAAGCCAGAAACTGTCTCTCTCGATAGGGCTCTGGATTAGCACGGGCAAAACGAGTTGGAACCACGATTCATCGGGTAGCAGTACTGTTGCCGGAAATCCCACCTCAGAGTTAACCTATGAAGATCTCGATTCCAATATTATCGAGTTGGAAGCAGAACTCCGGCTCCCTCGCAAGGTGTTCCTTCGCACGCAATTTGGTTTCGGAGCCATCAATTCGGGCCGTCTGGTTAATGACGATTTCGTCAGTGCCGCAGGGGCAACATTTTTTAGTGCCACGCAAACCGGTGAACACCGTATTTCCAGAACCTTCAGCGATATTGGTGACGACAGTTTGTGGTACCTCAATCTTGATTTGGGCTACACACTTAGGGTGTCGAGAACCGGGCAGGGCTTCTTAAGAGGCTTTGTCGGATATCAGCATTGGCAGGAAAAAGCAGTCGCTAAAGGGTTGGAGCAAATCGAATGTACCTCCGTGGGAAACTTTTGTAACGCTGTAGGAACAATATCCAATGTTGGAGAAAAAGTTATTACCAACGAAGTGCGATGGGATTCATTGAGAATAGGACTGGAAGGATCGCACTGGTTTAATAGAAAGCTCAGGTTCGATATCGACTTGGCCTTCATCCCTTTTTCAAGTTTATTGAATCAGGATACTCACCATTCAAGAACCGATTTGCAGCAGGACCCTTCTTTTGAAATGGATGGAACCGGAACCGGCTACAATATCGCTGCCAGTCTCAAGTACCAGTTCACCAAAGGGTTGTCCTTCTCGGCGGGATATAAATACTGGGAAATCGAAGTGAGCGATGGCACCTGGAAAAACTTCCCTGTGACGGGGTCTCAGACCATTGCCACTTTAAATGATTTATTTTCCTACCGACACGGTCTCACCGCTAAATTCGAATACACCTTTTGATTTTTTCATCGCCTTCTCTATCAAACAAACTGACTTCGCATAACCCGCATATTGCTTGAGAGATTGTTAACCATCCCACCCCATTTTTTGGTATCCGACTATTGTCTTTATTCCTCAAAGAGGGGTCCTTCTACGAAAAGGTCAGGAGGACAAGTTGCTTTACATGAGGTTGCCAAAGGATTTATAATTTATTCCACTACAAAATTGTCCCAAATAAAGGATATAGAACATTGAGGAATTTCTTCACAATCCGGTTCTTTTGTATTTGTCTTTCAGCGGCATTTTTGTTTCAAGGTTGCGCACTGAGTCTCAATCATTGGAAAGGCGTAAAAAAGTCCGAACTCATCTCCACTTGGGGAGCACCGAAAAATATCCTTCCTACCCGCAAGGGAGGGAACATTTTAGTTTATGACAGGAGTCCCTGGGAAACAGATATGAATTACTTGGGAAACCGCACGTCACCCACCCGATTGATCGGGTTCTACGTTAATAAAATGGGAATCGTCTATGACTGGAAGGAATTTCCTTTGGGAAAAACTCTTTACAAATAAAATATTTCTTGGAATTTTTGCCGGGGTATTTTTTTTATTTAATACCGCTGTTACGCGTGCTGGCGATGAAGGCCTGTTATCCATCCAGTACCAAAACTCGCTTCTTTCTGTGAATATCCAGGGTGCCTCGCTATATGACGTGGTTCAGGAATTAAAAAGAAAGACCGGTGTAGATTTCAATTACAAATTCCTTCCTGATTGGACCATTTATGCAAATTTTAAAAATTTAACCCTCAAAGAGGGGATCAAACAGACCCTCCCCTTCAGCACAATTTTTGTTTCCAACCCATCACCATCAGGAGGAGAGACCATCCAATCCGTTTTCATTCTTTCTTCTCTGGGCCTAAGTTCGGGTAACATGCAGGGAACGCCCTTAGGTGTGGCGTTACCGTCTCCAAAAAAAATCCATCCCAATTATCAAAGGGGCATTGAGCATCTGACCTGGCAGGCAAAAGATGCCGCACTGGCCTACCAATGGCTGCTTCAATTACAAGATGAAGACCCATTGAAACGGGTAGAAGCGATAACTCAATTAGGAAAATTGAAGTCCAATTTTTTCTCAGTTAAAGGACTCTACCTCTCTCTTGAAGACCCGGATGATCGGGTAAATAAAGCTGCCACCGAAAGCCTTAAAAGTCTGGATGAATACAATGTGTTTAAGTCATTAAGGAACGAGTTGAAGCAAACTGAGCCAATAATTCAAAAACATGCTCTGGACGTGATCCGCCTTCAGGAAGGGTCCAAGTGGATAGTATTATTGCGGCAGGCGATTAAGTCCGATCAAATCGACTCGTCTTTAAGAGAATTCGCTCAAGGAATTCTTATGGATTTGCAAGCTAAATCCAGGAAAAATTAGTTCGTGTATTGAGTTAGTTGTGAATCAACCTATCCCCTCTTCTGGCATCAAATCTCTATCTTCATGCCACGCAGGGGTATTTGGAAGGGGTCGATTAAAACCCTTCTTTTACGTTAGAATCCTTAGGCGGGTTAGCGTCTCCTGCGTTTTCTTTTGGATTTCTTTCCCTTCTTCTTTTTCGATTTTTCCTTCAGTGCAACGGGCGGGGTTTCAGGCTCGTTAGCAACTCGCCATACTTTTCCTTCTTCGAGATACATTCGCTGCTGATCTTCCAAACTGAGTGGCAATGATCCCAATCTTCCAAAAACACTTACCTGATTGCCACTTTCGTCAATAGCCCTGTCACGGTCCATCCCCTTCGATAACGTCATTGCTCGACCCATGAGTTTTTTGGAGGCAATCAGCTTGGGTTTGGGAAGCGCACTAAAACCAAAATGCATCACCCCTGCCTCATCGTCTCCCGGGGACCGTAGTTGAATCACTCGGAGACCGTTCTTCCCATCTGCGACAAAAGCAAACAGGCTGGAAGATACCGAACCCACCTTGACTCCGTAGACATCATTCATCTTCCCGTCTGCATTGAAGACAAGAGCGATCCTGGGTTTCTCCGGGTTTTCCACATCAACGATAACCAATCCCTTTTTTCCAGCCGCAACGTAGGCATAGGTTCGAGCCACATAAACATCGTGAGCCTCTTCTAAAGGAATGATAGCGCCTTCAACAAGTTTAGGTTTGTCCTGAAAGGTTACTTCGAAAACTTTCAATCCTTCATCGTCTACCACGAAACCATAGCGAAACTGAATGGCTACCGTCCTAGGATTTTTAAGTCCCTTCAAATCCGCGACCAGCTTGGGTTTTAAAGGATCGTCCAGATTAACGACCCGAATTCCATCCGGGCAACTAATGTAAGCGTAAACACCGGCCAGAGTGATGGACTCGGCACCCTGCAAACGTCCTTCGGGATTAAACGTGACGGCACGTTCAATAAAATTATTCTTCGGATTACCGTCAAGGAAGGTCGTTACATCGACCCCTATCAACCCTTCATGCCGATCAGTAAAAAATGCATATTTATAAATAGAATGCATGGGGGCTTCTTCATTTTCCGGAAGAGCTTTACGGTTGGCATCAACGGGCATGTTTGTTGGCAACGCCAGAGAAGTAGCAAACTTGGAACCGATATATGGGACCTGCCCTAGGGGCGACACTGGGGAGCTTATGATGCGCTGAGAATATCCTTTATTATCAATATTCGCCACATCGTAAACTCTAAACCCTTCTTTACCTTGGGCTGTATAAAGATATTCCCCTCTTAGTTGCAAGCTGCGGATTCCTTCGGAGCCATTGCCATAAGAATTTTCCAAATTTTTCCCCTTGGCCAGGTGTTTGGCAAATTCGGCTGGGAAAGCATATTTATGGGCATGCGAGCCAACCACCGCCTGCGGTTCTTCCGTCTCCGTAACAGCCACGGCTACCAAGCCATTGTCTTCAAGACCCAGGTAAATGTATTTGCCTAAAAAGTTAACGAAATTTGTGCCGTGCAAGAAAAGCTGAGCCATCCAGGCGTTGTTATCGTTTTTCTTGGATATATGGCAGTCCTCACATTTCTTGGTCTCTTCCTTGCGAACGTTATGCGGGTAATGCGGATTGAACGCCTGACTGCTATACCCGGCAGCAGAAATGGGGGCTTGCTGAAGATAAGTCATTTCCCGGTCTCCATTCAAGGAACTCACGATCAGAGCGCTGGAAGAACGGGCGGGAGCAATTTTTTTGTTTTTCACCTTGCCCCAGCGGGCCAGCATAAAGCTATCATCCCTCAACACCTGTGGATTATAGGTGGCAAATATCTTGCTAAAATTTCCTTCATAATGTTTCATCTTCTGCTTGTAATTCTGTTTCAAGGGAAGATGGCACCCGAAACAGTTGGTCACGAACCCAGTATGGCAAGTATAGCAGGTCATTTTTTCGCTTGAATGCGCCAATTTGTTTTTATCTTCGGGAACGGTACCCCAGGTTTTTTTGTCACGTTGGATGGTTTTCGCGTAACGTGCCTTAGCGTTAAAGTTTTTGCTTTTCGGATTGATGAAGTCCTGTACCTGTGGAACTTCCCATTCCCGATCGGGGTACAACATGGACCGCTGAAAGATCTTTTTTCCACGTTTAAAAAATCGCTTTTTGCCGGAGGAGGATTTACCGGTCCGCAAATCCCCATCCCCGGTAGCGGCGGGGCCACTAGGGACCAGACTGGCTAGCCTGTCCACATCGCCGTGACAATCGACACATTGGATATCCAATGCATCCTTGTAGGCACCATACATTTTCCCATCGCCATGGGAGTCCTGAGAAAAATGGCAGTCCACGCAATGCATTCCTTTTTCCACATGAACATCCTTTAAATGCACCGCCCTTTCCCAAAAATCTGGTTTGTCTAAAGAAACGATTTTCCCTTCTTTATCCAGGAGATTACCTTTTCTATCCTTCTTGAAGACCCCGCGGAACATCCATCCGTGCCCGTGATAATCGGCTATTTGCGTATGCTTGAGTTTGGAATTCAATTCACTGGATTTTTCCAGAAATTCCTCATTGCGCCACAACCCTCTGTTGACAGCGCCCTCGGGGTTAGCTTCATAACCTTCTGCCAACTCTTTTGAAGTTAAATCCGGTGTTTTATCGGGATACATGAACTTGGCATCAGTTTCATAATCCCACATTTGGTAACCCAGATAGGTATTGACGAAAGCGTTGGGTTGGTGCATGTGGCATACCAAACATTGGCTGGTGGGGATGGCGTTGGTGAACCGATGGCTGATCGGGTGGCCCCTTTCGTCTTTGGGAATTGTGGGATCTTTGGAAAAGCTGAGACCTTGATGGCCAAATTTGGCATAAGGTCCGGAACCATCTGCATCCCGATTGTTGGCATAGACAACGTGACAACTACTGCATCCACTGGAACGGAAATCACCCGAATGATCGTTGGTTCCCAAAAACCAAAGTAAGGGATCATTCAAGCGGGTTTTATGGATATTCAACGTTGGCGTATCGATCCTAAGTTGCGTTCCTAATCCTCGGTCTCCTGTCTTCATATCGGGTTTTCCAGGCTCAGGAAATATACTGACAATATTAGCCAAACCCGGTTGCCCAACCTCGGAAGGATTGGCCCGGGAAACCCTGCCACCTCTCTCAAAAGTGCGGAAGATATTTCCAGGTTTGGTAATTTCCCATCGTGGCAAAGGAATTATAAATGGCAATGCACCTCTCGCTTTTTCTTTTTCTGTCAATTCTCGATAAAAGGTTTTTCCTTCTTCAGTCGTCACGGTGGCGCCAAAGACCTGAGCGGGTTTCCCATCCTTACCGTAATATTCTCCCAACAGGTAGTTTTTATAGGGAAGAATTCCATTGTTATAAGTCGCTGCTCCAAAAAACAAACTACCTGTGGACATAATACTTTTTGGCACGTTGTTCACATATTGCTGATGGCAAAAAGACCCGCCACAGGTTGTCTCTGCAATCCGTAAATCGCCGGGGTTCATAAAACGTATAAACTCCCTGCTTTCCTTGTTCAGCAATGTATAGGAGCGAACCGGATTCGCCGATGAAGGCCATTTATCAGGATATTTGGGATGGATGTGCGACTTGTTCTGTATCCCCAAGTATTTTTCTGATTTTGGATCGAGGTCTTTTTTGGCGATGAATTCGGAATTTCCACCATGGCAGTCGGTACATCCCAATTTGATTTTTTCATCGGCATGCATCTTTTCGATGCCCTGATGGCAACTGTTACAACCCAGACTTTTCTTTTCAACCTCTTCCTTGGACTGTTTCCCAATATCCTCAATCCCGATTGGAGCCCAAGGGTCAGCAGGAACCAACTTAATAACCGCGGCCCTATTTTCTGTTTCTGATTTTATTGTTACTGTATTATCAGTTTCGGTTGCCTTATCTCTTCCATTCTTGGCTTTACCTGCTAAAGGAATTGGTTTTTTCTGCGGAGAAGTATCAGATTTGACTGATGAAATTTTTGCTGGAGTGATATCTTTTTGAGGAACTTCTTTTTGAGGGGTTTCTTTTTTGGGTGCCTTTTGTCCCGCCGGGGTTTCAGGATCCTTTAAGGTTACGTTGCCCTCAAGTGCGGGCAAGATTCCCACAGTCCAAACCAAAACCACAAAAACCACAGTGGCCGACAAGCCAACGCATTTTGTCCACATCATTTTTTTTGATGGCCTCCGCACGTTAAACCCTTTCAAATTTTAGTATGTGAGAATAATTCTGGATGTAACTGAATACAGATTGCCTGAAGTCAAAATATCTCGAAATCCTTCTCCAGGGAAAAGAACAGAAGTTCCAAAATCCAGGATGACATTATTGTTCAGCCAAGGCCTCCACTCCGCCCCCAAGCTCAGGTCAATACCGATGTTCTCATCAATGCCGCTCTGATTCAAAACCAACTCCATGGATTCGGTTTCGTCAAAACTCAGTTTACTCAAATTCACCGTGCTTCGAATGGTTGGAGTGAGATTTAAATCCAGCCCAAAATTAAATATGATGATTCCGGGATTAACAAAATTAGCTTGCCCCTGAAGTTTGCTGCTACGGAGACTGGGAAACACGCTATCCTTATTTACCAGTTGAACCCCTGTTCCGGCAAGTGGAATTGCTTGGGCAATCCAGTATGTATTTCGTCCCCCGACAAAATTGGGATTGGGTAAAATAGCATCGAATCCAGTTCCTCTATCATCCTCCGGGTTTCCGTCTCCCGTGGAATGCAAGAAACTGAATCGGTATCGAACCCAGTCATCATCCACAGACAATTCCAGCCCCAAGGCCCAGGCATCGATATCTATTTTTTGACCGGCAATATTATTTAAGGAATCGTCTCCAAAAGCATGATACAAGAAGTGACTGATATTGATTCGCCCCCAATGCCCCTCTCCTGTCCAGCCGATATATTTTGCTTTCACTTCATGGGCCTCGACCGATCCAATGAGATCAGGGCGCACGAGGAATAGATTTTTATCGAACTCTGTCGAGGGGCCATCTTCATTATAATGAAAACTCAACTGGGCCGTGTAGCCCTTTGTTATGAAATCCTGCGCATAAATATTAACAATGAAAACATCTTGCCCGCGATCTTCAAAAGTATTCAATTCGCTGTTGGTATCTTTTTCCAACATATCGAAATAAAGAATATTGAATTGATAGATATTATTGTCCAAGGTTCCGAGGAGGCGACCACCGAGGTTTGCATCTTCGAAGAGGATTCCCCTGAAATCAGAATTGAATTTTTGAATTCCGGCCTTAAAAGAAACAAAATCATAATAGCGGCTTATATCGTAAAGATGATATTCCACGGAGGCTTCTTCCAAAGAATAGTCATCTGTTGTTCGAGTAGTTCCATCTCGAACATCCCTCGAGATAATCCCCTCTTCACTCGCCGCTACCCGGTTAAGGTTTATAGCCGGAGCCAATCGAATTTCCCAATCACGTGGACGGAAAGAGGTATTTCCTTTAAACAACTCAAAGGTAAATCTGAAGTCCTGCGAATATTGAAATTTTTTATTTCCACCAAAAAACTCTTCACTTATGGGATCCGCAGCGCTCACCCCGCTGGGAGTAGGGACGGTGCCGTACCATTCAAATTTACTGATGCTGTCCATTCGCGCAACAAAAAAGATGTCCTGACCAAAGATGGGCCGGTCCCCCTTGAATAAATTCCGGTTATAGGGGTCGATGAGGTTTTCTTCATAGAGGATCCGCCAACGATCTTCGAAACTTTTAAATCCTTCGATTTTTTTTATTTCGCCCTCATCCTGGTATTTCGGCCTTTCAGAGGATTTTTCAGCAGCTTCACCCGAAGGCTTTTCTTTCTTGGACCTGCTTCTTCGGCGGCGCTTTTTTTCTCTTTCGGCCACGACTTCCCCGAGTCTCTTGTACTTGCCGTGTTCCTCCGAATAAATATATTTCGTAGTGTTTGCTGATTTAGCCTGAGCCAGACGAATAGGGAAGAAAACCAATCCTAAAAAAAAAAACAATACTAATATCAGAATGGGTTTATTGTTCGGCTTTTCCATCTTATTTACCCAGATTTGTCGGGTTGCGTGGGAATTTCAAATAGGGCATGCGTACGCCATCAATTCTATTTTGGTCTGCGCGGATACTTGAGGGAGGTTCAAATCCTTCCGCTCCACCTGCTGCAACAAAATCGTCCTGCTCCACCCCATCACCGCTTACTCCCAAACCGCCGATCAGCACTCCGTTTTTATACAGCGGAACGCTGCCTGGGAAAAACACGATACCGTTATGATTAGCGCTCGTTGCCTGTCCGCCCTGAGAGCAGGGATTGCTGGAATCTGTCAAAAACACATTCCTGTAAGGACCCGACCCAGCGAAGTCAATGCCGGAAGGGAAAAACCGTTGGCTGCCAAAACTGATGGTTCGGTTTGTGATAGCAGTACCACTCGGCAAGCCAACTTCATCCTGGGCGGCTACCGCGCTTCCGCTGAAGTAAGCTACATTGCGGGCTTTGGCAATGGCGACATCAAGACTGAAAACAGTTGCATCTGATTGCCGGTAAACCGCCAGAATATTACCATTCAGATCGCCAATGGCAAAAACCATTCTTGCCGTCTCGGTAAAGGGAAGCCGAATTGCCGCTCTGGTTTGTTTGGCGAAATCCCGGCTTTGGTTGATGATAGTATTCAAGTCGGCAACAGTAAAAGAGCCCCCCGCTGTGGGACCTACCAGAAAACCGGATGGCACAGCTATACTACCTTTATCATCTCCAGGGTCATTCGAAGCAACATCCACTACTGTTGCGGCTCCCGGATCAGCGGAAAACCCAGCCGGCCGGGTGGTCTGCACTACTCCAGGCAGACGAATGCCGTCAATAAATATTCCCCCACCGCTGAATTGAGGCGGCTCAAAACCCACCGCCCCCTGAAGAGCCGCGAACTCTTCCGCCTCATAACCTGTTCCCGACTTACGCAACCCACCCTGAGGGTCATTGGCTAGAGCGGGCCCAATCCCAAATACACCGATGCCTCCCACCAGAATAGTGCCCTTATAAAGAGGAAACGAACCGGGAATAGTCATCGTACCCAAACCACACCCTACCTGACTCGCATTGGTACAAAGACCGCCGGCTCTACCCAGAGATTGAGGGAACGATTGTCCACCAATGAAGGTGACATTAAGAAAACAGCCACGATTATTATTTTCAATCCCGAACAAAGCACCGTTGGGGGTGAATGAAATACTGGGAGGAAAATGCTCACCGCTGATAAAGCGAACGGTACGGGATGTCAAAACCGCCTGGTTATGGGAAAAAAAAGCAGCGGTACGGGCCAGGGCAACAGCCGTATCCTGATTAGCCACTGTTGTTCCCCCCGACTTATGCTTTACACCCAGAATACGTCCTTGCCGATCCACCACCGCCACTACCATATTGACGGAGTTGTTCAGGGAATCAACCGCCTGGGCTATTATAGTGTCGATTTCCGCCACAGAAAGCCGTGCCGCAGTTTTACTGTTCCCCGCAGGAAAGGTAAAGGCAAAATACGTGAGCGGAGTCAGCATGGATTTTGCTTGAGAAAATAAGGAGCCGAAGGCCGCAAGATCGCCTGCGGAAAACGTGGTAACGGACTTTGAGGGCTCTGAGACAGGAGTCGATGAAGTTACGCTTTGGGGCACAATCACTAGTACGGATGGCGAAGTTGAAACGGGAGCTGATGAAGCTTCGCTCGAATCCGTAACCGATGAAGTTTCGCTCGAATCCGTAACCGATGAAGTTTCGCTCGGAACCTCAACCGATGCTTCAATCTCAACCGTTGTAGACCAAACAAATGAATTCTCTATAACATCGACAGTATCGACTGACTCTGTAGAATCTTCATTTTCCAAAATTACCGTGCTGTTTGGAAAAAATTGTTCGACACCTTCCTGCAAGGACAGGCCCTCGAACTTTAAATTGACAAGTTTTTCAGCTTGGGAGTCAAATTGAATATCGACCCCTGCCACTTCCTTCAGTTTTTCAATCACATCCAGGAGCTTCGCCCCCTGAATATCCACCGACAACTGGGAATTCTCAAACTGAATAAAAATTTTCCCTTCTTCCTGCGCAAAACTTAAGGGAGGAACAATAAAAATTGGGAATAAAATTAGAAGAAGACAGGCAATTTTGCAGAAAGTAGCAACCCCGGAAATATGGTGTTTCACAGGGCCATTATTGAGTGATGAAAAAAATCGTTCCATGGGAAGCAACATATAATATTAACTCTGGCTTTAGTACCATAATTAATGGCTCGAAGTTCAGCGAAATCTACTCATGTTAATGCTTTGGCGGTAGGCTTTGCTGTTTAAGGGAAAAGTAAGTGCCTCATTGCGATGATCCGGAAAAGGGCAATCAGCGACCCAGTTTGCCCTAATAGAATCATGAAATTTAACTGCGAAACTAAGCAGACAAAAACCCTAAAGAATTTGTTGCCCAATCCAGGAAAGCAAAGCTTTCTCAGCCAGAGGAAAAACTTTTAAATGTTCTTCTTTCGAGGAGTCAAGCTTACTTTACCAACGAAGCCACTTTAGCCAAATTCTGGCCGAATGTTTTTGCATCGTAGGCCGGGGGTTCCTGGCCCTTCTCTTCGGCAAACAGGCCGAAGTACAACTCATCAATGGCAGCAAACATCGCGTCATCTCCTCCGGTATAGAGACCATCGATAACCATGAAGGCCTGCACTGCATCTTCTTTGCTGGCTGCATTTGTAAAGTGACTGTCTGAGGCAACCGCTTTAATAATTTTACCTATTTGACCTGCACTATATTTTGCTTGCAGAGCCTTTTCCAACAGGGCATCGGCCAGATTGGCCAGCTTGCCGGCCTTGGATGCTAAGGTTCCAGCATCTCCAACAGACTTGGAGAGATCGCTCAATCCTGATTCGATGGATTTACTATCTGCCATACCATTTGCCGAAAGAACTCTCAGCATATTCCCATGAGCTTGTGCTTGTTCTAAACCGCTCTGCAGTAAATCTTTGCTTAACCCGGTTTTTGCTGCATTCGCCAAATTCAGGAGGGATTCTCGCAAGGAAATAGCCTGACTGGCAACCATCATTTTAGCTGGGAAGCCATCGCCTTTGGCGGGCACTTCTTCCCAGTGCTTTGGCATCGTCTTCTGTAAATAGCCCATTTCAAATTTCAAAGCCGGGTGACCAGCCTGAACCATATTGCCGTTTATCTGGTAATGGCAGAAGACGCAGGTCTCAAGCCGAGTCTTCGGATTTTTCACGTCCCACATTCCCTGCTTCACGGATTGAGTATGCCGCTCGGCCCTTTTTGCCCACAATTCATCCCCCGCTACTCCTTTGGGTTCATAAGGTTTGGCATGCGGTTCCAGGTATTGTTCTGCGGGACCGTGGCACAATTCACAGGTCACGCCTTCATTGATATCGTATTTTTCCCCTTTAAGATCGGGTTTATTATCGATGCTCAAAGTATGGCAAACAATGCATTCCTGGCTTTTTTCGGGTTTTCCCTTGAGGCCAAAGTCCTTGGCAATTTTTTGTGAGTCTTCCTCGAAAAGAACGCTATATGCCTGGGAATGGATTTCCGCCTTGACCCAGGTTGTGTATTCGTTTGCCCTAATTTTTGATTTATGACCATGACATTTTGCCTGGTTACAAGATCCCGCACCGGTAAATTTGAGAGGGGAATCGACCTTCGGAGGAAATTCTCGCCCGGACATAGTTATATCTGCGGCCCAAGAAAAAGAACTCAAACCGAATAAAATCAAAAAACATAGTCCTGCAACTCTTATGAATCGGAAATATGCTTGTGTCATCAACCAGAGCTCCTTAACGAATTTTTAAAAATTTTCATCCGAAAAATGCATCTGCGGCAAAAGTACGTAGCCAATCTACAAGCTTTAGAGAACTTTTAGCAACTATTTTTAGGGGGTTCCGTGTAAAGATTCCCGGCCATGCATGGAATCTTGCTGTTTTAAAAAGCGATAACCAAATGGAGTCATCTTGTCCAATACCATTTGTCCCGAGTTGAATCCCCGTTGCTTCTCAGGATGATAGTTATGGCAATACACACAGTCATTCAAATTAATTTGATTTTTTTCATGGCACGTCCTGCAAGTTTGAATAGGAGGCAGCGAAACATCTAACGTGGATACACTTTTTGCCACCGATTCATGACAGGTTTCGCATTTCAGATATTCATGTTTCAAATGGTTGACGCCTTTGAAGGAAAATCTTTTGGGATTTTGGGTCGGCAGGATTTCCGGTAACCGCAAGGTTTTTTCCTGCAACTCTTTCTTAACACATGCCTCTATAACCTCTTCCCTGGTATCCTCTTTCTCAGCGCACTTTTCCCTCAAAACCTCTATGTCGGGTTCCTGGTGCTTCAAGGTTTTTTTCTGTTTCTCTTCCACATCCCAGATGATGGCAACATTATTGTAGGCTGCAGAGATGATTTTAGAACTATCCTTGCTAAAAAACGTGACGGGGACCTGATTTTCATGGCCCTTGAATTCGTCCATCTGTTTTCCTGTGTCGGTGTTCCATAAGCGTACCCTCTTGTCACTGGACCCCGTAACTACCTGAGAACCATCCTCGTTAAAGGTTGCAGAGAGAAACAGTTGTGCCTTTATATACTCCTTCTCATAAACCGCCAAAGTGGAGACGACATTTCCTTTCTCAAGGTTCCAGATTTTGGCAGAGAAATCTTCTGCAAGCGAAATCATTTTTGAGCCATTGCCGCTGAACTCCAAATGGGTGACCCCCTTGCTATGGCCGGACAATGGATCCTCCGTTCCTGAAGCGAGGACGGTCATCTCTGTCCCATCTTCAGCGCTCCAGGTGATTATGGTTCCATTCGAACGTCCGCCGACGACTTGTTTTCCGTCGGGGCTAAAGTGAACGACCAGCACCTCAGCTCCGGAAGACTTCAAAGTTGCAAGATTCTTACCCTGGACAGTGTCCCAAAGAATGGCTGTGGCATCATCGGCCCAGGTCAATACCCGGGTACTGGCGCTATTGATCTCAACTTTCAAAATCGGTCGATTGTGCTCCATTGTGAGGACGGGTTTCTGGTTCGCAATATCCCAAATGATCGCCTTGCCGTCATCGGAACCTGTAATGATCTTTTCCTGCAAAGGCAAAAATGCGGCATCATTCACCGAGCCAGTATGCTTTCTGAAAACCAGAGGCGCGGCCTCGGAATCCTCAAGACTCCAGATTCTTGCGGTGAAATCCCTGGAAGCAGAAAGCAGTCTTTTGCCATCCACATCGAATCGAACGGAATGGATCACATCGTCATGTCCCTTCAGAAGCCTTTTGTCCTGTTGGGCGACAACATCCCAAATCCGGATATTGTGGTCCCAAAGACTGAAGGCAGCCAAAGAGAAGTCCTGATTCACTCCTGCCACGGGTTGAACATCAAGGAAATGACATTCGATACATCCACCTTTTGCGGAAAAGAAAATTTTGTTTTCCAATGTCGTCAACCCGCCAATGCGGTCAATTTTTTTAAATTGCTTGTGAACCCATTCCTTCTGTGTTTTTTGAGCGGGTTTGGACTTTTTCCTTGATCTTCGGGATGAGGGCTTTGGACTGCTGACCAACGATTCGGGATTGTTTTGAATAAATTCGTATAAAAATTCGGTGGGTGAACGTAAAAAGGTCCGAACCAACTGGGATTTTTCATGAGGCACATTAAGCATTGCAGCCGAAGACCCGACACTGAGTTTATGGCAACCGGAACAAAACTCATCGAATGTGATTTCCTTCATCGTACCCTTTTCTCGGAAAGAAGGATCCAGAACATGGCAGTCCCGGCATGCCATCGCCCGTTTGCCCCCCTCGGCCTCGGGATCATCCATTTCAATCGAGGTCATATGATATTGATGATTGAGCTTGATTTTAGCTTGGTCGGTTATGGAATTCTTCAACAAGGCAAACTCAGGATGCGTGCCATCAAACCCCTTTATGGAAGGAGTGGTGGTCCTGGGATGAATATCCTGAATAATCCCATGACAACTTGTGCAAAGAACCGGATCGCTCAATATCAGATTGCCCTCCGAATCGTGTTCATTATGACAGGTCCTGCAGCGGTTTTCGAAGGGAAGATTCTGTGCGGTTTTTTCATCAAGGGGCGCTGAATGTTCTCCCACTTTATGACATTGCGTACAGGCTCGGTCGCTCACATATTGAAACGCCTGAGTGTGGCAGGTTTTACAATCGGTCTCTATAAATTTGTGGGCGCTGGAAATAGGACCACTGCTCCAGGAGATTTCAAAAGCTCCCATAAGAGGACCCACAAAGAAAAACAAAATCAATGGGACAAAGAGGACCAGGGTAATGAGCTTTATCTTTCTGGGGTCAAGGCGGCTGGAAATATCTATCTTTTCCAAAGCCTTTGATAACCAGCGTTCTTCCTCTTCCTTGGTCAACTCCTTGCGGACCTCAATGAGCTGCCAAACTCCATCCTCGAACGCAACGGTCAAGGTCGTATTGCCGATGATTATTGTATCTCCGGCTACCAATAACGATCGTTTAACGACATGGCCATTGACGCTGATAACGCCCTTACCTGATTCAATCCTTTCAATAAATAACTTATCTTGTTTCGAAATCAATCGCGCATGCATAAATGCAACGATGCTTTGGCGCAGAAGTATGTCGGCGCCGCTTCCTCGCCCGATAATGACCTCGGGTTTTTCAAACTCATTTACCGAACTCTCCTTGAAGCCCTTCAAGCTTATTTTCTCAATAATATATTGAACCTTCATGGAAACTGCCTCACCGGTAATAGGAAACGGAAAAAATGTGGATTGCCAAAGTAACCATCAAACCAAACGACAAGGGGAGATGAAAAAACAGCCAGACTTTAAGCCAGAAATGCGCACCCACCTCATCGTAAAAAATATTAACCAGCCTGATCTTTTCCTTGACCCTACTCATAACCTGTAGGGCAATCTCCTGCTCCTCAACTGAAAGCTCGAGAATCATTTTTTGGATATTTTCATCCGATTTGAATTGGGGTCTTTTATTGACCCAAACAATCTGCCGGAGCTCGGTTTGAAGGGGCACATCGATAATACTAATCAAAGATAAGAGTTCATGGCTTTTCCCATCTAACAACATTTGCAGATCGTTTTCGATCATTCTGATCTTCACCAGAAGATCTTGTGCCGTATCTCCTCCACGATTCGAGAGAATCCGGGAAGGGTATTGCATGTAGTTAAAAGTGCCCCACATTCCACTGATAATAGTGGCCAACATGAAACCATAGGCCAGGCTGTGTACATTCATCCCGAATTGAAATCCGCTGTGCAACGGGACAATAACAATCAAAAATAATCCGACCCAAATGTGTGCCGAAACCCAGCCGACAACCGTACCCGGACTGGAAGAGTAGGAGCGTTTGCGAATTCCAAGCCACATCAGAAAAATGATACCCAAAGTGGCTATGAGCCCGTAGGCATATCCGATGAAGGTGTCGCCCCCTCTCCCAGCCAGAGGCTCATCAAGCAGATAAAAGACCAACAGGATACTGAAAAAAGCAAGGTTGATCCAAAACCATCGAAAGTTCTTGTAATTGGTAATGCTTTCTTTTACGAGCATAGATTAGATTTTATTGGTTACCAAGCATTTCCTGGGTTACCAAACATTTCCTGGAATTCGGATTTATTGACCCGCATGGCAGCACCAGTGGGACAGGATCGTACACACGCCGGACCGCCTGCCAGATCGGTGCACATGTCACATTTCGCCGCTATCAGCGAAGGTACCTCTTCCTCCTTTGGTTTAAATAAGAATGACCAAAAAGAGGTTGATTCAGACTTGGGAGCGGCGTACACCATTTGAATAACTTGATAAGGGCAGTTTTTTTCACAGTTGCCGCAGCCGATGCAATTGTCTTTAATAATAATCTCCCCATTGACATTACGCGTCAGCGCGTCCGGGGGACAATCGATCATGCACAGAGGATTTTGACAATGTCTGCAAGAGGTGGGCACCTGAATCGAAGCAAAGCTTTCGCCGCCTTTACGGTCCAGACGACTGTATCCGCCATGTGTAGCAGCGCAGGCTTTTTCACAATTATCGCACCCGATACAAATATCAGAATCAATTATGAGAGCGTTGTCGGCATCGGCCAGGCCCTTTTGCAAAACAAAATCCAGAAGGCCTTCGGATTCCTGACCGCTGGAAGCCAATTCATAATTGGCCCGGTATTTTTGCGCTACCTTTTGTAATTTTTCTTTTGCCTTGGGGTTGTGCTTCAGAAAGTTGAGAAAATCATCCCTATAAATGACACCGGTTTCGCATTCTACGGAAGCGGTGATGGTAGCGGTTCGCAATGGGGCGGTACTTCGCCACGGACGGCTGTCTTCGTAGGGGAAAGGACGATCCCCAATGATCGCCGTTTCTCCCAGGTAGTTGCCAACAGGAATATAAGTTTGAGTCACATCCTTCCCACTTACCAACTTGGACACCTTGACAGAGCCCTTGCGAATTACATGAAAAGAATCCCCTTCCTCCCCTTGTTTGAAAATAACATCGTCTTTTTTGTATCTGAGTAATTTGGACTTATTAACAAGTCCTTTCAATTGGTCGGCAGCCACGCTAGGAAAAAAATTCTGCAAAGTACGGTACATGAAAGTATCATCAACCGTTTTCTTGATCGACTCCGCAGAACTGATCAATTTTTGCATTTGTTTACAAGGGGTTTCAAGCAGAACGGTGGGGCCGACGGCGCTGGTGGTGGCGGTCCTGCGCCGACCGGATATCAGGCCCATTTCTCCAAAAAAATCAGATGGGTTCAAATTAAAATTCTTTCCATCATCCAAATGGACTTGAACCTTTCCGCTCACAATACTGAAAAGCGTATTAGAATAGTCATTCCGCTTAAAAATAGTTTCTCCCGCTTTCTTCATGTGGAGGGTAGATTCCACAATTAATTCCCTGAATTGAGGATCGCTCAACTCCTGAAAAAGAGGCAGGGCCTCGCGAATTGCAACCATGTTATCGTTCACCTCGCCTGGCATACGCTTGAGTTTTTCCGCAATCAACACCTGGTCGGCAGGTTCTACCTCGTTGCCGAGAATGTGTTCAATAACTTCATAACCCTGATTGATGGCCTGCTTGATCAGGGGGTACCCGATCAGAGAACCAATGAGATGGAGACCCGGCACGTTGGATTCGTACCCGTTGTCCACCACAGGCATCTCTAAAGGGCTGGAGGTAGAAAACTCGATCCCGCAACTTTCCAGGAATTTTCTGGGTGGAATACTTCCCAAGCGGGCAATGATATGTTTGCAGGGAACTTCAACTTCACCCTCAGGCGTGTTTATGACCGTCTGTTCCGATTCAATTCGCGCTACGGTGGAACCGTAAAAGCAACGGACTTTGCCAGATTCGATGGCTTCCTCAATCAGGGCGCAGTTGGCATCCTTTGCGCGGGCGAATTCAAGTTTACGATTTATGATAGATACCCGGTTTTTATCCGCCAAACCGAGCACATTTTCAATGGCGGCATCGCCCGCACCCACCACAATGATATCCATATCCTCGAACTCATCAGGGTCGCCCAAACGATAGGCGATGTGAGGCAACTCTTCACCTGGAACTCCCATTTTTCTCGGCGAACCTATTGCGCCGAGGCTTAAAACAACTGAGTTGCAGATACAATGGTCATCGCCAAAAAACACCTTGAATCCCTCAGCGTTTTTTTCGATTTTGGAGACTTCGACTGGTTGTTTGATGTGGACTTTGTTTTGTTGGATGGCTTGGTTCCAGATGTCAAGAACCTCTTCCCGGGTTCCTGCCTTGAAACTCACGTCACCAACCAGGGGGAGTTTGGCCGGCTCGTCCATGACATGCTTGCGCAACTGATATTGATATATGGTGTTGGCAATTTCCGCCTTTTCAAACAAGACATGGGAAATGCCATGCTGAGCCGCATTTATGCTCGCGCTAATCCCCCCGGGCCCTCCACCAATGATCGCAACTTCAAAATGCTCCGGCATTTTAAGTCCCCCCTTTCTTAAAAAATGGGATGACCCATTACCTTGTTTAATCGTAAATTATTAATTTCTACTTATAAAGTATTGAAGTAAAATAAAATTATCAGATCACGCCATAAGCAACCATTGCTTCGGCGACTTTTACAAAGCCAGCTATGTTTGCACCTTTAATATAATCGACGTGATCTTTTTCTGTTCCATAATTGACG
>JYMV01003040.1_pt1 | contig 20299 bp, 13 predicted proteins | sample 338911 | NCBI WGS metagenome assembly JYMV01 (sample SAMN03354496, study PRJNA234377) | hydrothermal vent metagenome | biome: Deep sea; feature: Hydrothermal plumes at the Eastern Lau Spreading Center, Western Pacific Ocean; material: Seawater | place: Tonga | collected 2009 | depth 2000 m m
AACTTGCAACGGCTGGAATTGGATTTTGTGCAACAGTTAAATCAGCGGCAACTCCAGCAGCAGCAATCCGCAGCGATCCTGGAATCACGTATTAACACCCTGGAGTTGGCTTACCGGATGCAAACTGCGGCGCCGCACCTGCAGGATATTAAGAATGAAACTAAGGCCACACATCGGCTCTACGGATTGGATCAGAAAGAGACGCAAAATTTTGGACGGCAATGCCTGATGGCCAGACGGTTTGCCGAGCAAGGGGTGCGGTTTGTTCAGGTGACGCACAGTTACAAGTGGGATCAACATGGTGATCTGCGCAACGGTCATGCTCGCAATGCCAAGGAGGTCGACAAGCCGATCGCCGGGTTACTGAAAGACTTGAAGATGCGAGGCCTGCTGGAAGATACGCTGGTTTTATGGGGCGGAGAATTTGGCCGCACGCCGGTCGCTCAAGGAGATAATGGCCGCGATCATAATCCACAGGGCTATAGCATGTGGCTGGCTGGCGGTGGAGTGCGAGCCGGAATCCGCTACGGCGCAACCGATGACTATGGTTACTATGCAGCGGTCGACAAAGTGCATCTGCATGATTTGCATGCCACCATCTTGCACCTGCTGGGCCTGGACCACTTGCGTTTGACTTACCGCTATGGTGGCCGTGATTTCCGCTTAACCGATATTTACGGAGAAGTCATCCACGGACTCATTTCTTGAGTGGGAAATGTGCTGCTTTTCGCCGCACCTTTATTGATGTGAGTGTATTTGGAAGCCTCGTTGTGGTTTAATAGAAGCGTGGTGTTGGTTTGCGAATGACGGGGCATCTAATGAGCGGTTATGTCTTTTCTTGTCAATCTTTGATGGGCTTGCGTCGACCCGGTGGCCTGGTCTTGGGTTGTTTCGTGTTACTCTCCACCCTGCTCACCGAAAGCCGCGCCGATGAAGTAAAGGCCCAGGAATCGGCCAAGGTTGATTTTCAGCGACAGATTCAACCGTTGCTAGAAACCCGTTGTGTGAAATGCCATGGGCCTCGTAAACAGGAAGGCCGCTTGCGACTGGATGCTCGGGCAATCGTCTTGAAGGGAGGCGTTTCAGGACGAGCCATTGTGGCTGGCAAACCGAGTAAGAGCCTGATTTTTCAGCGTGTTACCAGCCAGGATGAAGCGGATCGAATGCCTCTCGAGGAGCCGGCCTTGAGTCGGGAAGAAATCGATCTGCTGCGACGTTGGATCTCGCAGGGAGCCAACTGGCCCGCTGGTGCGGGAGCACAAGTTGATTCACTGTCCCAACACTGGGCCTATCAGGCTCCCAGGATCTCTAAACTGCCGCCGGTCAACAACAAGGACTGGGTACGTAATCCAGTGGATCGATTCGTATTGTCTCGACTGGAGAAGGAACAACTCACACCGTCGCCAGCAGCTCAACGACGCCGTTTGATACGACGTGTTTACCTCGATCTCACCGGCTTGCCTCCGGCAGTGGAGGAAGTGGAGCGATTTGCCGCCGATCCGGACCCTCAAGCGTATGAGAAAATTGTTGATCGGCTGCTGGAATCACCCCGTTACGGAGAAAAATGGGCCCGTTCCTGGCTGGACCTGGCCCGTTACGCGGATAGCAATGGGTACCAGGCGGACCAGTATCGCAATGTTTGGCCTTACCGTGACTGGGTGATCCGTGCCATCAACGCTGATATGCCATTTGATCAGTTTACGATTGAGCAATTGGCGGGCGATTTGCTTCCAGGGGCAACGATCGATCAGAAGATCGCGACTGGATTTCAACGGTTAACGACCTGCAACGTGGAAGCAGGTGTTGATCCGGAAGAGAATCGGGTTAACCAGATTATTGACCGCGTCAATACGATGGGTACGGTTTGGCTGGGGACCACCGTTGAATGTACACAATGCCACAACCATAAATATGATCCTTTCAGCCAGCGTGATTTTTACCAGTTGTTTGCTTTCTTCAACAACACGCCGCTGGAAGTAGCAGGCAATGGCGTTTCTTTTAATTTCGTGGGTCCCAAGATGAAGTTGCCGCTGACGGAAAGCCAACGGCTCCAGCGTCAGCAATGGCAAGACGAGGCGGATCAACTGCAGGTCGAGATTGAACGACTGCAGGCAGCCCAGGCCGGTAAACTGAAGCAGTGGGAAGTGGCACAACGCCAGGCGTTAGAACACGCTCCCGAATGGCATGCCCTGGTGCCGGTTGATTTTCACTCGCAAGGTGGTGCTTCGCACAAGGTAATGCCTGACCATTCAATCCTGGTTTCGGGCAAGCGGCCGGAGAAGGATCTCTACCGTGTGACGTACCGGACAAAGCTGGCGGGGATTACCGGGTTCAAGCTGGAAGCCCTGACGGATCCTTCTTTGCCGGGCAAAGGGCCCGGTCGACATGCGGAAAAGAATCCCAATTTTGTGCTCTACGAATTCACGGTGCAGGCGAGCGTGGTGGGAGATGGGGCTGCTGCCCAGTCCGTTTCCCTTCAGGGAGCGAAAGCTGACTATTCACAAGGAAATTTTCAGGTCGCTGGGGCGATTGACGGCAAGCCAGAGACTGCCTGGGCCATCGCCCCTCAATTCCACAAGCCGCACCAGGCAACGTTCTTGACGCAAGCTGCGATTGGTGAAGAGGGTGAAACCGAGTTAACGATAACCTTGGATCAACACTACGGTGGCTGTCGTACCATTGGACGGTTGAGAATCTCGGCGATGACTGGTGAGCCGTCGGCAGCGGTGTTGCCAGACGCAATTGTCAGGATTCTCAAGCGGCCAGCGGCCAGGCGAACTGCCAAGCAGCAGCAGGCGTTAGAAACACATTTTGCCAGCCTGGATCCGAAGTTAAAACAGCTGACGAAACGGCACAAAGAACTTCTAGATCAGGTTAAGAACCAGCAGCAGCTGACAACGCTGGTGATGGTGGAGCAGGAAAAATCGCGTATGAACCGGATCTTCAACCGGGGTAATTTTAAGGATCCGACGGAGACGGTAGTGGCACAGACCCCCAAGGTTCTTCATGAGTTTTCGTCCGGATTACCGTCCAACCGCTTGGGCCTGGCCCGCTGGTTGACCTCTGCCGAAAACCCGTTAACTGCGCGTGTTACCGTCAATCGCTGGTGGGCTGAATTTTTTGGTCGTGGGATTGTTACCACGATGGAAGATTTTGGGACACAGGGAGAGCGGCCCTCCCATCCCCACCTGTTAGACTATTTGTCCCGCGAATTGATCAGTCATGGCTGGTCCAGGAAGTACGTCCATAAACGGATTGTAATGTCGGCGACATATTGCCAGTCAACGCGTGCTGACCAAAAGGCATGGCAACAGGATCCGACCAATGAACTCTTGACACGAGGTCCACGGTTTCGTTTGAGTGCCGAGGCGATCCGTGACAATGCCCTGGTGGTGAGCGGTTTGATGACTCATAAGCTGGGTGGCCCACCGGTTTATCCTCCACAACCGGAAGGGATCTGGCGGCACGTGGGTCGTAATGAACCCAAGTTTGTCACTTCAGTCGGTCCAGACCGTTTTCGGCGCGGGATCTACGTGGTCTGGAGACGCAGCGCGCCTTATCCGAGTTTCACGAACTTTGATGCCCCGGATCGGGCGGTTTGTATCGTCAATCGGTCGAGAACGAACACTCCTTTGCAGGCACTTACCCTGTTGAACGATCCAGCTTATGTCGAAATGGCGCAGGCTTTCTCCAAGCGTATCGTAAACTATGATGCCGGGCGGAATGATCGACAGCGAGCTGAATATGCCTTTCAACTGGCTGTTTCCAGGAAGCCTCAAGCGGCTGAGCTGGCTCCCCTGCTAGAGATAGTGCAAAGTCAACGGAAGCGATTCAGCAAAGACAAACAAGCTGCCCGGCAGCTGGTCGGTAAAGCAGACCATGATTCGAAAGACCTGGTGGAATTGGCAAGCTGGTTCTATGTGGCCAATATTTTATTGAATCTCGATGAGACGATCACGAAAGGTTAGCTTAGTGAATCCGTTTGAATCGCATATTCGTGACCTGACTCGACGCCAGCTGTTTCAACGTGTTGGCTTTGGTATGGGCGGATTAGCGCTCGCTTCGCTGCTAGAACAAGACGCTTGTTGGGCTGATCCACCGCTGGGCAGAGGGACGGTCGCCAGTCACTTGCCGGGTAAAATGCCACGCTTTCCATCACGGGCCAAGAACGTAATTTTTTTGCACATGATTGGCGCGCCTTCGCAACTGGACTTGTTTGACGACAAACCCGTACTGCGTGCGAACAATGGTGAACTTTGTCCCAAGGAGCTCATCGAGGGGAAACGGTTTGCTTTCTTGCGAGGGCATCCGCGACTGCGTGGATCCGAGTTTCGTTTTTCCAGGTACGGGGAATCGGGGCAAGTGTTTTCCGAGCTGTTGCCTCATTTGTCGAGCATGGCGGATGACATTGCCATCATCAAGTCGATGCAAACGGATCACTTTAATCACGCTCCCTCGCAGTTGTTCCTGCTAACTGGCTTCGGCCGTTTTGGTCGACCGTCGATCGGTTCCTGGGTTAGTTATGGGCTAGGGACCGAAACCCAGTCGCTGCCGGGATTCGTCGTGCTCATTACCGGTTCCGTGGGAGGTGCCGGCAACAGCATGTGGGGTAGTGGATTCTTACCAACAGTTCACCAGGGAATTGAATTTCGAACCAAGGGTGATCCTGTCTTGTTCCTGTCAAATCCCAGTGGTATCACTGCGACGGATCGAAAACGGATCATCGATACGGTCAATCGCCTCAATCAAAAACAACTGGCCGACGTAGGGGATCCGGAGATTTCCACGCGGATCAGCCAGTATGAAATGGCTTATCGGATGCAGTCATCGGTTCCGGAGTTGATGGATATTTCTAGCGAGCCAAAACACATCCATGAGATGTACGGGACGAGTCCCGGGAAGACCAGTTTTGCCAACAATTGCCTGCTGGCCAGGCGTCTGGTGGAACGGGGCGTGCGCTTTGTCCAGTTGTTTGACCAGGGTTGGGATCATCATGGTAATCTGAACAAGGCCTTGCCCAGTAAGTGCAAACAGGTAGATCGTCCGGCGGCGGCACTTCTTCGAGACCTCAAGCAACGTGGTTTGCTGGATGAAACCCTGGTTGTCTGGGCCAGTGAATTCGGGCGCACTCCGATGTTGCAGAACGATCGGGTCACGGGTGGACGTGATCATCACAAGGATGCCTATTGCATCTGGATGGCAGGTGGAGGGGTCAAAGGGGGAGTGACCATAGGAAAAACCGATGACCTGGGTTACTTCCCGATAGAAGATCCAGTTCACGTTCATGATTTCCAGGCGACTTTGTTGCATCTGCTCGGGATTGACCATGAACAACTGACTTATAAGTATCAGGGGCGACAGTTCCGGTTGACCGACGTTTCCGGAAGCGTAGTGCAGCAGATTCTGAGCTGACGAAGTCGCTCTTGGCAAAGGTTGCGGCCGCCTGATTTGGCTTGTTCGGGGGTGTGGATTCTGCGAAACTGATACCAGGTGGCAGGAGCTCTCGTTAACTCGTTAAGAAAGTTCTTCATGGTGTGGCGCAAAATGAGAAGTCAACCTGTTTTGTCACTGGCAAGGACACCATCCCGGTTGATGAGGATGTTACTGATTTGCCTGTTGGCGGTCAGTGCAATCCGTGTTGCGACGGCAGCTGAGTTAGCACCCCGTTTACGGCGCCCTGTGGCCTTAGCATTCACGCAGAATAACCTCCGCCTGCTCGTGGCAAACGGCCGTGGCCAAAGTCTCTCGTTGATTGATTTAGCTCAGCAAAAGACGATCGCTGAGCAATCTTGTGGCGGGGTGCTTTCCGATCTCCAGCCACTGGGTGATGACAGTTGGATGCTGGCTACCGATGAATCCAATCATCAACTCCTGCTACTGCAGGTCAAGAATGACCGGGTGCAGATTCAGCAACGTGTCCTGGTGAGTCCTTATCCCGTGCGGGTGGTTGTTGATCAGCAGGGACGGTTTTGTTACGTGACCTCGTTGTGGTCAAAACGAGTGACTCGCTTGCGACTGGAAAAGATCTCTGGGGCCTGGCAGGCAACGGTTGTGCAGGCGATCGATCTGCCGTTTTCTCCCCGCGAGTTGCTGCTGCTACCAGGCGAATTGCGGCTCGTGGTAGCCGATTCGTTTGGAGGCAACCTGGCACTCATCGATACTACCAAGCCGGCTACTGAACGCTTGCGATTGTTGGGTGTACGTCAATTTCCTGGACATAACGTTCGCGGATTGGGACTCAGCGCAAATGGAAAAATGTTGTTGATTGCTCATCAAATGCTTAACGAATTGGCGCATACCGTTCGCAACGATGTCCATTGGGGACTGTTGATGTCGAACGATTTACGCTGGTTGAAGATAGAATCTTTACTCAAGGGCGGATCAGATCTTTATGCGGGAGCCCATATGCACCCCCTGGGTGAAGCAGGAAGCGCTACGGCCGATCCGTCTGGACTGGCCGTCTCTCGTCAAGGAGTGGTCGTCGTGACCTTGGGCGGCGTACGTGAAGTTGCTTTTGGCCGGGAAAACGATTTTAGTTTGCAACGCGTTAACGTCGGGCGTCGCCCGGTAGCTGCGGTGATCCACCCGGATGGTAAGCGAGCTTATGTGGCGAACATGTTCGACGATTCCATTTCGGTGGTAGACCTCGAGGATCCCAATGAACTGGTACGAATCTCACTCGGCCCGAAGCCGAAATTGACTCCAAGAGACCGCGGTGAACTGCTGTTTTTTGATGCGCGGCTTTCGCATGACAGTTGGATGAGTTGTCACAGCTGTCATACGGATGGTCATTCCAATGGCTTGTTGAATGATAATTTCAGTGACGCTTCTTTTGGCGCACCCAAACGGGTTTTCTCCCTGCTGGGCCGTTCAGATACGGGCCCCTTTGCCTGGAATGCAAGTGCCCAGGACTTGTCGTCGCAGGTGCGCAATTCTATTGAGCAGACGATGCAATCCGATGATCCGGCGAACGAGGAGCAGGTACAGCAAATTGTTAGTTTTCTCAAGACGCTCAAGACGCCGCCACCCATCGATAAGGTGCGAGGCAAATACGATGCTGCCGCAGTGGAGCGGGGCCGACTGGTCTTTGAGAAACGTCAATGTGCGAAATGTCATGCCCCACCACTCTATACGACGCCAAAAATCTACGACGTGGGGCTCAAGGACGAATTGGATCACCGCCGTTTTAACCCGCCCACCCTGCGTGGCATTGGCTACCGTAGTTCATTCTTCCACGACAGTCGCGCGAAGCAATTGTCGGAGGTCTTTTCGACTCACGGGCACCAGGTGCAAGAACCACTGGGGAAGAAAGAATTGCCAGACCTGCTGCATTTCCTGCGTAGCCTCTAGAACAGGCGCGCTTGCTTTAACGTCGACAGCGGATGATTCGTTTCAGCCACCGAGCGGTCAACGACGTTAGTCGAGTGCGCTGGAACTGGTCCCCGATTCGTTGCAACACCTGGGATTGAGTTGGGTAACAATGGATGACGTTACTGAGTGCGCCGAGAGAGAGATTTCGGGACATCAGCAGGGAGAACGTATTGATCAAGTCACCGGCTTGGGGGCCCACGACTGTCGCTCCGACTACCTGGCCACGTCCTGGCTTACAGTGGACTATCACCAGGCCCTGCTCCTGACCCTCCAGAACGCAACGGTCGATTTGTGACAGTGGTTCCCGATACGTATCGAGAGGGATTCCCTGACGATCAGCTTCTGCCGTCGTGAGGCCAATCTGGGCGATTTCAGGATCGGTGTAGGTGGTGTGGGGAACGGACCGTTGTTGCCAGCGCTGCCTGCCGAAAAAGAAGGCGTTGCGAATACAGAGCCGGGCCATGGCATCGGCCGCGTGGGTGAATTGCTGTTTTCCAGTGACATCGCCAGCAGCAAAGACACGACGATTGCCAGTTCGCAGGCGCGGGTCGACATCAACACCACCTGACGTGTGTTGGATTCCGGCAGCTTCCAGGTTCAGGTCTTCTACATTTGCCTGCCGCCCTGTAGCAACCAGTAACTGGTCCCCAGCAACGGTTTCCGTTTGAGCAGATGACTGCAGATGCAACAGATGGCCCTGACCTTGCTGCTCTACTTTTAGCACCTGGCTGTCCAGGTGCAACTGGATCCCTTCACACTGGAATTGTTCCAGTAACAGCTGGCTGGCCTCGCTATCTTCACGTGGTAACAGTTGCGGTGCCTGGTCGATCAAGGTTACTTCACTGCCAAAGCGGCGGAACGCTTGCGCCATTTCAACACCGACGGGACCTGCTCCAATGATGCTCAACCTGGCGGGCAGTTCAGTCAGCGAGAAGAGGGTTTCGTTGGTTAAGTAGTTTGTTTGATCCAGTCCGGGAATGCTGGGGACCGCCGGTCGACTGCCAGTGGCTAAAATGCACCGTCGAAAGGTGATTTGACTCTCCTGTACGCTGATCGTCTGGCGATTTTCAAAACGTGCCGGCCCGAAGAATACGTCGATGCCTAACTGTTGCAACCTTTGAGCGGAGTCGTGATCACTCAGGCGTAATCGCAATTCCCGCATACGTTGCATGATTTGCGAGAAATCGGATTCCGTGGAGGCTCCTGGAGTGATCCCAGGTTCAGATCCCTGCTGTCTCAGATGGATTGCTTTTGCGGAGGCGAGTAGGGCCTTGCTGGGAACACAACCAGTGTGCAGGCAATCGCCGCCGAGTCGATACCGCTCGACGAGTGCTGTTCTTGCACCGAGTCCAGCGGCGATAACCGCCGCTACCAAACCCGCGGGACCACCACCGATAGTGACCAGGTCATAAGCTTGACCGCTGGCAGGATTGGACCAGTCAGCGGGACGGGTGCGTTCGATCAGCTGGTGATCATTCTGGTCGACAGGAATCGGTTCCATGTGATCTGGCAGATTCCATTTTCGGAGATCAGGAGTTAGCGATAAGGTCGCCACTGAGGGCGTATACCGTGACTGGTAGCCGGCTGAGAGGTTGCCGATCTGGCCGCGGCAGGAATACGGAGTGTCGCAGGCGGAATTTGATTTGCTCCAATAACCGGTTGTTCCGGCAAGACGGGGGATGACTCCGGGCTGGTTTGAAACGTCTTTGGGGCAGTCTCTTGGGAAGTGATGCCAGTCGGTTTGCTGGTAATCCTGGTGTGAGTTTCAAATGTTCGGCCGTCAGCAGTTTCGTATCGAACAAACAGTAGCAGCTCGCTGCTTTTAGGCGGGTCTCCTGGCCAGGCTAATTCTAACATGATGCCAGTTGACTCACTTGGTGTTGCCAGGATTCTCCGGACATCATCGTGCGAGATATCCCAGCGGGCGATGCGAGCTGATTGACCTGTCTGGGCCGGGTCGAGTACGACAATCGAAATCGATCCGGATTGAGTTACGTACTCGTCGTGCCGATTTCGTGGTTCTAGCGAAACGACCACTCCATCATTGTTGTTTTGTTCATCGAAGCTCGTGAAACCGGTATGTTTTGGATTAAGCACGATGTGGGAAACGATGACAGATCTTGGGTCCGCTTGAGCACTCGTTGCCGAGTTCTTGGGTGCCGGCAGCAACTCGAAATTGTCTTCTTCAGAGGGTTCGGGATTTTTATGCGGAGGCTCATCCATCGGAGTGCCGGGATCGATCTTAATCCGCGGTATGCCCTGGGGAATATTGTTACGGGGAGGGCCAGGGTCTACTCCTAACCCGGGAATGGAACCTTCGGAGGATCCATCTAACTGTTGCCGCATGCGCTGGTTTTCTTTTTGCAGTCGTTTCAGTTCCTCTTCCATCTCTTCAGAATCAAATTCGAGGTCGTAAATACGGTCCTCAAGTGCTCGGCGCTGAGCACCCATCAATTCCATATAGGCATCGTTACGAGCACCGTGTTGGCAGCCGGCAAACAAGACCGACAACATCGTGCCCAGGATCAGGTTACGCACGTTCATAGACGTTGGTTGAGGAGCGCCCAAGAAGGGGGGAGGTGAGAGGAGAAAACCGCTAATTTGAGGGACCTGATGTACTGATTTTGGCGACTAGAAACAAGAGCAACTTGCTTCGAACGCTAGCAGTCCCGGCAAGCTGGGGGAATCCTGTACGGAATTCGCAGTGGATTCACTCTTTTGAGTCGACTTCCATCTGTTCAACGACGTGATCGATGAGCTTGTATTTACAGGCTTCGTCAGCGTTCATAAAGCAGTCACGGTCGGTATCTTTTTCGATTTTTTTCAGGGTATGGCCCGTATGTTTGATGAGGATTTGATTCATACGATCCTTGATGCGCTGAAATTCCTTGGCATGGATCATGATTTCTGCGGCGGTTCCTTCCATTCCGGCGAGGGGTTGATGGATCATGATACGGGCATTGGGGAGGGCATAGCGTTTTTTAGCAGCGCCGGCGGTGAGCAGGACGGCCCCCATGGAGGCCGCCTGGCCGAGGCAATAGGTTGCCACGTCGCAGGTAATGAATTGCATGGTGTCATAGATAGCGAGTCCGGCACTGACACTGCCACCGGGTGAGTTGATGTAGAAATGGATATCTGATTTTGGGTCATCGGACTGCAGAAAGAGCATTTGCGCGACGATGGAGTTGGCAACTTCATCATTGACCCCGGAACCGAGGAAGACGATACGATCTTTGAGCAACCGGCTGTAGATATCGTAGACACGTTCTTCACGTCCGGATTTTTCGACGACATAGGGCACGAGAGGCATCGAGTGATTGTCTCCAACTAAAACAGGCGATCGTAATGATTGACGTGGAATGGACTATTCGGGATCAGGGTCGTCGGTAGCAGGTTTGGTCAGGATCTCATCGACCAGGCCATATTTTTTTGCTTCTTCGGCGTCGAGGAAAAAATCTCGGTCCGTATCTTTGCGAAGTTTCGTGATGCTCTGCTCGGTATGATCTGCCAGGATCTTATTGAGCATTTCTCGATTCCGATTAATTTCCTGGGCTTGAATTTCGATGTCACTGATCTGTCCGTTCACGCCCCCGTAGGGCTGATGAAGCATAACGCGAGCGTGTGGCAGGGCAAAGCGTTTACCTTTTGAGCCACCGGCCAGCAGGACGGCTGCTCCGCTGGCTGCCTGGCCGACACAATAGGTGGCAACGGGGCAGGAGAGGACTTGCATGGTGTCATAGATTGCCAGGGTTGCGACAACATCCCCACCGGGTGAGTTTAAGTAGAAATGGATATCTTTTCTGCGATTTTCGCTTTGCAGATAAAGCAGTTTCATCACCAGTTCGTTAGCGTTACCAGTATAGATTTCACCCTGCAGAAAAACGATACGATTTTCCAGTAGTAAGTCCCCCAGCGTCAATTGTCGTTGGCGCTGGTAGCTCTGGTAAGCGTGGGAATCACGTAACGGTTCGGGAAAGCCACCACTCATGTTGACACGGTCCTTGAATCGGAAATTGTAAGTTGGAGAAAGGGTCTGTGGTTTAAAGTGTTTCTTGTTGTGTTAAGAGTTACCCATCGCCCACACTGACTGTCTGTCGAGTTGGCAGGCTGCCAGCAGGCTGGTTGACTCCTGGCAGTGTTGTTGATGCTGAACTTCCTTACTAAGTGTAGTCCGTTGGTTCCTCGATGGCTTCCGCTGCCTCGGAGTGCTTAGCGTCAGGAATGGAAACCTTGGATTCTCCACTGATCGCGTGATCAATGGCATGGTTCTTGTCTTGGGGTGTATCTTCAAGAGGCACATCGGTGATGGTGGCGTGCTCGGTAATCAGATCGATGGCTTTGCGTTCGACGATTTGGTTTTGCAAGGCATCCATTTCGCCCCGTTTTTCCAGCCGTGCTCGTACACGCCGGGGAGACTCGTTACGTTGAGCAGCAATCATACCGATTTCCTTGGAGATATCTTCAGCCGAAACTTCCAGGCTGTGATCTTCGGCAATTTTCTCCAGGATAAAATGTTCTTTAAGTGCGGTTTCCGTTCGCCCCATCAGGTCATGTTGCAGGCGATTGGCATGATTACGGATATCGTTATCAGAAAAACCACTAGCTTGAAGCTCCAGGATCATGCGTTGCATTTCGCGATTGGACTGACGTTTCAGCAGTGCCGGTGGTAATTCCCAGCTGGCAGCTTCTGTTAGCAACCCGGTGATTTGTTTTCGCAGGTGTTGCTGCTGGTGATACCGCAATTGTCTCTCTAATTCCTCCCGAACCACTGCATGGAGGTCTTCGGTGCTACTGAAACCACCAAGTTCATCGAGGAAATCCTCGGTTAGTTGCGGGAGCTTGGTTCGTTGGACCTCCAGCACTTCGATTTCTACGTCCACGGTCTGACCGCGTAACGGCTCATTCTCTGCATTTTCGCTTATCGTGGCCGCTGTCTTCTTCTTGTCTCCCTTTTTGCACTTCGTCAGGAATTTGTCGAAATCCTTGATTTCACCGTCTCGCAAGACGCAGTTTGGCTGAACCTGGCAGGTGTGATTCTCAATGGTAGAGAGTGTCTTGTTGTCCGAGGAGAACGTCATGTTGAGGGTGACCAGGTCCGTCGCTTCGATCTGACCATCATGAGCTTCGACCGTTCCATACTGTTGCAGCAATTCCCCTGCCCGTTCTTCAACTTCGTCTGCAGAATACTCGTGCTGCTGGCGATCTAAGTTCAGATTCTTCCATTCGGGCATTTCGAATTCGGGACGTACTTCGACATTGAACTCAAAAGTTAAATCACCATCATCAGGCATGGCAATGGAATCAAAGTCAAAATCAGGTTCGCTAATCGCGGAGAAGTCGTAATCCGCGCTAATCTGCGTCATCGCATCCATCAGGATAGATCCCTTGACCTGGTCTCCAATTTCCCTCTTGAAGCGGGTTTCAACCAGCTTCCGCGGCGCTCGACCAATTCGGAAACCGGGAACTTCGGCTTTGGGTACGAGCTCACCGAAGGCGTCATCCAGGTATCTTTCAATATCAGGACGCGCCACCGTTACGGTGATATGGCGTTCACAAGCACTAGGCTCGTCAATGGTGACGTCCAAAGTGAGTTTCTGGTCTTGTTCGTCCGTGGAGTCCTCATCTGTGGAATCCGCGTCGCTGGCCGTCTCAGCCAGACTTTCTTCCGCTAAAGTATCATCTTGTGGAAGATCATCGATGTCGCTATCGGAGGATGTCATACGCTTCTGCTTGTTAGCTGGATTGGAGTATTACGCCATTTCACAGGGATCGATCCAGTCATCAGTCCCGTGGTGAGGCATCACAAGTAATTAGAGCGGGTGATGGGATTCGAACCCACGACAACAACGTTGGCAACGTTGTGCTCTGCCAACTGAGCTACACCCGCAGCACTCTACCTGTCACACAAAAAATAGCCTTCTTTCAGTTATCGTGGCCGACTGTAACAGGAGGTGCCGGCTAGGGTAGTCGTGGGGTACGTTGAATACCGATTCACGGTCACCCAAACCATCGGATTATAAATGCGTAAACTCCCCTTGCAAGGGTACTTCCGTCCAGTCGGTGATCCTTTTGGGGCAGGTTGAGAGGAAAGGTCGAACTTTTCGGTGTATGTGCTGATTGCCAGCTTTGCTCTGGGTGGATAAACTGAATGGTGCCAGTAGTTTAAACACCTTTTAGAGTGTGTTGACCTGGGTTGTACGGCTTCTGTAACTTGACACGTGACATGTGGACTGATGAAGGCCAAACTAATTGTCGTTGGTGGCGATGCCAAGCCAACTGAAATCGATCTTACTTTACCAAGCGTGATCGGGCGGGGTCGCTCAGCGACGCTGACGTTGCCCCATCCACTGGTGAGTCGCGAACACTGTGAGATTTACCTTTCCGAAGGTCGGCTCCATGTGCGAGATCTTGGGTCGCTTAATGGAACCTACATTGGTAACGAGCGGGTTGAAGATGCCGCCTTGCCTGCTGGCGGACTGCTGACCGTTGGCACCGTCACTTTCCGGGCGGTTTACGAGGATCCGGCAGCTGAAGCCGACGTGGATGATCTCTCCTTTTCCGTTTCCGATGCGGATTCTGATTCCGACGAACTGACCGTAGGACCAGATGCACCGTTAAGCAGTCGTACGACTGCCATGCTCGCACCCGGCGAGGCGGACTCGGAGGAATCTGAAACTGATGCTTTGGAGCGAATCCTCGAATCGTTAAACGAGACACCTTCCAGCCCAGATGCGTCCAGTGAACAAGCAGCAACCGAAGATGTGTCGACCAACGAGATTCCTGCTGCCGATGAGTCGGACGATATGTTTCCACCAACCGAGGATGCGTCAAGCGGAGCCGAGGACGGTAAAGCTGATGAGGTAGTTGAAGAAGACGATGATTTCCAGACGTTTCTGAATAATCACAGTTGATCGTCGCTGACAACTCTCCAGGCGTTTTCCCCGGTCGTGATCCTTGATACTCAATAAGGAGAGACCATGCTGCTTTCATCGCCAGAAAAAGCACCCAGAATTACTGACGCCGGGAGAAGTCGGCAGGTTGTTTTCAGTTTCTTGGTGATCATCATGGTCAGCACCCTGGCGGGCTGTTTTTCTTCACCCGGGGCCCAGGCGGATCCTGCAGAGGAGAAGTCAAAGCCTAAGAAATATACAAACCTGCTGGCGAAGGAGACCAGTCCCTATCTGTTGATGCACGCCCATAACCCGGTTAACTGGTATCCCTGGGGGCCAGCAGCGTTCGAAAAGGCCAAGAAAGAGAAGAAGGTTATTTTTCTTTCCGTTGGTTACTCCAGTTGCCACTGGTGCCATGTGATGGAACGGGAGTCATTTCTCGACGAAGAGATTGCGAAATTCTTGAATAAACATTTTGTCTGTATCAAGGTAGATCGTGAAGAACGTCCGGATGTTGACAAGATCTACATGACCAGTGTTTATGCGATCAACGGTCGAGGTGGCTGGCCAATGAGTGTTTTCATGCTGCCCGACGCGCGGCCATTTTATGGCGGCACTTATTTTCCTGCACGTGATGGGGATCGCCCTGGAATACCAGGCTTCTTCACGATGCTCAAGAAGGTCCACGAACTTTGGACCACAGACAATGCCAAGGTGGTGGAGAGTGCTGCCGAGCTAACGAAATATGTAACCGCGGAATTGAATGGAGGGCAAATGCCCGGGGCAGCCAATCTGCCCGAGGATTTCCTGGACAGCACACAGCAGGCATTGGCCAGGCAGTACGATGCCCAGTTCGGGGGCTTTGGGTATAGTCCGGCAAGTCCAGATCGCCCCAAGTTTCCCGAACCGGCCAACCTGGCTTTCCTGGTCTACCGCATTCGCGCTGAACAGGCCGCCGGTAACGATCCCCAGGAAGCCCTCAAGATGTTACGAGGGACACTTGACCGAATGGCAATGGGTGGCATTCGAGATCACTTGGGAGGCGGATTTCATCGTTACAGCGTGGACCGCTTCTGGAGAATCCCACATTTTGAAAAGATGCTCTACGACAACGGACAACTGGCCAGTGTTTATGCCGAGGCCTATCAACTAACCAAAGATGAAAACTACCAGCAGATCCTTCGAGAAATGCTTGATTTTGTTATTCGTGAAATGACCGATGAGCAGGGGGGTTTTTATTCTGCCCTGGATGCGGAGTCTGAACATGTCGAAGGGAAATTTTACCGATGGGAAAAGAAGGAAGTTGAGAAGCTCTTGTCGGACGATGAGTTCCAGCTGTTTGCAGCAGTCTATGGATTGGATCGAAGTCCGAATTTCGAGGGTGAGTACTATGCCCCTCAGCTGAACCGCTCGCTGCAGGAGATTGCCACTTCGCAAAAAATGAAACGAGGTGATCTGGAAGCAAAATTGTTGCCGATTCGACAGAAACTACTTGCCCACCGCAGCAAACGTCCCCGACCCCTCACCGATACGAAGATTCTCACTGGCTGGAATGGACTGATGATCCGTGGATTTGCTGACGCCGGTCGGATCCTTAACGAACCGCGATACGTTCAAGCAGCAGAACGAGCCGCTGATTTTGTCCTGCAGAAGTTGGCGACTGAAGAAGGTCGGTTACTGCGGACGTATGGTAACAAGGAAGCGAAACTAAATGCCTACGTGGTTGATTATGCGTTTCTGATCGATGGCTTGATCGGGATTCATGAAGCGACCAAGTCGCAGCGCTGGTTGACGGAAGCCAATCGGCTGATGCAGTTGGAGCTGAAGTTGTTCTGGGACAAGCAGAATGGTGGGTTTTTCTTTACTTCCGAAGATCATGAATCGCTGCTGGCTCGCAGCAAGAATCCACTCGATGGAGCTCGACCGTCAGGAAACTCGGTTTCTGCCCAGAATCTTCTCTACCTGGGAAAAACACTCCAGAAGGAAGAGTACTTGAAGTATGCCGAAAAGACCGTTCAGTCGGTTTCGGGTATGCTGGCCGCAGCACCATCAGCGGCGACCCGGCTGGCAATTGTCGTAGGGCAGTTGAGGGAGCTAGGAAAACTTCCAGTTTCCAGTCCCCCGCCTCCGAAAGAAGGCCAACCACCCGAGAAAGAGAAGCCATAGCCCATCTTGCCGTGCCGCGGAGCTTTAGGCGGTTCGTTCTTGCGTTAGAGACGTAACATCTCTCTCAACTGGTATTGGACCAGTTCCAGGTTGGTTGCCATCTTGAAGGTGACAGCAACCGCCATGAAAACGGCTAAAACAATGAGACTCATCGCATAAGGATTAATAGTCGATTCGGTTGTCTTGAGTGCCTCGGCCAACTTGATTTCCAGTTTGCGCCAGCCAGCGCAGCTCTGCTCAGGACCGGACGAAACCAGTTGTGTGCAGCGTAGCGTAGTAAATGTTTCCAAGTGTAATTGCACATGCAGTGTGGGGAGGCAGAGGCTGTCTCCAGCCCAGCGTAATTCGGGGTCTAACTTGCTGGCGACGGAGGAGAGGATAGGCCGCAATTGCTTGATCGTCATGTTATAGATGACCAGGCGGGGACGTACTAATAACACGAGCAGTGTCCAGCAGAGTCCGTAGAGGGCCAGCATCATGAGCCAGACATAAGCACCAAATTGATTTAGGGCTAATTCTGGCAGAAATAATTCCATCGGTCCGGCGATCACGAGGCCAGAGACACCTATTCCCAGGGCTGACAGGTCGCGTGCTCCAGTCGTTAAGAACGGTCGTCGCCTGGCATTAATCAGTCCCAGCAGCATCAGGTAGGCGATCACGGGTCCCATGGCGATACAAAGGTGAAGCGGATCCATGAAGAACTCTTCTGTTTGGTGAAAGCAATGAACTAAGTGCGGGAAAGCGGTTCGTCTGTCATCTTAGTGAGCGGGTGATCACTGGTCAATCAGCCGCTGATTCTTGAACCGGCCGATTCATCCACTTCGCGCATTCAAAAAACGGACCAACAAGAAGACGGGTATTCCCAGCAATATCAAGAGAATGCTGACCATCGATTCCAAGAGCATTTGTTGCAGGATCATGTACATGAACCAGCCATAAAAGACGAGGAAGATAACGGGTACCCACGGATAAAGAGGCGCACGGAAAGGCCGTTCATGATCCGGTTTCTTGCGACGTAATACGATGACCGCGGCAATGGTCAGCATCAAGAAAGGCCCGTAGCAGAAAACCGTGTAATTGGTGAGAAGCGTGAAGATACTCTGTTCGCGAAATCTCTCGGTAAATGTGACCAGGCAAAGTGAGCCAGCCAGCAAGACAAACGCCATGGTCATCTGGGCGAAAATCGCGACTGCAGGAGTTCGATACTTGGGGTGGATGTATGCAAAGGAACGGAAGAAGGTTCCGCTGCGGCCCATGGCCAGAGTAACCCGGGGGGTGATCAATAAACCGCCGTTGAGTGCTCCCAGCGTGCTGCACATGATGACCGCTGACACCAGGGCACCACCAATTTTCCCCCAGCCATAGGGTTCCAGCAGTTTTCCCATCATTGTTTGCGATACGGTCTCTCCCGCGTCCTTCATTTCTTCCATCGAGAGGACGCCGTGGAACGCGAGGTTCGCTCCCACGTACAACACCGTGAGAATGCCGATTCCCCCCAGCAACGCTAAGGGGATGTCACGTCGCGGGTTGCGGATCTCCTCGGCGACTGGAGTGACAAAATGCCAGCCACTGTAGGCCCACATGATCGCCAGCATGACGATGGCAAATCGTGTCGCGACGGAGGCATCTGGGGCGACCAGTGATGCGGAATAGTTGGCCAGGTGAATGCTCTGCTCGGTGAACAAGACCATCACAAACGGCAGTAAGGCCAGTAGCCCGACGAAGCCAGCCTTGATGATCGTAGTTGCCGCTTGGAAACGTCCACCCCAGACCACACCGAAAAAATTAATTCCAGCAACCATCATGACTAGCAAGGCAGCCATGGCAGTTGTTCCCAGTGGGCTCCATCTCTCCATGATTTTAATATGGATTGTTGTAGAGGCTGGATCAATAGTTTTCCCTGTACTATTAGTGACGCGTAGCTTGACTCTGCTGTCCTCACTGACGTGACCGTTGATCGAGATCCCAGCCGGTACAGTCACTGGCCTTGCCGATACTCCGTCACCTAAGCGGGCCTGGGCAATCGTGACAGTCATTGTGTCAGTGCTATTGGCAACGATTGCCGGTATATCCCAGACGGTTTGATGGGAAGTTTCCCCTTCCATGGTACTTGCTAGAGCACCAACAAAGGCGATGGCCAGTGCACCGTTGGAAGCGGGTTCCACGAAGAAAAAGAGATTCCAACCGTAGAGAAACGAGGTCAATTTTCCATAAGCGGCTTGCAAGTAAACGTAGAGCCCACCGGCCCTGGGCATCATCAGGGCCAGTTCAGCAACACACAGCCCACCCAGGAAACAGACGATTCCACCAATGACCCAGGCACTGATAATTAACAGAAAGCTTCCTCCGTCAGCAGCAATCTGGCCAGGTTTTAAGAATATTCCTGACCCGATGACAGCTCCCACCACCATCGAGACAGCCATGCCGGGACCCAGTGAGCGAGAAAGCCCTTGTTGCGAATCCCCGGGGGGAGTGGGTCGTGGCTCGGAAGCATTAGGTGAATTTTCCATCACTGGCCCAACTTGCTCGACGGAAAAGAGAAGATCAACGAGATGCTTATCTTATGCTCTGGATGCTCACCCTGCTACCAGTCTTATTAATCCCGTGGGCGTTTGGCGGACCGAAAGCCGTGTTTCTGCAGCTGATCGAAGGCTGGTGCTCGAAACGGTCGCTTGTTTTCAAATCCGGGAAAGGGACTGCGCCCAACACGGTGAAATTCTCGAGTAACGCCAGTGCCGAATCCCAGCTGATCAATTTTCAGATCGCGCAAGCCATCTTCCATGCGTACGCCAACAGCCGAATCGTAAATTGCACAGCTCTTTACTTCTACCAGGGCACCGCCGCGCGACCCGGGACCCCGCAGACGAAGGCAGACCTGGTTCTCTCGAAACAGGCAGTTTTCCACCGTGGCATGTATATTCTCTTTCAGGTTAAGAGCAGCCATCAGGTTGATTTGAGCGGGCTGCTTCCAGCCGTACATCAGGCAGTTGCGGATGACGATCTTGTTGCGCGGACCGGTCGCCGGAGTTTTCGAATCAAAAGCATTCTCGCCCGGTCGCTCGCCCCGTTTGAATCCAGCAGCATCGTGCGGCAACGGCCCGGTCCAAAATGTGCAATCTTCGATCAAGACGTTGCCGTGTGACTGGCGATCCGGGTCAAACTGAACACAGTCGCCGGAAACGTAGTAGATTTCAGAGTTGCGAATCGTGACGTTAGACCAGCGGCCCGTCACTCCGTGGGCATCACTCTGGTCGGCGTAGGTCGAATTGAGCAAGTGGTGAATGCGGCAATTCTCAATGACCGTGTTTTTTCCGAAAACTCCAATTCCGTTACCCGTGGCATTGCGGATTTCACAGTTGCGGATCGTGACATTGTCAGCTGTCACCTTGACCCGGTTGCCGCCCTCCCACTGACTGTCGACGAGGTAGTTTTCGTAGAGGCCGGGTTTTGTGATAAGCAATCGTTTGACGCGAGTTGGATTGGCTCGGCAGCCGATCTTCCCCTGGACCCCGACAGGTTTTTCGGTTTCCCGTTTCTCTGCCGCCAGCTGCCCAAAGACGTCCTCAGCAGCTGTCAGGATCAGTAGCACAAGGACCAGGTAGTTCCCGCATCGAGGAATGTATCGAGTGACGTGAATTACGATCCTGATCATGCTCAAACACCCCAGGAGATGATTCGAAGAGACAAGTAAACTCGTCAGCGGCGTCTTACTCGATAGGCTTCAGGGCCCCGCTCGAGACGTAGGCTCGGATTCCATCTTCACTGACTACCACGCTATAACTGCCGGCTTCCTGGACTAATTCCACTTTCGTACCGGCCTTGAATTTTCCGTCCGGAGGTCGCATTTGCTGAGGACCGTCCAGGTAGTAAGT
>JYMV01042923.1_pt1 | contig 20283 bp, 15 predicted proteins | sample 338911 | NCBI WGS metagenome assembly JYMV01 (sample SAMN03354496, study PRJNA234377) | hydrothermal vent metagenome | biome: Deep sea; feature: Hydrothermal plumes at the Eastern Lau Spreading Center, Western Pacific Ocean; material: Seawater | place: Tonga | collected 2009 | depth 2000 m m
TCCATGTACCCATATCCGGAACCATCATATTCAGTTGGGACCAACACACCTAGAAGTCCTAGTTCACCCATCTTTTTAAAAACATCCACAGGAAATTCCTGGGATTCATCCCACTCCATCATCTTTGGCTTGATGTACTTCTTGGCAAATGCTCTTACAGTCTCTGCCACCATTTTCTGCTCTTCAGTCTGAGAAAAATCCATAAAATTTTGATGTATTTTGCTATTCTAAGGAGAAATAAGGTGCAATTTTACGATATAATTCATCATTAACCAAATCAGTATTCTTAATCTCAGAAACATCTTTATACAGACCGTGTTGATCTCTATAATTCACTATAGCATTGGCAATTCTCCATTTAATATAGGGGTGTTTTTTGAGGACCTCCGTCATTGCCTTATTTATATTAATCTGCTTTATCATCACAGGATCCAATTTCACGTGATCTTTTATCTTCATATAAAGTGAGTCTTCTATCCCATATACTTCCAGAATCTGCTCTTTTTTATAGAATCCGCCCATCCAATCCCTGTACTTAACAATCCTTTCAGACAATACAGGCCCTATTCCTTTTAGAGACTGGAGGTCTTTTATAGAGGCTGCATTGAGCTCAATATTGATATTGCCATTCCGATTTATATATTCTTTTATTGACACAAGACCTTTTTCAGCCCCAGAACCTCCTTCAATTAGGATAAAAGGTTCAAGCCTTTTGTAAAGTTTATCGTTTATAACCCGTAATTTTTTAAAGTCCTCTTTAGATTTAAATTTTCCTGCCTTTTTCATGTATTTTCTAATCCCACTAATCTGCCATTCTTTAAGTCCCATAGCTTCCCATCCTTCATCGCTTATCATATTGGGGTCAAATCCACTTATGGTTGGCTGTTCGGAGCGAGATTCCATTTGTTCAGGAACACCGCTGGCTTTTTCTTGAATTGAACCTGATTTTTTTTCTTTGGAAGTGAGTTCCTGATGACGATCAGCAAAACTCTCTAGATTTTCATCTGCAACCGCTACAGGGTCCGGATCATAATTCAAATAAACCAGCAGGCATAAGATGATGGCAAGTAAAACTATGATGCCATTACGTTCTCTTTTATTATATGAAAGAAAATCTTTGAAGGAGCTATTCATTCCAACAATAATTATTCAATAAACACATAATGAACTTATTCTTTAAAACCGCAATTTGCCCGAAAAGATGCAAAATGAAGAAGCTACTTATACTTCTTAATCTCTCCACTTTTAACCCTATTAATATAGGAGTTCAAGTCCTTTTTTACATTTGGTGCTAAAACATATAAGCCTATTATATTCGGAAAACACATGGCAAAAATCATGGCGTCTGAAAAATCAACTACTGAACCCAACGACATTGCAGCCCCAATAACAACAACTGTACAAAAGAGTATTTTATAGCTAATATCTGCTATCCTATTGTGGCCAAAAAGAAATTTCCAGGCTTTTATCCCATAATACGACCATGTGATCATCGTAGAGAATGCAAATAATATAACAGCCAGGGCCAGAATTAAAGGAAACCAGGTAATCACGCTTGAGAAGGCTTTTGATGTAAGGTCAATTCCACCTCCTGTTCCCAGGGGTTGCCATACTCCAGACGGATCAACCGTTCCAGTAATTACGATCACCAATGCCGTCATGGTACAAACGACAACTGTATCTATAAAAGGTTCCAGCAAAGCCACCAATCCTTCTGTAACTGGTTCATTGGTTTTAACCGCCGAATGGGCTATGGATGCAGATCCTATACCCGCCTCATTTGAAAAGGCTGCCCTCTTAAAACCCTGGATTAAAACACCCACAAAACCACCAGCAATTGCTACAGGAGAAAAGGCTCCAGTTATTATTTGGCTAAATGCCTGTGGAATATGTCCATAATTGCCAATAATAATTACAAGAGCCGCTAATACGTAAATTCCGCACATAAATGGTACAATCTTATCCGTGACCTTGGCAATGCTCTTTATTCCACCAATAATCACCACAGCTACCAAGAGAGCCATCACCAAACCAAATATCCAGCCCTGGCCATATATAAAACTCTCTGTGCCACCAGTAACAGCTTCAAATTGCTGAAATGCCTGATTTACCTGAAACATATTTCCACCACCAAAAGAGCCTCCTATACACATTACAGCAAAGAAAACAGCAAGCACTTTTCCCAATTTCCCCCAGCCCTTTTCAGCAAAACCCCTGCTAAGATAATACATGGGCCCACCAGAAAATGAACCATCCTTATTCTCAATTCTATACTTTACCCCTAACGTGCATTCTACAAATTTCGAGGACATGCCTAAAAGACCTGCCATAATCATCCAAAAAGTAGCGCCTGGACCCCCGAGGCTAATAGCAATGGCTACACCAGCGATATTCCCAAGACCTACGGTACCAGAAAGTGCTGCCGTTAATGCCTGAAAATGTGATACTTCCCCTTTGTCATTAGGGTTGGTATAAACACCTCGCACAATATCTATCGCCAATCTGAAACCTCTTAAATTTATAAATCGCATATAAATTGTAAAGATTATAGAACCGACTACCAGCCAAATTAGTACAAATGGAATTGAAATGGTATCGCTGAAATCGATTGTATAAAAAATGACACTTGATATAGCTTCAGTAGCAGGCGCTAACATTTCATTAATTTTGTCATCCAATGACCTCTCAGTTTCCTGAGCAAGTAATACTATTGGGGCTAATAAGGTTAACAATGTAGCGCTAATTCTTTTCATAGTTTGTAGAGGAATTTGTAAGGGTGCAAATGTATCTATTTTGAGTTTCTATTCTAAATCCCATATGGTGTTTCTTTTTTTTCTGATCTTAAAAAACGACTTATGCTCTAAAATAAAAGCCATAACAAGATATATAACCAAGGGTGAGCCAAAAGTTATAAAGGATAAATAAATAAAAAACATCCTGATCTTGGAAGTATTTATCCCCAACCTTTCTCCCCACCAGGCACACACGCCAAAGGCAAACTTTTCAAAATAAACTAAAATTTTCGCAATCATCTCAGCTTGAATTTAGTATTTGCTGTCCAATTGCGCAAGATAAACATTTTTTATGATCACAATAATTGTTTTTCAGCCAGAGCAATGCCTGACTATTTACAGCTGACAACAGTGGCATATTCAAGGATTTCCACTTTTTAGTTACTGTGTTATTCTCAGGTTTAATCTGACCAAAAAATGACATCGCTTTTGCAATAATCTGATAATCTTGGGTTTGTTGCCCATAAACAATCAAAAAAGGCAATACGGAATTGATGAGTATAGAATCAATAGATGCTTCTCCAAGACCTTTTACCTTTCTTTTAGATATTTTTCCAAAATGAAAATGAATCATCCAATATTTTGAGAGCGACACTTTAAACAGATCCTTTAAACTTTTTAGGTCATCACATGTAATTACCAATTCAAATAAGGCTCCCTTTTTATACAATAATGCGGATAATGAGGCCAACCTCATTGTTGGAAAGTTTCCCGGGCGCATTCTCAGAAACTTCCAAATGTGCTTATCCAGAGATTGAATCCCATACACCGTTTTAAGCGCATTATATCTTTCAGATAACCTTTTTGGGTACCCCTTAAGTAATTTATCATCCAAAAATCCCGCTTGTCCAAAAAGCAGTGCTTCAATTGATAGTAAATCATTTTTGTGATTGTTGACAATTTGGCAGGGTAAGGACCTGGCAAGCAATTCAAAGGGAAGTGCATTTGTTTTAAATCCAAAAGCGATTAAAAGAGATTGGTAAAAGGTTTGTTCCATTGAAGACAAATTGTTTTTCAAGGATTGTGAAATCTGTTTAACCTTGTAATCTATTCTTTCTTTAAATAAACGATGTATATAGCTGGTTATATGGCTTTTATGAAGATTAATTCTTTTAGTATTGGCTTCACAGGGAATCCAGGAATCATTCGGATTTAGGTTCTTGTACATATTATATAATGATGGCTTGAATTTGTCTTTAATTTCAAGAGTTTCAATATTCAGCAACGCAGTATATTTATCACTATCATCATTATAAACAACGTGAAGTATGACACTTTTATAAGCATTATCTGTTGTATGGCCATGGTAAATCCAATCACTTGCATTATAATGGATCTCTACATTACCAGCCCAGGTAATATTGCCAATACGAACCCTGGCATTAAAGAAATCCGGACCTGAATCAAAATTTTGAGTACCCGGATAGATCAATTCAATTTGCTCACCAGAGCTAGTTCTATAAAACTGTTTTTCAAGTAGTTTATTCTTCCAAATATAATGGAGAAACGCTTCTCTCATTAGTGAGCAAAATAAAAATAATGGACTAAGTGATTTTTTACTTGTGAATTAAATTACACAAGTTCAGTCAAAGATAATAAACACATGCTATATTAATCACTATAATACTCTAATACTTTGTCGCTTGACAATGTATTGGAAAAGCCACCATCATGATATAAATTCTGCATGGTCACCATTTTAGTCATATCTGAAAATAGCATTACACAGTAGTCTGCACAATTACCTGCATCAGCATTTCCAAGGGGTGCTATATCTTGTGCATAATGGTAAAAGGAATTAAAGCCTTTGATGCCTCCACCAGCAGTCGTTAAGGTAGGGGATTGGGATATCGTATTAATTCGAACATTTTTCTCTTTACCATAGTAATATCCAAAGCTCCTAGCTATTGATTCTAAAACGGCTTTGGCATCTGCCATATCTTTATAACCGGGCATCGTACGCTGCGCAGCTATGTAAGATAATGCAATTACGGACCCCCATTCACTAATGGCATCCATTTTATACGCTACCTGCAATAGTTTATGAAATGACAAACCAGAAATATCAAGGGTTTTTAGAAAAAAATCATGGTTTAGGTCTGTATAAGGAAAGTCCTTTCTAACATTTGGTGACATTCCAATAGAATGCAATACAAAATCAATCTTGCCACCAAGAATCTCCATTGATTTTGCAAAAAGGTTCTCTAAATCTGTGAGACTAGTAGCATCTGCAGGAATCACCTCCGTATTACACTGTTTTGCAAGTTCATTAATCTTCCCAAGCCGCATAGCCACTGGCGCATTGGTTAAAACGATAGAAGCACCTTCCTCATGAGCTCTTACCGCAGTTTTCCAGGCTAGTGATTTCTCATCAAGAGCCCCAAAGATTATTCCTTTTTTGCCTTTTAATAATCCGTATGACATAGAAATTATTGTTGGTTAGTATTTGACCGACAAATATAAAAATGTTAGTCGTTTATTTCTAAATCATTTTCCATTTTACCAGTTTTTCCAAATAAATCCCTGAACTTATTGAATTCCTTCTTAAATGAGATACCTACTCCCTGAGTATAAGGAGAATAATTTGTAGTTAAATAGGAATCATTTGAACGGTTATAAACTTTTAGTCTTACATCGCTTTCCTTGGCTATTAAATATTCCAGCATAAAATCTCCAACAATATTGCTTGGATTTTGAGAAGTGGCAGCAGAATTATTGGCAACACTGCCATTCACAATTAAACGGCCATCAAAGAGCTGGGTAGATAGTGCAACCTCAACTTCTTCCCTGGTTATTTCATCCCCCGGCCGGTAATTGATTCCAATGTCGAAATCCTCACTGATTCTAGAAAGCCAATTGCTTAGCTGGTTTGAAAGCAGCTCGGTTGAATTGGCTCCTACTCCGCCAGATGCAGAAACTAAACTGTTATCCCAAGGTTGAAACTGGCCCAAGATAAGCAAAGAGAACATCTGCTTATTAATTTCCTCCTCTGTATTGAGCAACCATTGAACACTTGATTGCATTCCCTCCTCCAATCCCGGAAAATTAATATCAAACGCAATTTCAGGTTTCATCAGGCTCCCCTTCATCTTTAAAATACATGCTACTGGAATTCTTCCTTTATTCTGCTCATCAAGTGTTAGGTTATATAAGCTGGCATTAAGTGAATAGAGCGCTTTAATGTCAATGTTTGCTGAATAGGGATCACCTGTCCAGGTGATTGTACTGCCCTTTTCAATCTTAAATCTTTTGTTGATAATTTTTTGAAGGGTGAAAAGATAATCTCCTTCTGTGATCGTATAGGTTCCAAAGATATTAAACTCTCCATCCTTGCCAACATCCAATTGAAGATTTCCTTTCCCCTTGGCTTTGAGTACGTCTCCAATCATTTCATCAAAGATCAGTTGTACTTTTGCATTATCAGAGACCTCCAGGTTAATCTTAACCTGAGGCATCCCAATTTCTTCTTTCTTGTTATTTGCCGTAACATTTTCATAATCATTAGTGTCCTTGCCATTTATAAAGACGACGTAAGCATTGGAGGCCAATTCCTCACTATTTGAAAGCGGTATATTAACCTGTGTTCCTACACCTGAGGTACTATTTACCACTATGTCCATAGCGCCCAATGGTCCGGATATATGAATGTCGCCGGAGCCATAGGCCTGACCATAATAATAATTATTATCCACTACACGTGTATTAAGACTATGGAGGTTATTCTGTTTTATTTTAATATCAAATGCTATATTATGAAAATTCTCATGATTGATCCTTCCGGATACTAAACCAGTATTTCCTTTCATATCATTTAATGTAAGATTGTTAAAGGAAATTTTGTCTTTGGTAAATACAAATTCATTTGTGAAGGTGTATTTTGTATTCAAATAACCAATGGTAAAACCTGCCTTCTGCACTAAAACTTTACCAGTAAGCACCGGAGCCTTTAAAGTGCCCGTTAAGTGCAATTTTCCGCTTGCCGAACTTCTAGGGGCTATGCTAGAGAAGACCCTGGAAACAAAGGGTTCAAAAACCTCCAGCTTAAACTGGTTAAGAGCAAGTGATATATCTAAACCAGAGGATGCATTTGCGTCGGATGTATCAATATTATAAGTTCCGGAAAAATCAACTAATGTAAATTGATCTCTGGCCAGACTTCCAACCAAGTCAATAGACTTATGCCCACGCATCCATTTACTAACCAGGCTGAGTGAACCATATAGCTTATTATTTATTGAGAGATCATTGATCTTTAATCTTCCAGTAGCATGCAGCTCATCAAATAGGCCATAAAACTCAGCATTCCCATTGGCCACTCCATCAAAGGCAAGATCTTTATCCTTTTGCAAAATATTTAGCGCTGAAATATCAAAATTATCAAGGACAACATTAATGCCTTCCTCTAAATCTGGATTTGTGGATGATGAACCATTTACCTCAAATGACTGGATTGAATTATTTACCCTTAAATTTTTCACCGATAAATAATCGGGGTAATATTTAATCGTGTTTTCTCCTCTAATTACCCAGACTGAATCTGAGATTGTCAGGGCTGTAGAATCAATTGTGATGCGTATCTGCTGCTGGCCTTCCTCTAATTCAAAATTTAAAAGGCCAGAAATTACACCTTCATTATGCGGTGTCTTTCTGTTATCCCATTCTGAAATAAATCGAATCTGGTTATCCATTCCGGCTACTTCTATTTCAAGATTTTCTATGAGGAGATTTTTTTCTAAGCTTACTTTTTTAAATGCTGAACTCGTTATTAGTTCCAAATCAATGGTTGCAGAATCATTAGACACTTCTTTAACCCCTGAACTCCAATTTATGCCAGACATTTCCAAATCTTTATGCTTTACATATTTTGAGATAAAATTAATCTGAAGATCATTTTTTTCAGTATTGAAATGACCATAGGCTTCAGACTCATCAGCAATTATTAATTCCGGATAGATAATGGGTAATAGTTTTGTACCGTCTATAACATCAAAAGAGAAGCTGAAATCTTGGGGTACACCAGATAATCCAAAGGCTGCTCTTAAATCAGCAACATGCTCGGAATTTGGAAAGATTTTATCAAATAAGGATACTAAGGAGGCGGGAAGTTCGCCAAAATTAAACTCTCCATTTATATCTGCCTTAAGGAAGTCAGACTTCAGGGATATATGTCTATCTTTCTCCTTTTCAATTGCCTTTATGGCGATATCACCAATAGGATAATGTTCCAAACCTTTTTCAAGCTTATCATCACGATATTTTATATTAGACAGCACAATATCGCCCTCCATATTATCAATATCATCTCCAGAAAAATTTGACGCCATATTTATTGAGAATATTGGATTGGGAATTGTCGTGACAAAATTCAATTTAGCTAATTTGGCCTCATTTACTGAAGAATAAAAATTAAATAATGCAGGTGATCTTGAATTGTCAATCTCTCCATTAAAGACAAAATCTAAATTCTCTTCCTTTACTTCAAGCGATCCTTTAAACCTCCTATTTGCCAAATCACCCTTTAATTCAATATTGCGATAATAATAGTTATTAATATCAATGCCGGAAATCAATCCGTCAAGGTGCGCTTTAGCGGTTCCTTTGCCTAGCCCATCTCCTCTAATATTTAAATCAAACTCTGCTCTTCCCACATAATCTGCAACTCCTAGCATTTTTCCTACATCAAAGCTATGAGATGACAAGGCTCCTGCATATTTTATAGTATTTGTCATTGCGTCTCGTTTCAATAAGAGGTCTGAAGACAGATTCCCAAGGCCAGTATAAAAACGGCCATAGGCAACAAAATCGTAATAAAAGCCTGTAAAATCACCCTTAAATTTCATATCACCCATGCTGGCTATAAAATATGGCACATTCACCTTCTTTCCCTCTGAAAAGGGTGGCAATATCATACTTGCTATATCCATTTGGGTTGTCTCAAACTTTTTAACTCTAAATTGCATAAAGGTTTCCTCTAAATCTGGCAAGCCAGCTAAAGTAAAATCTCCTTTAAATTCGCTCCTTAAACCATATTGAAGTTCAATGTTTTTTCCTTTTAACCGGGAGACAGGACCCTTTATTACACCATTCAATTTTACATCTTCTTTCAAGCCTCTAAAGAAATTAGTGAAAATGGCAAGGTCAGATAAACTAAGGATGGAAGGTGAAAAATTATAATACATATAAACAGAGTCATTAAAATGCAAGTAACTGTTATATTCAGAGTAATTAAATCGGAGGTCAGTATACACATTGGACTCAGGTGTTGAGATCCAAAGGTTATTAATTTGCAATTCCTTTGGACTTGTCTTTACATGTCCACTAAAATTCTCCAATATAAAACCACGGTCCTCGATACAACGAAAAACCCTAATATCTCCAATAATCGTATCGTCCACCATACTAAAATCTTGTATCACGGTATTTATCTCCTTAATGGATAGGTCCTGATAGTTGATCCCCTGGACTATTGAAGAATCATTTTCATTCCTATATCTGAACCTTATATCCTTAACCTCAATAGACCGACATTCAATCTGCCATACAGGATTGTCCGCATTCTTATTAAAGAGTGAATCTATGATAAACTTAAAATTATGTTCTTCCTCATTCTCAAATTTACGTATACTGAGCAGCCCTTTACTAATTTCTACTTCATCCAAAGCCAAGTGCTTATGCTCACCATCAAAGCTTGAAAGAGAAATTTTTAATTTAGACAAATAGAGCAAGGTATCTTGATGCAGGTCCTCTATATACACTCCTTCAAGAACTAATGACTTGAAAAAATCCAGGTCTACACCTTCAATCTTAATAGTAGTATTAAGTTCCGCAGACAATGACCTTGTGAGCCACTGGGTTAGGTATGTTTGAACATAAGTGCTTCGAAACATTCCATACATAATAACTATGATAAGAATGAGGACTCCAAATACTCGTGTTAATATGTTTAATATTTTTGTGATAATTTTGAATATTAATTTGAATTCCTTATGAAGGAAAATATAAACATACTTGCAATAGAATCATCCTGTGATGACACTTGCGCATCTGTCATTTCTAATGGCAATATCCTGGCAAATATAATTGCCGGCCAAGAGGTTCATCGCGAATATGGCGGTGTAGTCCCAGAGCTCGCATCCAGGGCTCACCAGCAAAATATTATACCAGTAGTTCACCAGGCTTTAAAATTAGCAAAAATCCGTAAAGAAGTATTATCTGCAATTGCTTTTACCAAAGGCCCAGGGCTTCTTGGTTCTCTCTTAGTTGGAGGATCATTTGCCAAGTCATTTGCATTGGGATTAAACATTCCGTTGATTGAGGTAAATCATATGGAAGCCCACGTAATGGCACATTTTATCAAAGAAAATAATCAGGGTAATTGCCCAAATTTTCCTTTTCTGTGCTTAACAGTCTCGGGAGGGCATACACAAATCGTACTTGTATCAGATTATCTTAAAATGGAGGTTATTGGTAAAACCAAGGATGATGCTGCTGGCGAAGCGTTTGATAAAGCTGCTAAAATCCTGGGATTACCATATCCAGGTGGGCCAATCATTGACAAAAATGCTAAAAAGGGAAACCCAAAGGCGTTCAAGTTCCCTAACCCCACTGTTCCGGATTTCGACTATAGCTTTAGTGGCTTAAAGACTTCGTTTTTGTATTTTATCAGAGACAAAACAAAAGAAGATCCTAGTTTTATTGAAAACAACATACAAGATATTTGCGCATCCTACCAACAAAAAATTGTGGAAGTATTGGTTGAAAAGCTTATCAAAGCTGCAGAGAAATATAATATCATAGAAATTGCAATTGCTGGAGGGGTAGCAGCTAACTCATGTTTGCGCAATGTGATTGAGAAGGAAAAACAGGCTAGAAATTGGAATATCTATTTCCCTAAGTTTGAATATTGCACAGATAATGCTGCGATGATTGCCATTGTTGGCCATTATAAGTTTTTGAATCATGAATTTACAGATCAATCTGTTACATCATCAGCCAGGTATGTGTAAGTTTAGCCTTGCCTTTTTCCGACTTCTGCTAGTCATCCTGTTAGTGACAGGGAGCATATTGGGCTTTTCCCAGGATTATGTTGCAGATACCCTCGGACACAAGAAATTAGAACCTGACTGGCCCCAGAATATTGATATAATTGTTAAGACCAACCCCCTTGGCCCTCTGGCAGGTTCAGTTTTTTTAACCTCAGAGTATCTTTTATCCTTAGAATTTATCACTTCATCCTACCAGTCTTCACAAATCTCCGTCTCGTATATGGGAAAATCGCCTATACTAAAATCACTTGAAGATTCCATTCCTGATTTGGAACTATTGATTGTTAGAGGTTACAGAATACAAATCAGCCACAGGTTTTATATGTTCAAAAAACAGCATTATGCTCCTTTGGGCTTCTACCTCTCTCCCCATACTTCGTTTACAGGCATAAAAGTTAGTACGAAATACCTAAACAGCAGGGATCATTATCTTCGGATCAGTCATTTTAACATGAATCTATTAGCAGGCCTCCAGCTTATAATAAATGAAGATCAAGTAATTGATATGTATATGGGCCTGGGATACAAGAACAATTTTTGGGAAGAACATCAAAGCCAAAATAACATTAGTATTAACGCAGATGATCTTTGGCCCTGGTATAACAATCCCGTCAAGTTTACAATTGGGTTTAAAGTTGGCCTTGGATTTTAATAACTATTCTAATATTAATTTCTTTAAGATGTCCTTACCATCTTCACCATGAACCTTAACCAAATATAATCCTGGTTTCAATCCCTTCAAGTCCAATTCCAATTCCTCTCCAGGCAGCAATAATTCAGAGATAACGACTGTTCCTAATAAATCATAAATTATTACAGATTCAATGGATAGCCTGCCATCTATTTTTATCTTTAATAGATTTTTTGATGGATTTGGATAAATAAGAATATCCGTTTTAGGATTGTGTAAATCATCCATTGCAATTACCGGATCCCCACTGAAAGAAAACATGCTTACACCTCCCCTATAATTTCCAATAATCACATCTAAAGCACCATCATTATTAATATCTGAACATGAGATAGAAGTCCTAAGGCCAACATTAAGGTCAGACACCATTGAATCTACCAAGGAAAAATTTCCATATAAATCACCTTCAATATTTCCATATAAATGTATCCATCCCTCTTCAGAAGCAACAAATAAGAAATATTCTCCTAAAGGCTCTAAACTTGTTAAAAAAGGAATGCTATATCCAGTACAACAAGGTATCATTACATCAATTCCTCCAAAGGCCTCAATCGTTGGATTGGCTTTAAAGTATGGGGTACTCAAGGTGCCAATATTCTCAAAATACTTGATTTTTCCTCCTCTTTCACCTACCAAAAGATCTAACAAACCGTCTCGGTTAACATCAATTATTTGCGGTGCTGCAAATTGGCCAATGTCAATTCCCATATAATTGGGAGTGATTAAACTAAAAGCTGCAGTATTACCAGCACCAGAAGAATTGTCAAAATAATGCAGGAATCCTTCATAATCTCCAATAATCATATCTATATCTCCATCATCATCCATATCGCCAAAAGCTGGATACAAACCATTAAGACTTAAGGAAGAAAGGCCTTGATAATCACGTGTGATCAGCTCAAAGGCAGGAGTACTTGCTGAACCATAATTTTCATACAAGGAAAGTTTTCCATCATAATTACCACTTGCGCCCCAATACCCATAATTTCCAATCACTATATCCATCAAGCCATCCGAATTATGATCAAAAAACACTGGATATGCCCCTTCACCAATTTCTATCATCTCCCCCTGAAGAAAGTCCTCCTTTACATAATTAAATATTGGTGCATTTGCCGAGCCCTCGTTTTTATAATACCAACAGCTCGTAAAGTTCCTTACAGAACTCGTGGTATTGGGAGCTGAGATAAGGTCTCGTAAGCCATCATTGTTTACGTCCAGATAGTATGATGCCGGAAAGGTTGGAATATTAACTTTTACTGAATTCGAGGGAAAATTGGGGACTAAAGAGATCATATTGGCATTATTCAAATCGCCTCCATTGACAAGCATAATATGTTCATTAGAATTAATATTACCTAAAACAAGCTCTTTAGCATTATCACCATTTATATCTAAGGCCAACATGGAAGAACCTCCTGGATGCAACAGCCCTGATCCGTCAAAATCCTTCTTTCCTGTTTTACAGGATATACCCAGCTCAATGGTATTATTAAGTAAATTCTCCGTGAAGAACCCCCAGCATTTCTCCTCTATAACAAAATCCAAGCTATCACAAACTCCATAATTTTCCATTGAGTAATTCTTATTAAACTCAACCGTTGGACAGCCCAAGCAATAAGAAAGAACATCTATATCACCATCATTATCAATATCAGTAATTGCAGGCAAGTCCAATGGACTTAAGTACAGGTTCACTGCCCCTAAGGTACCCTGTGTTGTAACAGCTGGGGTCCATGGGTCATTGCTGCTCGATACCAGGGTAAACTTCAGTCCGTCTATCATATCAAAATCATTCCTGTAAACGGTCATGCCACCGGAGACCCAGTTAAAGATATCATTCCTTCCATCACAATTATAATCCACGAGCAAAGCCCAATTATGAATTGCAGGAAATTTAGATTCGTATTCAGGTGCATAAGTATAGTCCACAGAATCTGCAATACCATTATTAATAAAAGTAAGCACTCTTCCATTATAGTCTCTCTCGTATACAAAGAGGTCCTTAATGCCATCTCCATTAAGATCAATTGGTGAAAATTGAGGTGCATTTAATCCTCCTGCCCAAGGGTTCTTGAAAAATACTGCGTTATCTTTTTTTACCAATATTGAATCATTTCTAGTCAGGCTTACTTGAGCATGACTTTCAAGAACAGTCAATAACACATCACATATTAGCATGGCAATTACAAATCTAATGACCAAACCTTTATGCATTTTATAAAGAAATAAACAGGTGTTCATATTGCTAAAATTACATTGTATTCTCAAAAACAATCAGAACAATTGCCAATGATAAATTCATATAGGCTTTGAGCTCAATAGATATATAACTGGATTAGTTAGTAACTGGAATTTCTGTAACTATAAGTTCCTTCTTGTTGTTGATTTTAACAGCAAGCCCTCCACCCACGTTCTCCATAATCGATACATCATATCCAACCGCGTGAAGATAATAGTTGCCTTTATATAAATTCTCAAAGGAAAAAGAGGCATCTGTTCCATTGACAATTACATTATCATCATATTGATCAAAATCAAAACTGGGAAATTCATCGGCTCCATACTTTATATAAACAACAGCATCAGGTATTGCTTTTCCATTGTGCTGAACCGTACCTGAAATACTGGCTTTCCCTCCTATCCCTTCCTTGTTACACGATATTATCGCAATCGAACTTATTAAGAGAAACAAAGTTGAAATCCTATAAAACATAATTTTTTTATCATTTAACATATACTAAATTACTACTTCCTAAGAAGAAAGTCAATAGAGCGGCCAGAAACCCCAGCTGAAACCACTGGTAAATCCCCTTCCTTCCAAGGATGCTTCCCTCCAAAAGTATGGCTGCCTCCCTCTACTAGATATAATTCTGATGTATCACAATGGCTGTGCAGGTTTTCTGCTTCCTGAAATGGAACCGCCTCATCCTGCAATCCGTGAATTATTAAAAAGGGTATGCCGATTTTTCCAATCACAACTGGTATGTCCAGGCGATTAAAATTTAGATAAAAGTCCTCAACTATAGAATAATAAAGAGGCATGTTCTGATTGGTCCTTGCATTAGGAATATAAACCACACCCTCTTCCTTAAATCGGTCCATGTCTTTAGGAAACCTGGTTTCAAAATCTGATACAGCTGACCAGGTCACCAGTTTTTTGATCCTCTTGTCTTCATATGCTTTTAATATGGCAATTCCACCACCTCTGCTATGGCCCATAAGATATATTGGAACCTTCGCACCATTATTTTGGATATAATCTTCAGCCCAGTCAATAACCTGCCCCAGGTCATTCATTTCTATTGAATAGTTGTTATTGCCAAATGCTTCAAGATCTACAAAGTCTATTGGCTCTTCTTTTGTAGTACCATTATGTGAAAAATTAAATTTGATAAAGTGAAGGCCAGCTGCTGCGAATTTGTCAGCAACAAGATTAAAATGGCCCCAATCCTTAAAACCTTTAAATCCATGGGCAAAAACTACAACCCCTTTTACTGCTGTATCATCAGGCCTTGTCAGATCCCCATAGATACATTTTCCATGGGCAGCCTCTATAAAAAAGTCTTCCTTAATTAATGTGGTATTATTTACCATATCTAATATAAATTAAAGGATTTATATTTTCCTCAGCAGCTTCTATTAAAAAAGCCATAATCAGCGCCTTTAAATATACTAATATAATGTAAAATGGCCCCTGTATTGTGCTATCTCAAATCAGAAAAGCTGAAGAATTTCAGTTTTGCTGCAATAATAAGCCTTTTCTATTATTTATGATATACATTGGGCTGTTTCCATTAGACTTTAAAATTTACATCTCGTATATGGTCGGCTTCAAGGTCAATAATGTATCTTGCAAAAACATTGCTTTATTAAATGGTATCATTATTTGATCAGTTCCAAAACTTGCAGGATCATCTTCCTTATCATGAACTTGCTACACTTCCAACTCCTATTAAAAAATTGAGCAACCTAGGTGCTCATCTAAGCCTAAACAATCTATATATAAAGGAAGATGATAAAAGTGGGGAGCCTTATGGTGGCAATAAGGTAAGAAAATTAGAATTTTTAATTGGAGAGGCACTTGCAATTGGAGTAAGGGCCGTAATTACCTTTGGATATGCAGGGTCAAACCATGCAACTGCCACTGCGGTCCATGCAAAGAATGCCGGCCTTCAATGTATTACGGCATTGTTGCCGCAGCATAATGCCGAATATCTGCGCAATAATTTATTAATGAGCTATGCACATGGAGCAGAATTACATCATTATCAGACAGGTATAAATTTAAGGCTCAATACCTTTTTCAATTTATTAAAGTATCGCATTAAAAATAATCATTTACCCTATTGGATTCCTCCGGGAGGCTCTTCCCCTACTGGTATCATTGGATTTGTAAATGCTGCTTTTGAATTAAAGGAACAAATTGACCAAGGATTAATAAATGAGCCAGACCTCCTATATGTAGCAAGTGGCTCTTTAGGAACTTCTGTGGGACTTACATTGGGTTTTTCGGTCCTGAATTTAAAAACCAAAGTAGTGGCAATAAGAGTTATTGACAGCTCCTTTGTCAATAGGAAACGATTTGAAGCATACTATAAGGCCACGGAAAAATTATTAAGAAAATACGCCCCCTCCTTTCCAAGAACAGACTTTAGGCAAGCTAATTTTGAAATAAGAGATGAATTTTATGGAGGCGAATATGCACTTCCCACCGAGAACAGTATAGCTGCATTGAATTTAATGAAAGAAAAAGAGAATATCATACTAGATCCCACCTATTCGGCAAAAGCACTGGGAGCATTAATCTCAGATAATGAGAATGGACATGATAAAGAGAAGACAATTTTATTTTGGAACACATATAATTCACAAGAGCTAAGTCCTTTTACCTCACAGATAAGCTACCATTCTTTACCTAGGTCCTTACACCCATATTTTGAGAAGGAATAAGTATGAAAATCAATAGTCATTGCAGGTACCGCTCCTAATTTATTAATCTTAATGTAAAAAAAGCCCCCTAAATATTAATTTAAGAGGCTTCCTGTTATTTAGAACCATTACTACTTTTCAGGGAATATATATTCCTTATGATTATCCGTAATGATAACTTTTTGCTTTTCAGTCCTGAAGTTTTTATATTTAGCTCCATATCCCGTAACCTCAACTTCATATTGCTGAATAATGAGATAGTTTCTGGTTGTTATAGAATAGTTTGGATGAACTAAAACATCATAATCTTTTCCTTCTAAAGCTTTATAAGCTGCTGCTCCCCTGACTTTATCAAGTCTTGCTAACCTAAGGGTTCTCATTGGGTTTAACAATTCTAAAATACTTGCACCAGCATCTGAACTATAATTAATGCCATCAGCCACAGTATTGTCTCCTGATATTCTGAATATTAGAAAATAGGTCGATTCGCTAGTACCTTTTAACTTTTTCTTTGTATTAACTTGAATATCAGCTTTTATGGGGTCTAGTTCCACATTTCTGGAAATAACTGGCGACGATTGAAATCCTTTATTCGTACTAACACAAGAACTAAATGTTGCTGCAATAAGAACAAAAAAGGGCAAAACAGTAAATAATCTTTTGATTTTCATTTTCTTAAATTTAGGTTTCTATATTGATTTATGAATGAGGCTCCGAAATTAATGAATAATTATATTTGTTATACAATAAAGTCGTGTTTATTACGTAATTTGCCTTTGCTTAAAACAAGTAACCCATCATTCGTTACCTAGTACCTTTCATCCGTATTATAAGCAGGTATAAGCATGGCTATCAATAGCTCATACAAGCTCTCCGTTATTATTAGTGATATTCGATTTTGGATACTTGCCTTTCTTTTACTTAGGCTCTATGGCATAAGTGACCCACCTATTGAAATTGCACACAGCTGGAGACAGGTATGTGGAAATATGATAGCCAGGAACTTTTTAGAAATAGATGCCAATATCTTTTTCCCAAGATTAGACATGGCAGGGGAGAAAAGCGGAATTACCGGCACTGAATTCCCTTTATTAAACTACCTGATTTACCTTGTATCCAAACTTTTTGGATATGCTCACTGGTATGGCCGGCTGATCAATCTTCTAGTATCTTCAATAGGCACTTATTATTTCTTCAGAATTATCTCAAAGCATATCAATTCAAAGCTGGCGTTTAATGCCACAATTATGCTGTTGGTTTCGATATGGTTCTCTTATTCCCGAAAAATAATGCCGGACACTTTTTCTGTTGCAATTGTAATTGCAGGACTCTATTTTGGGCTAGAATACATGTATAGGAAAGCAACTCGCTGGAACTTAATGCTATATACAATACTCGCAGCCTCAGGTATTTTATGCAAGATACCTAGCATTATTATTTTATCTCCCATTATGCTTCTCCTTTTTGATGCAAATATATCTATAAGAAGAAAGGTAAATATCACCGCCAGTTCTGGCATGATAATGCTCTTGCCTGGATTCTGGTATTTTTATTGGGTTCCTCATCTGGTTGAAGAATTTGGGTATTGGCACTATTACATGGGAACTTCTATTTCCCAAGGCCTGCATGAGCTATTTAACTATAAGTTCCTGATTGCAGAAAAGTTCTTTTTTGATGCTATGAAGTTCTCTGGCTTCTCTCTATTTATTTTTGGCCTTGTGAGGCTATACATTAATAAGGAAAAACAATTAAGTGCCATTCTAATATTTTCATTCTTTCTATTTATACTTTTTATTTTAATTGCCGGAAATAATTTCCCGAGACACAGTTATTATATTATTCCTTATGTACCCTTTATGGTGCTCGCAGCATCTTATGGACTGAACACCATTAAAAGAAGATGGATTCAAATATTTTTATTGGTCTTTATTGTAGTAGAAGGAATTGGAAATCAACAGCATGACTTTCGTTTAAAACAATCTGAAACTTATAAACTTAAATTGGAAGAAATAGCAGATCGTGTTTCAAATCCCAATGACCTGATTGCAATTAATGGCAATGAAAATCCTCAAGAATTATATTTTACGCATCGAAAGGGCTGGACCATCAGCAATGAAAAATGTGCTGATACTCTATTCTTAGATATAATTAAGAAAAAGGGATGTAAATATCTATTTATCAACAAGAAAGATTCAGTAAACCTGCATTACCTGGGAGAGAAAGTATTTGAGGACAATAACTATAAGGTATTCAGCATGCAATAATGAATCAGGAAATTCCTTTCATCCACCCAAATTTGTCATGCACCTTTCCAGTTCTAACATCATTTAAATTATTAAGCAATACAGAAGAAAGGCTGTCATTATTTATAGGAGGCAGCTCAAAATCATGACCTTTATATCCTATGGTAGTAATTTGGGCTATGGTAGCTGCTGTTCCTGTACCAAATGCCTCTGTCAATGCTCCTGTTTTAATGCCTTCCATGACCTCTTCTACCAATATCCTTCTCTCAATTACTTCCAGGCCAAGATCCCTTGCAAGTCTCAAAACGCTATCACGAGTTACTCCTTCAAGAATCGTCTTGCTTTCCAAACTTGGTGTATGTAAGGCTCCATCTATGATAAACATGATATTCATCGTGCCACTTTCTTCGATATACTTATGCTCCTTGGCATCTGTCCAAATTAGCTGATGGTATCCTTTATCCTGAGCAAGCTTTGCGGGATATAAGGCTGCTCCATAGTTTCCGGCTGCTTTAGCAAATCCTATTCCGCCTTCCATAGCCCTGGCATAATGATTCTCTACTATCACTTTTACAGGTTCTGGATAATAAGGTCCAACAGGACAGGTAAGGATTGCAAATATAAATTCCTCAGAAGATTTTACTTTAATCTCAGCTGTTGTAGCAAACATCACCGGCCGTATATAAAGGGCACAACCCTCAATAGCAGGTACCCATGCAGCATCAAGTGCTATTAAATCGTCTAAAGCTTCCATAAATAAATCTTCTGGTAATTGAGGCATACACATTCTTTCAGCAGACTTATTAAACCTTATAAAATTATCATGAGGCCTAAACACTTTTACATTTCCCTCAAGATCCTTATAGGCTTTCATGCCTTCAAAAACAGCCTGGCCATAATGCAGGGCAGAAATTGCAGGACTAAGAGACAAATTGCCATATGGCTGGACCCTGTGGTTCTTCCAAATACCATCCTTGTATTCACTCAAAAACATATGATCAGCGAAAACTTTACCAAATGCAATATTGTTAAAATCAACCTCATTGATCCTCGATACTTCACTTTTAATAATTCTTATTTTCTCTTTATTATCAATACTACTGGTAGGTATACTCACTATTTCCATAATTTAATTCCTAAAATGACTCGATTAACAATAATAAATTTGGTCTAAGATACATATTTTTTCGACAAGTACAAGCCCTAATATACGATTATAAAAAAGATTCAGGCAACAAAAATCTTTAAGCCATCATATGCCAATTCAATATTGCTCGGAAGCAATTTTGAAACTTCTGAATGTAAGCCAAGCTGATGGCTAATATGCACTATATAAGCCTTTTCAGGATTCAGTTCTTTAATTAGTGATATGGCTTCTTCCAGGTTAAAATGAGAGATGTGTTTTTCTTTTCTCAAGGCATTGAGCACCAATACTTTTGATCCTATTATTTTCGCCTTTTCAGCTTCAGATATATGGCTGGCATCAGTTATATAGGTAAAATCTCCGATTCTGAAGCCAAGCACTGGTAATTTATAGTGCATAACCTCTATTGGAATAAAGCGAACGCCACTTGCAGAAA
>JYMV01047312.1_pt1 | contig 20271 bp, 12 predicted proteins | sample 338911 | NCBI WGS metagenome assembly JYMV01 (sample SAMN03354496, study PRJNA234377) | hydrothermal vent metagenome | biome: Deep sea; feature: Hydrothermal plumes at the Eastern Lau Spreading Center, Western Pacific Ocean; material: Seawater | place: Tonga | collected 2009 | depth 2000 m m
TGGTAAACTTTATCACTTGCGGCTGCGAGTCGAGTGCACCCTTTTTTGTAATTTACAAAGCCGGGCGCGAACCCACGCCGTATTGGTGATATGCTTGTATGAGTTGTCAGGTCATCCAACTCATTGAGACACCCGGGCCCTCAAGTGAGTAGTGAAGATAATGATTCTCCAGTGTGTGTATTATTCGAACACAGAATACTAAGGTGATGGTAGATTGCTCAGAAAATGAAATGAGTGAGTTGATGTTGTTTAACGCCAATTTGGGCAATTTTGAGCTATGTCAGAGAAAATCGAACGGATATATTTACGTTCACTTGGAGGAAAGATTAGATGAGAAAAGTTTGCAGATACCAAATGGGCATTCAAAAACCGTACGTCGAAGGTCAAACAATGCAGTAGGCAAACGAAAAAAGACAAAAGGACAACCAATGGTCAACAAATCACTACACGAAAAACAAAGATTGAGCAACACGAGCTCAACTAAGAAGCCTGGGTCAACCCATATGCTGTTGACAGTTAAGCAGTTTTTGCTCCAATAGGAGGCACAATAACAGTGCATATACATTTTTTCGAGGAAGCCAACAAACTGATATGCTTGCACGACGTTAACTATAATCTACTTTATAAGGCTTTTGTATATTTTCTACCAGATTCATACAGTAGATAAGGCGAGTGGATGGTGTCAAGGTACAGGTGATCCCCATTGGATTGGTTTAGATAAAGGGTAAGTAGATGGTGTCAAGGTACAGGTGATCCCCATTGGATTGGTTTAGATAAAGGGTAAGCTATTTTGGATCTTTTTTCTTTTATCTCTAATTCTAATCGCGAACACCTGGGTTCACTCGCAGTTGTCTTGGTCCGTCCGTGTTGCTCATCGTTTTAGTTTTCTGTATTGTGTTTCTTGTTTTTATCTCTGCGTTCTATCTTGTGTCCACTGTTGCCTGCGTCTCTTGAGTTCGTATTCATTTTGTCCTATTATGTGTCTTTACGTTCGTAGTTACGTATTGTAACGTTCGTTACGATTTTCGGTTCGTCTTTATTTATCTAAAGTATCCACGCAATACGGTCATGAAATCTGTTGTTTTCAATTTATTTGTAGTAATTTGCAATTGCAATATGTCTATGCGATTTCTTGCTTCAGATCTATTTTTATTGATGTGAGAAAACATGTGACAAAGAGTCAACCAAACAGTATCGAAAACATATATCAGAATAATAATATTGAACAATATAATTTCATTGCATTAAGCAATTTTGATATTTGAGCTTAGAAGAAGAGTTTGAAGATACCAAGGGTGTAATCAGAATCCGTAAACAACACAATAGACAAAAGAAAAGGGCAGAAGGACGAAAAATGATATACAAAACATTACACATATAACGAACCCGAGTAACACGAACCCCACTAATAACCGAATGTCAACTGTTCCGACAGCGTGGTATTTTTTGTCTTTCATTTTATTGCAGACATTACAACACTTACGAAGTAGGAGATTTTGTAATGTACAGAAGTACTAAACGAGATTTTGAAGTACAAGTAAGGACCTGGGCTTGTGGAAAGTGGAAACCTTGTATATGTGGAGTTGTCGTTAAAGAAGGGAATGATATTGTAAAACTAGATATGTGTGAAAGAAGAAGAAATCAATTAGCGGAACCGGAAGTGAAATCATTGTCTTCACACCCTCTAGAAGAAACTACAATTGATACTGATAAAAGTGGAAAACATTTCTATGTAAGATTTAAACTTATATGCAGTTTTAAGATCACATTATATTGATTGATTAGCGCTTAGGGTCAACTGTAACTGTATTTCGACTATATCATGGCGTGAACAAGTTATATCAATTAATTGATTGATAAGTAATTAACGCCAACTTTAGCGGTATTTCGTCTACATCATGGCTCGAACAAGTTATATCAATTAATTGTTGCATCATTTCACTAAGAGGGAGGCTTTGGTCAATAAAACTTGCTTAGCCACGCCACTTATCATTGACGTGCCGGTAACAAGCCAAGAAAGTGAATGTTCACGTATTTCTGTGTTAGGCGTGTCGATTTTAGCTCTTTCTATCATTTTGCTATTGGATTTTGGAACTGTTTCGGCAGTGTGTTATTTATTTATTTTACATTTTATTTCCATAACTAGAAAAATAAAGATCGAGCAACACGAATCATACTAAAAATCCATAGAAATAAGACATGCTTGTGAATGATACATATACGATGTATTTACAATAACAAAAAGGGGATTAATAAAACGTTATCGATCTATATCTTAGCATATGAATTATTGGTTGGTTTTTTTTTGCAAAATCGTTTCGACTTCGACATTTGCAAATAAATTAGATAAATTGTCTGACATACATCAGCAATATCTACTCAGTTGTTTAAAATATGTTTCAGTGAATAATTGGAGTTACACGGAATACAAAGAGGTACTCAGAGATGATCACATGGCGTTAAACAACAATCACTCATTCCATATTGTGGTCTTTATTTTAGATAAACTTTGCATCTGGCGCAAGAGTGAAAATAGATACTCATGTTTCGTCCAACGTTGGCAGTATGAACGTTTTCATTCAATCACCTAGTGACGACTTTCAAAGTACGGAAGGATTGTGTGGTACATGGACTATGAATAAAACTGATGACTTCAAAGGTCCAACTGGAGCAATGTACAAGGACGAAACTACTTTTTCACACAGTTGGAGGTGAATAAACGTTAAAGAAAACCAAAGGGTCAGTGACAACTGGACAATTCATAGACATGGGCAATATTGGGCACAAAACACAGAACACCCCAACCCCAATAAAAAAACAAAAAACCGCCCAAAAAACCAAGGACAATCCAGGGACATACACGTTTCTCCCAAATAATAATTTATATTAATAGGTTTTTTTTCTGTCCAAATGTAGTAGTCAAATATCAGTTGGGAAGCACATTAAAAGTTCACGTGAGAGCTACGGAGTAGTCAGCAGACTGTCTTGTATGCAAAAGTTGTGATAAAGACCAGTTCATATATATTGAATGTATTGACTCGAGAAAGCAAAATGACGCAATTGCGAATGAAAAAATATTATTTAAGAATATGATTGAATATTAGCATGTTCGCTTTCACGCGGATTTAAATTTCTTTAAAATAAATACAGATATCCGAATGTGAGACTAATTAACTACCGACTCAGTAAATAAGATATGAAAAGAAAGTTTAAACAATTCCATCACTACCATCAAAACGAACAATCACCTCTCACCTCAAATCATTGAACATCAATGAGACCATGATACATTATGTTGGGAATCCAATTCCTGGCATGGGACAGGCACAAAAAGGGTAACCGGGTTAAACCCGAATCCCGTCTTTCTGATAATTGGTTTCCAAACGACAATACAGATATAAACAACCCCAACCCCTTTCTGATACAAAGACGCAATAATATTTTTTGCACATAATCGCTTTCACTATGCTCCAGCATATCTTCGAAATTACCTTCTCAAACCGAATGCTTACAATGGAGTAAACCTGATTGTCCAATTGATCATTTCACTAAGAGGGAGATTAAAACTAGTTTGACCCCGCCACTTTTTATTGAAGTGTATGTACCAAGACAAGGAAAGTGAGCGGTCATATACAAGTGTTATGCGAATCGATATTTTCTCGATTTTTCCATTGAACTTTAGAATTGTTTCTACAGTGTACCACTTTTTGTTTTTCGTTTTATTTCACAATAATAGTTTATTTCTGATAGATGTTTTAAATATACTAATACCTTCATTGTCGTCGTATGGTAGTTGGATTTACAACTACCTGTGCAATCAGTGCCTATCACCACTAACGTTGTGAGTTCGAACCAAGTGTACTCGATACAACATTATGTGATAAAGTTTGTCAGAGACATGCGACAGGTCGGTGGATTTCTCCGGGAACTCCGGTTTCCTCCACCTATAAAACTGACCGCCACGATATAACTGGAATATTGTTGAAAGTGGCGTTAAACAGCATAGACCTAAGCATAAATATACTAATACATTCATTCTTATTGCTATTATAATAGGATAAAGACTGGCTTCAGTTTGTTTCACCAACAGCCGCCATACGACCCAGTTAAAGCCAAACAACCACACTATTGTAGATGTGGAGGTAACGGGGATGTTGACTGTACCAAAGGAAAGGGAGCTAATAATCCAGCCAAAGGGGTAAGTTTAATCATCGACATAATTCTGCTTTACCATCCATGATATGATTGTTAGTGTGTATTGTCCTCTGTACTAATAGGTACGGTTATATAAACTAGCTAATTTGGATATGTTTAATCGTTGACAGTATTCCTCTACACACTTAGATGGAGAAAACAGTCTAAAAACCAGGAAATATGTGTATTATTTTTGATGCTTGAAGTTATTGATGTGACAAATCAAATACATTCCTAATTCAGAAACGGATATTGTACAACCATAGCGACAAGATATGCATGTGTTAGTATACCAATATAAATATATACTATAGAAGCTTCTAATTTCCAAAAACCATGATTAGTTTTAAATAGATACATAAGAAACTGTGCTATCTTCTTTCCATTAGAAATGTGCCGGTCCTTGCGTAAATATGAATGGAAAATTGCACCCACGAAGCTTAGATGACACTGGTACTTACCCGGAGTCACAAGAGAGATATTTACGGAATGGTAGGTCAAAATACCACAAGTAGTGACCATTCTGCTTTGTCCATCTTATCCTTTTCTCTGTATTTTATTGATTATTCTAAGATTTACTTTTGACAATACAATTATGCACTGCTTTGAGTATTAAAATGAAAAACAAAAAATACCACACTGTCGGAACAGTTCCAACAATCAATAGAAAAAGAAACATACAACTATTATTCGTTTTAATATTAAATAAACCCAAACTGACATTCAGATTGTGTCATGTATAGTCTAGGCATATGGTACCGAGGGTTATATGATATCGTATATTCACGTACTATTTCAATCAATTGTCGCTGCCATTTTTTAAAATGTAACTACCGTTATAACTGCAAAGGGCCTGCAGTATTATACAGGAAAACGAATTTTCATAGTTCGCGGTAAAGGGGTTCGACTGTATATATTCTGTATACATTTAATTGTTCATTATGCATGCAATCCGGTCCTTTTCACATTCATGACTTATCACCAGTTTTGTAACAAGAGAAACACGAAGGGTGTCACATGTGAAACAGGAACTGCTCACCATTCCGGAGCTACTGAATTCACCCGGGTTTTAGTGGGATTCACCTTGCTCGATCTTTAGTTTTATGTGTACTGTTTTGTAGATCGTTGTTTGTCCTTTTGTACATTGGTCTGTCCTTCAATTTACGGCTTCTAATTAACCATTTGCTATCTTCGAACTATTCTCATAGCAGTAGTTACAAGAACCTCATATTCCTGGCCTACTCCAAGCGGTATTACCCAAGACATGGCAAGAACTATGTGTGTCAAAGGATTAAAGGAGTCTTCTTTATATCAGTACTGTGGCGATAGTAACCCTAATTTACCATTTGAAGCCTTTGTGGATGGCTGTGTGGAGGATATTTTGGTAAGATATCAGTAACTGCCTTTATTTCCTTTGTCATTATGACCTCTCTGATAAATTGCTGATTTCCCAATATTATTCATTCTGATAATCGATTTTGTTTTATTTTAGATGAAAATACAGTTTTATACGTGTCATGTGACTGTTTTTATAGTGAGTGAAAACATGATAGTCCATATCTGTGTATGCAATTAGAAAAGTTTGAGAATACCAAAGGGGTATCTGAAGCAGTTAATTGAAGGATAAACACTACATTTTCCAAAGTAAAAAACGATAATAAGACATACTATTGTTCGGTCCGCAAAATACTACACAGAAAACTTACGATAGAGGAACACGACCTCCGCTAAAATCCGGATATATACAAATGAATTTGACTGCTCTTGAAAGAGAAATAATCATACTTATGTCAAAACACAGATAAGCTTGAAGATACCAAAGCGAAATCAGAAGCCGTAAATTGACGGACAGATAATACAATGGCCAACAGAAAAAAAAACATAAAGACAAACAATGATCTACAAAACATTATGCAGAAAAGTTAATGTGATCAGGCGGTCAGGCAAGAAATATCTATTCTCAGTTTACACATCATTTATTGGTATTCATCAGCATATGATATGGGACTTCAAAATAACAAATATAAAGAAAAGTTTACTAAATTTTACAAATACAAAAATCAATAACTGCAAATAGAGAACACAGGTGTTGAATTGTACACATAATTGTATACAAATAATTATCTCAACACTGTGTTAAACACCAAAATATCTACACACTATTATGGTAATGTCAAATATGGTGAAACCACTAAAATGTTTAACAGGAAAATATCTATTTTCGTGCAACAACCCTAAAACTATTATCACATGATTAACTCTCTTAATTTACACTATCGGCCCTGCATACATCAATTGGATATTTCTTATTATGCGTAAAAATATGTTTTTGAGTGTAAATGTTCATCTCGCATCACTAATATACTCAAATTATCTGCCACTTTATATGTGAAAAATGTAATCATTTTGTGTACTTGTGTGTGTACAGATTTATAGTATTTTACTTATGTTGTTAATTCTAAGGTATTTAAATTAAAACCGTTTAACAAATATCAATATATGATTTACCATGCAACAGACATGTATTATTAAGGTAAACAAATATAATGTTTGTGTATTTACACAGATAAACATTACTCTATTATAACACAACTACACATGGTCGAGGTCACTAAATACAACAGAATAAATGTAAATGCACGATTGACAAAAGTACAACAACGAATATATAGTGTGGGACTAAAATAATAATGATTGTCGGACAATTTAACAGTGAATTATTAATTGTTCACCAAGTGTCGGTGTAACCTAAAGGTAAATCTGTGTTTATCTCACACATATAAATCTTATCACACAGGTAAGTATTTGGACATATATTGGTGCTAGGTACAATCTTTGTTCTTCGATAAATGTAAAAACACACGTGTGTATCCTTCAGGTGGAGTGTAAATATATCAAAATAAAATGATGGACGGACAACTAATGAAAATTATCCGGGAAAATGCAACATGTTAAAGAGATGAAATAAAACAACGTAGATATCAAATTTAGTGTGCACAACAAAGATATATTAAAGTACACCTGCCTACATTAATATTGAGCAACATTAACCTGACAAACCACCTGAGATTAGTGAGTGATTGGTGTTTAGCGCCAATTCAGCAAATTTTCAGCTATATCATGGCGAGAGCAAGTTAATTTTCAATGAGATGATGATGATGAGGTCCGCTTTGTACTAGACAAACACGCTGAGTTGGATTTGTATAGTGCTAGCTCATTGAAACAACAGTCCACGGATAAACATGTCGCTCCACTCGGACACATTATTCTGATTCCGAGCCAACCAGTCTTTGCTCTTTCATCTTAATGCTGCGTGCTTAGCTGAAAAGCAACAAATACTAATTTTATAGTCTTTGGTTTGAACCTACCGGGACTCGTACCCACGATCTACCGCACTTGAGGGGAGCACGCTAACCATTACGCTACCGATGCGGTTCCACCAGGGATTAACCTTCATTGAGTTCCTCATACATGACACATTAGTCTTTATTTACGTATGTTTCAATTTACAGTACGCAGATGGCGATGAATTTATTTTAGCACATATGAATGCTCTCGACAACGCATGCCAAGATACTATTTATAGGAATATAAGTAACTACAAACCAGGAAACAATGGAGAATTAATATTTACTTCTACATCAATGGTCGAAAACTGTCCAAACAACTGTAATCGACAAGGCAAATGTGTGCGTGGTTCATGTGTATGTAGCCATGGTTACACTTCCGTTGACTGCTCAGTTCCGGTTGGTGTAGCTCCACTTGTTGACCATATACAAGGGTAATTATTCTCGGTTATATGTGATGATTGTCATTTTACTAACATTTGGAAAACACTTGCAGGACCGCATCATTTTAAAAAGAGAGGATGTTTGGTCGTATAAAACTAGTTTCACCCCGCCACTTTTATTTTTATTGAAGAGCCTTTACCAAGATGAGAGAGTGAGTGGTCATGTATTTGCGTGCTTGAGGTATCGATTTTGCCCCTTTCTACGATTTAGATATTCGATTTTAGAATTTTCTCCGGCGGTGTGTTTTTTTTTCCATTTCAATTGATACACATCACAAAGTCTATATCTTCATCTTGCATTCATAAAATTCGTTCCCGGATTCTAAGTGGAAAAAATACATACGGTTAACAAAAATGCAATTTAATGCTTATTTATGAGTAGATAAACGTAAAAGAAAACAGTAGGGGCAAACTAGTATGGAAATTCAAGAGAAACAGGAAACCTTGGGCACCAGACACAGCACGAATGCAAAAAACAAAAACAAAAACAAAACCAAACAAGAACCTCAGCACAGAAAACTAAATGAGTAATGATCAACTTGGATATCACGAAAAACCGGTGGACAACCCAGGTGCTCGCGAAGAGTATACAGGTCCGGTCCCCGCGGTGTTACTCACAATCAAATTTAATAAACGTCTTGTCGGTGATGGTGGACATACGATTGTTGTCCGAATTCCATAGCATACATATTTGATACTGTTAATTACCATTTTCGTCTTGTTAAGTAGTGTAGTTTCACAGTTTCACAGTTTTCAATATAATAATAACAAGATGACCGAATGAGGGAGGAGTGGGCCTCATATTCATTATGAGAGATATATCGATCAAGTAATATATGTACTGTTTTGAAGAGATGGTATTTGTGATATCCGCCAACATTCATGCGCAGAAGCCAGCGTCATAGCAACCAATCTATGGTCCAGTCCTGATCTAAAATGTCGATACAGAAGAGCTAATGTAAGTGATATACAAAGATCGTTAAAACTACTTCATCAACAATCATTATAGTGAGTGAGTGATAGTTTTTTAACGCCAACTCAACAATTGTTCAACTACTCGTATATCATAGCGAGAACAAGATCATTTTCAATAGGATGATGATAATGTCCGCTTTGTTTTAGACCGACATTCTTAGTTGTATTTTGATAGTGTTAGCTCACTGAAATAACAGTCAGCGGGTAAGACATACTTTAAACATGTTCTATTGTTATATACTAAACAATTGGATAGAACACAAGTTTCACAACTTAGAAACGTCTTCTCCAGTACATACATGAATAAATACAAAATGAACATATATAATATTATATTCATATTTCATATTAAGTAAATACATGGAAAAAAAACAAACAAAAACTAAAAATGTTGAGCGTCATGGAAATGGATTATCCAAGCTAAAGTATACTTAATCGAACACGCCATTATATTTTAATGACACAAACACACCGAACATTCAATTGGGATTTAACTTTCTAATGGATTTATATTTAAAGTGGGTGCTTAATTAAGGTAGTTAACATGTGATGATTTAGGGAGGACGCATTCTTCTTTTAAAGACATGTCGCTCCACTCGGAACACATTATCCTGATTCCGAGCCAACCAGTCTTTGCTTTTTCTCCTTAATACTGCGTGCTTAGCGGAGAAGCAACAAATACCAGTTTTATAGTCATTGGTTGTTTGTTCAATAATCCAAATACATGTATAAACATAAATTAAATAATTACAAGATATATTCAAAAGAACAAAATATAAAAGACAAGTTCATTCACCTTCACCAATATCAACAAAACCAACAATCACCTCTCATCTTAACTGAACATCTCCATACATTTCTTGCATCTGGTATCCCCTTTTTCATGACATTTGTCTATATAAGTGGATTTATTTTCAACTATTATTTATTTAAATATTGTTGCTGTTGTGGTTGTTGATAACCATGACATGCCGGGACATTTTAATCTGGTTTGCAAATTTTTCCATAGCCTTCGTTGTCACGATCGTATGGTAGATTTACCAATAAGGTGGCATTAAGCTTCCGGGTTATGGTTAATGTGTTTAACTCCACTTTCAACAATATCTCAGTTATATCGTGGCAGTCAGTTTTATTGGTGGGGGAAATCGGAGTATCCAAAGAAAACCACTGAACTACCACAATTCGCTGCCAAGCTTAATCACATAATGTTATACACCTCGCCATGAGCTGGATTCGAACTTACAACATTAGTGGTGATAGACACTGATTGCATAGGTAGCTATGAATCTAAATACAATATGATCACGACCACGGTGGTCCCTTCGATGGTTGTGATGTCATCTCAATACCAACATTTTTATATATTTACTTAGGATAACGTAAATGTACTTTCGTTTTCAATACAGAAAGTAAACGGTGTATTTGTACCACAAGGAGGATATAGCGTCACGAATGCCGTATTCAAAACGTTCTTGGAAGTCGTATGTGCATTGCCACAAATACCGATTGGTCATGGTAAGGTGCGCTACATTATACAGTGATTGATTGCTTGATTGTTGTTTAACGCTAAGTGAGTAGTATTTCAGCTATATTCAGGGCTAGATCAAGTGAACAAACAATAAATCGTGTAGGAAAAGGGTGGCTTGAAGTGAGCCGTTGGACAGATGTTTTGACGGCCACAAGTGAAAGAAGACGCAGTGCTGATGGTCGGAAAATCTTGCCAAGCAACATTCCACAAACGTCCACTCCTAACAAACCGTTCCTCGTTAGCAGCTGTTACATACACTTGTTTCGTGGAAAGAGTGTCATGTACATCTAACTGACGGCCCTCTCATTCGTAGCATTGAAAATAAGTATATTTTGTATAACCCGTCAGCTCTCTAGGAGAGTATGTTACTATTGACAAACACCATTTATCGTAATAGGGCCAACATATAACGGGTTTGTTTCCAAGAAACCAATTGACTGCAAAAAAGTTGCGACTGATATTATTTTTTTTGCATTCTTCTTAAGAATGTTGTTTTTACGGAACAAAATACGGATCATAAGAGTATCGCAAACCAACTTGTATTTTATCTTTTACTTTCGTACTTTATTATTGTTTGGCAATGTTAGTGTATGTCCACAAAGTGAAACCGTACTTTTTCTAATGTCATAATTATAACTTGGCAATGTCAGTGTATGGCCAAAGAGTGGAATGCAACAAATGTCTAATTATAATTATATTGACTGAATTTTAAGTTTATATCGTGCTAGCTAAAGGTAATGATTTCTCCGATTTCGACTTTTAATGAACAATATAATCTGTGTATTAGCGATACAAGAAGTGTTTACGTGCACAAAAGTACATTTAACATAAACATGCAGCCCCTATTAGATATGATGTAAAACAATATCAAAAGAGCTTGAAGATACCAAAGGGGTAAACACAATCCGTAAATCGAAGAAGGACAGACAACACAATGGCTAAAAAAAAGAGAGCAAAATGAGAAACAACGATCTACAAAACATATAAATAAAACTAAAGATCGAGTAACACGAACCCCAAATTTACGTTCAAATATATTAAACATGTGCATTTACAGGTCAGCCTGAGTATGCCTTTGGTATCTCTGTAACAACAGATGGTCAACGATGGAGTAAGGAGGACATGTTGGTTGTCTATGACTCGAAATGTATACAGTGTGATACACAAACAATGTGTACAACGAAGGTTAGTTCTAAAAAGACCAACACTTAAATGAATACAAAACAACAGCAATACAAACATATAGGTGACCTTAGACGATTTTGTATATCCTCTTTATCCCTTTGGTTTTATTTTTCTCAAAACTTTAAATCATTTGGCTTTCCAATCTTTCGATTTTGAGCGTACACGATGAAGGTTATTCCAGAAGCGCGTCGTACGCACTAAATTTGATATCTATGTTTTTATTTATTTATATCTACGACAAACAAAATGAACACATAAACACATTGTAACATGATCATGAAATTCTAAGTATAAAAGACTGTAGATATGAAAACAGCGAAATAAAAGAACATAGTATTTATTACTGTTTTGAGCGAAAGTATTCGTTGTTACATCAGTTCTATCAAAGTAAAGAATGTTCAATACGACGAACAGAATGGTAGTCAAAATATACAGCAAGTAATTTAAATAGACAAAACAAACAATTAAGACAAAAATATCGAAAATGTAATGAAAGAAAGTAAATGATATTTAAAAAAAACAACAATACCACATGCACAGCTGACATGGTCGGTGACCAACAGATGAGAGGCCTGATCAGCTCTGTGTTACCAATGATATACCCCTGAAGACTTGCGGACAACATAGTATTTAAAAGTAGGTACAACATGTGTTTAATTGTTTACTGATCAATCACATCGATTCTGATTTATCATATATTACAGAATGGCACATGTTTGATAAATGGGCAGTGCCATCTTGACGGTGAACAGACCGGAAACAACAATTTAATGTGCAAACCATCTGTAAGCCAAACATCATGGTCTCAAGTACCTGGTATTAAAGGTATATATGGTCTCAAGTACCTGGCATTAAAGATATATATGGTCTCATGTACCTGGCATTAAAGACAGGTATATATGGTCTCAAGTACCTGGCATTAAAGGTATATAGAAGATAATTCGACACAATAATGGTGACACAACATTGATTTCCGTGAAAAATAATGAGGTACCTGTCGTTTCTGTAAGACATGGGTCATTAGTGGAAAGGGACAAACTGACACTTCCGGAACACCTGATATTATCCTCTGTTATTGTAGAAATCCGAGGTATTGTTCCTTTGATATATGTATGACTGACTGGACATTTTAAATTCAGATCAGATTTGGCTTGTATACATTCTTACTAAGTTAAAAAAAAAGTTAAATACCAAATATAGGGGAAAACACCAAGAAATCACAAAGGAAAGAGAAAACTAATTAAAAACGAACAGAAAAAACAAAACAAAAAATTGGCCAATAAAGTCCACTCTCAAACAACCACCAACGAATCTACATGCTTTCAAAAAACACAAAAAAACGGTATTTTGGTGGTATCCGTGTTGCTCCTCTTCTTATTTTTTTGTGTTGTCCTGTTATGTGACTTTACATTCCGAGTTCCGTATTGTGATTTCCGTTACAATTTCCGCATAAAAACGATGTTCGGTTCGTCGTTACCCCCAGTTGTATGTGAGGCCTCATGTCTTATTTAAGTTGTTTGTGCTTGTTTGAGTGTAGTGGTGTCCGACGCATATTGTGTTGTGTTTTTGTTTTGTTTGTCTGCGTCTTGTGTAGTACCCTATATTGCCAGTTTCTCTGGATTATCCAATTTTGATTGCCCCTTTGGTATTCTCTAACGTTTATTGCAAAGAAAGGTGATCTGCTCCATGTAACATACCTGTCGTGAAGTACGCAACTAGAACGTTGTCAGTTAAAACCCCACTTGTAGATAATGCCAACAAATGCAGGCTCATAATATGGTATCACTAGCTTAAAAGATATTGCAAGAGGAACTATAACGATGACAAAACATGTCCAAAGACAAAGACAATCTGTGATCAACGTCAACACGCTTACAAACATGACGATGAGCAAAACGGATTTCATAAAAAAAATCCGGGATGAAGTCTAACGTTCTGGAAGAGTAAGTAGCTGCTACTTCAAATTTGACACCGGCCATGTTACTCTGGATAATGGAAAGAGTTAATTAAATTTCGTAAATTAAATTTCGTAAAACAGGACGCAAAGAAATCGTAGCACTGTTAACATATGACCTGCAAAACTCTGCACACAAAACTAAGGATTGCGCAACACGAACTCTCTAAGAAACCGAGGGTGAACTCAGAGACTCCATAAGGGTTAGCAGTTCCTATCCCACTAGTTTTAGTCTTAAAACAAACACGGTTAGTATAAAACGTTATATTATAATTTTGTATTATAGAAATAGATACCAATACCGCATCATTTACCGGATGTCAGTGTCCACACAAACCTTCAGCGTATACTTGTGCATGTTGTCAGAATGGTGGTTGTCCATGTGGGGTTAAACAACCAAATCAGTGTACACATTGTTCAGAGATGGTCATGTGTGGACAAATTCCTGAGTTATTTCCACCTCAGCATTGATTTAGGAAGAGAAAACTTATTAAAAAGTGTCTAAATTTCTTATTTCTTTTGTTCTCATGCCAAACGTCTTAATATCAATTAATACACAATAGAAGCGATGCTCATCCAAACGTTAATATTGGAATTAATCTGGTGTTATTGTGTCCAGATTTCAGCATGGTTTCATTTTCAATTATGAGCGTACCTAATGAAGTCTATTCAAGGAACGGGTTATTTCATAATAATAGTTAGCATATAACTGAAATATTGTTGAAAGCGGCGTTAAACACCATAAACCACCATCTCATAGTAATAGCATAGATATTGTAATTTAATGTCACGCCAAATTGTGTCATAACTGTTATATATCTACATCGGAATTTTAGACTAACAATCATGAGGTTTCCAAGTCGATTTTATGTCAGATTTAATGTCTCAAATGAAGTCATAAATTACCAAAAAACTATCAAAAGCATGTTCAACTTTACAATTCAACATTCTGATTGATTTGCACTAACTTGTATTTAAATGTGTATTCGTGTCACCGTATCATACTGCAGTGATATGTTTTCATTACAGTGTACAACCAAGAATAAAAACGTATATTTCTAATTTAGTGCGCACGACCCATTTCTGGAATTACCTTCATCAGGTACTCTTAAAATCGAATGATATGAGAGCCAACTAACTTAAATGTATTTGGATGGACGAAACCCAAAGTGCTAAAACAGGATACCCAAATTCTGATAATGTTACCATTGCTTGTGTTAGGGGGAACATGGCAAAGACAGCACACGTCTTTTCACCTCCTATTAAGTTAGTTAACAACACGACATGATAACATCAAGACAATTTTATTATTCTAACCAAATACAGTATCAATTGTTGCAGTACAATGCCCACAAAACGCAGCACAATATTGGTGTGAAAATGGGTTGGCACATATATTAGTTGAATTTAATAATTTACAATCAATACCAGGTTTGTCTTCGCACACCTCTGAAAATGAACAAAATCCTCTCATAAATACATTTGAGCATATATTGATTGATTGATTGATTGATTGATTGATTGGTGCTTAGCGCTAACTTTGCGTATTCTGATTACCCCTTTGTATCTTCAAACTCTTCTTAGCTGTATTTCAACTATATCGTGACGTGTGTTTGTACAAATATATCCATTTGATACCCACGAAATACTGTGATATCACTTATCTTCGTGAGTATCTATTTTTGTGGGTTAACGGATAGCGTGATATTCATTGACATGAATTCGTGGTTGTGATACTTACTTATAACTTCAATTGTTGCCTATTCCTTTGGAAGATTGTTCGGAGTTCGGTAATTTTGCTATTACCCTTATAACATCTATACACATTCATTTCATTTTAACCTTTAGGGTTTTTGTCCTATAAAAACTTCTTCCCTTTGGTTGGCTAATTTGTGTTTATCGTCACTTTCATCGATTGATCATCTATATTATAACTACCACACTTATTGTGGGGTAAGCACGGACAGACATAACGATCTGACCGGGGCAAACCCTCGACCTTGGACAGATATCTGGAAACCTCAGTACTTCAGCAGGGTATCTGGGGAATAACTCACGACAGCGGTGTTTAGACAGAAGGTTTGTTGGAAGTTAACGACATTTCTACTCGATCACTAAGACACCGTCGTTCACATTGAACTTAGTTATGCAACCGCATGGGTGGTGGTGTAATGGTTATGCGTGCTCGCCTCGAGTGCCGTAGATCATGGGTTCGAGCCCCGGTAGTGGTCTAACACAAGACTGTAAAATTGGTATTTGTTACTTTTCCGCTAAGCATGCAGCACAAAGAGTAAGAGCAAAGACCGGTTGGTTCGGAATCAAAATAATGTGTCGAGTGGAGCGACATGTGTACCATCGGACTGTTGTTTCAGTGAGCTAGCACTGCAAAAATCTAACTCAGCGTGTTGTTCTAATACAAAGCGGACATCAGCATCATCTCATCAAAATGTAACTTGCTTTCTCCATGATAAAGTTCAAACATTGCTCATTTGGCGTTAAACAACAATCACTCACTCACTGAACTGAGCTATCTGATCTATATACCTTTAGTGGTACCTGTCGAAACATTACTAGATTCTGTTGATGCTCTCATAGATGTCGTGACTATCGGTGTAGTGGTAAATCTGGTCGTAATTGTACTTGGTTCCTCAGTTACATGTGTAGTGGTAAATCTGGTCGTAACTGTACTTGGTTCCTCAGTTACATGTGTAGTGGCTAATAAACTGGAGGGTGTGCTTGTTTCCATAGTTGTAGGCACAGGGGTTAACCTGGTAGTGATTGTGGTTGGTTTCGCAGTCCCATGTGCAGTGGATAATTTGATCGAGGGTGTGCTTGATTCCACCTTTGTATGTGCAGTGGTTAATCTAATGGAGGGGGTGCTTGTTCCCTCTGTTGTAGGCGCAGGGGTTAATCTGATAGTAGGTGTGCTTGATGTCGCCGTTGTCGGTGCAGTGGTTAATCTGATAGATGGTGTGCTTGTTCCCTCTGTTGTAGGCGCAGTGGTTAATCTGATATATGGTGTGCTTGTTCCCTCTGTTGTAGGCGCAGTGGTTAATCTGATCGAGGGTGTGCTTGGTTGCTCAGTTGTATGCACCATGCCTTGTGTGGTTGCTGGCAATTTCGTGCTCTCGGTTGTAACAGATGTTGAAGACATAGCCATATTAGTAGGTGGATTTGCTGAAAATTAAATGGCTACTATTAACTTCCCGGTTCTTTCCTAATTCATGACTTATCACCGGGTAACTAGAGTAACACGACGGGTGCCATTCGTGGAACAGGAACTCCTTACCAATCCGGAGCACTTGAATTAACTCCTAATTTTTGGTGGGGTTTATGTTGCTCGATCTTAAATTTTCTGTGTCTAGTGTTTTGTTTTTCGTGCGCACGACCCACATCTGGTATGATCTTCACCAGGTACGTTCATAGTCAAAAGTGTGGAGATATAGAATCACAGGCTGTGGTAAGGATTTACATGGTGCACAGGTTTGAAAATTACAATCTTAATTTTTCTAATGTGATAGTCCAAACTCTGAATCACTCTCAAACTCCTCGAAGGCAATTATATTTTTAATTCTTTCCGTTGTTTTTGTTGGTTCCAGTAATAGCAGTGTATTTGTACGCATGTCTTACATACTCACATTTAAAACTATTGACGCAGTTTTGTGTAATACAGTCACATTCGGTCGAATCAGTAATTTTAGTTCCATTGCAAAACGAGGTGTTGGCTGAAACCTGTTAAAATAGAATAATTGTAGAGATATGAGCATCATATATGTTGTATATCATGGCGAAACAAAACACTTGATCCTTACAATCCATAAATGTGAACCGCCACGATATAAGTGAAATATTGTTGAAAGTGGCTTTAAACAACACCAGACAACAATCAAACCATATATGTGAAATTTGAATTTCCTCCGAAGATATAAAATAATAATTGAGAGTTCACCCCAGTTTTCAGTGGTGTTCATTTAGTGTTTTGTAAATAAACGTTAGAGAAGAGGCAATCATCAAAAAATGAGCAATCCAGAGAAACTGGCGACATATGGTACAAAAGTCGAAGAAAAACAAAACCAAAACACAACACAATATGTGTTGTATACCACTATATGTAAGCGAACACAAATAACTTAAATAAGACATGAACCCTCCAACAAACAAATGGAGGTAAAGACGAACCGAACATCGTTTTTATGTGGAAATCGTAACGGACATCACAACTCGGAATGTAAGGATAAAAAATAGGACAACACGTATCCCACCAAAACACCAGTTTTTTTTGCATTGAAAGCATGTAGATTCGCTGGTGGTTGTTTGAGAGTGGACTTTATTGGCCAATTTTGTGTATTGTTTTTTTTTCCTGTTTCTTAGTAACTAAGAACGTAAAGACACATATAGGACAACACAAAAAACTAAACATATGAGCAACAGCAAAAAAACCGAGGGTGAATTCATGTGTTCGAGAAGGGTAAGCAGTTCCTGCTTCTTATTAGAAACAGGCCATGTTACTCATATATACAGTCAAGTCCGATAAAAGTATTGGCAGTGATAGCGGAAAAAAAACATCATGTTTGCCCTTTGTCTATTTTCTTTTGGCCATTGTTTTGTCTGTCCTTCTTCCATTTACAGTTTCTGACTACCTATGTGGTATCTTCTTACTTTTTTTCCGGTATGACAATAACAGATTTATGTAAGTCAAACCTCCCATGCGGTGACCTCTATTAAGCAGTCACCTGTATTAACAGGTCACCTTTTTCTTGACCTTTCATAGACAATTGTATATGAATTGAACCTCTTTTAAGAGGTCACCTGTCTTATAAGGCCCCATGTTCCCAAGTGTGGCCTCTTGTTACAGCTTTGAAGGTATATTCCATTTTGCTTTCAAGTACAATGATTTCGCCACACATCTAATCCTTATCTTTAAAATGTACTATCATTTCGTTTTTGTCCCGATTCCCTCCATCCATTCCTCATATCTGTGTAACTTTAAAAAATTGATAAAATTGTTCTAGTCCTGATAATAGCTGAAATATAGGTCGCTGGAAATCAATCAATCAATCAATCAATCAATCAATCAATCAATTAATCAAACAATCAATCAATCAATCGATCAACCAATTAATTAATATAATATATGAGGTGAAATAACGATACCTTTCTAATAGTGGTAACTATGCTTATTACAGATTACTCAAATATTCTCTTACTTTGAAGTGAAATGCATAGCTCCTTCAATTTCGATACAGTAAGATTAGTCTGTAGTAAATTAACTGTTGTATTTAATCTGACACAGATCTAATTAACACGACGGGTGCCAGTAGTTGAACAGGAACTTTCTACCCTTCCGGAGCACCTGAGTTCACCCCCGGTTTTTAGCGGGGTTCGTATTACTCGATCTTTAGTTTTATGTATATGTTTTGTAGATCATTGTTTGTCCTTTTGTACTTTTTCTTTTGGCCATGGTGTTGTCTGTACTTATTCGATAGACGGATTCTGATTACCTCCCTTTGGCATCTTCAAGCTCTTCAATCACCATTGCTCTTATTTATATGATGTTAATCATACCTTTGGAACACAGTATCCTGAATATATATTACCAGTTACCAGAGAAATTCGGCAAACCTGAAAAATAAGGTGACAACAGTAACTAGTTAAATCTTAAACAGTTAAACCTGGTTAATCAGATCTTGCTAATCAAAGGTCATTGGGGCATATCTTATCACTGGGTTTGTAACTAGATTAACACGACGGGTGCCACTAGTTGAACAGGAACTGCCTACCCTTCCCGAGCACATGAGTTCACCCTCGGTTTTTAATGGGGTTCGTGTTACTCGATCTTTAGTTTTATGTGTATGTATTGTAGATTGTTGTTTGTCCTTTTTCTTTTGGCCATTGCCTTGTCTTTTTTTATTCGATATACGGATTCTGATTGCTCCTTGGTATCTTCAAACTCTTCTTATATATTTAGATTGTATCTATGAAAAAATCAATTTATTTAGGATAGAGTACCGGTCTGGTCAAACCAAAAACCAAAGACTATAACATTGGTATTTACTGCTTCTCTGGTAAGCAGACGACAACAAGGAGTACGAGAAAAGACTTGTGGACTAAGAATCAGGCTAATATGTCGAAATTTCTACTCATGGGCTGTTGGTTCAGTGAGTTATTACTATACAATGTCTACTAAGCATGTTGGTCTAGTACAAAGCGGACATGAACAGCATCAGCGTCGGATCAACATGTAACTTGTTCTTGTCATGATATTGGTGAAAAATGCTCATTTGGCGTTAAACTGCAATGACTTACTCGCTTATTCGATTCAATTAAGATAAATTTTACAGATTTGGCGAATATCAGATAAAATTATTGGATATATAATCACTTTAAATTTTGTTCAAGAACACAAGCAATGGAATGTGATGAGCGTATATATTTCCGTAGTTTTGCTTTGGTTTAGTGTTAATGTTCCTAAGCCCACTATCAACAATATTTCAGCTATATCGTGGCGGTCAGTTTTATTGTTGGGGAAAACCGGAGGATCAGGAGAAAACCACCGACCTGTCGCAAGTCACTGACAAACTTTATCACATAATGCTGCACAACTCGCCCTGATCGAGATTCGAACGCACAACATCAGTGGTGATA
>JYMV01023892.1_pt1 | contig 20262 bp, 19 predicted proteins | sample 338911 | NCBI WGS metagenome assembly JYMV01 (sample SAMN03354496, study PRJNA234377) | hydrothermal vent metagenome | biome: Deep sea; feature: Hydrothermal plumes at the Eastern Lau Spreading Center, Western Pacific Ocean; material: Seawater | place: Tonga | collected 2009 | depth 2000 m m
CGTGGCAGTCGGCGAAAAAATTTTGCTTTTGGTGTTCAGTTGAACATGGACTTCGAGCCCGATGACGGTTTCCCACTCGTTCATGCAACCTCTCCAGGTGCACGCAGGTGCCAGTCAGTCACTTCCTGAAAGCGGTGACCGATTGCAAGCAGTGTGCCTTCGTCAAGATAGTTGCCGATGACTTGCATACCGATCGGTAGGCCAGAAGGATCGAATCCCACTGGAAGTGAAAGCGCAGGTAGGCCAGCAAGATTGACAGTGATAGTGAAGATATCGTCCAGGTACATTGATACAGGGTCTGTCGTTTTTTCCCCTAGCAAAAATGCGGTGGTGGGTGTTGTCGGCCCGACCAGTACGTCACATACAGTCAGCGCTTGCGAAAAATCATCGGCAATGCGCCGCCGCACCTGTTGGGCTTTGAGGTAGTAGGCCTCGTAGTAACCCGCGGACAAGGCATAAGTGCCGACCAGAATACGGCGCTTGACTTCGGCACCGAAACCTTCGGCCCGCGTATTTTCATATAGCGCTTGGAGGTCTGCGTAAGATTCACTGCGATGTCCGTAACGTACACCGTCGAAGCGGGATAGATTGCTTGAGGCTTCTGCGGGCGCAATAACGTAGTAACACGGTATGCCGGCCGCACTGTTCGGGAGGCTGACATCGATCAGCTTGGCACCGAGTTTTTCGAGTTCACTGAGCGCCTCTCGCACGTGTGCATTAATATCGGGGTCCAGAGATGGATCGAAGAATTCTGAGACTAAACCGATGCGCAGTCCTTCGATTTGTTGTTTCAGTAATGCCGCATAGTCAGGTACTGGTGCGTCAAGGGAAGTCGAGTCTCGAGCATCGAATCCGGCCATTGTCTGTAACATGAGTGCCGCATCTTCGGCTGTTTGGGTAATGGGACCACCTTGATCCAGCGATGAGGCATAAGCCACCATGCCGTAGCGCGAAACCCGCCCATAGGTGGGCTTTAGTCCGGTTAAGCCGCAGAACGACGCGGGTTGGCGGATTGATCCACCGGTGTCTGTGCCAGTGGCAGCACTAACCAGTCGCGCGGCAACGGCTGCAGCTGAGCCACCGGAACTACCCCCAGGCACGCGATCTCGATTCCAGGGGTTGTGCACGGGACCGAAGTGGGAAGTTTCGCTGGATGAACCCATGGCAAATTCATCCATGTTGGTTTTACCGAGTGTGACAGCCCCGGCACCCTGAAGACGCCGAACCACGGTTGCATCATAGGGTGAGAGGAAATTGGCGAGCATCTTGGAGCCGCAAGTTGTCAGCATCCCTTGAGTGCAAAAAATATCCTTGTGCGCAATGGGCAGGCCGGCAAGGGGCGGAGGGTTTCCACCAGCCAACAATTGATCTGCCGTCCTGGCCTGTTGCAGCGCGTAATCGGTATCTACTGTGATGAATGCATTAAGGTCCTGCTGCTTGTCGATTCGATCAGCAAAGTGGTGGACCAGTTCCTCGCTACCGATTTCCCGGCGGCGTAACATCTGACCTAAGGTGCTCAATGATTGCCGATGTGGCACGTCCGATTCCGGGGAGTTGTCAGTGTGGTGGGGGAATAATCGGTTAGGTCGTTTATCAGTCGATAACCTTGGGAACTAGGTAGTGGCCTTGATCGGTTTGCGGTGCGATCGACTGGAACAAAGCACGTTGATCACTTTCGGTTACCGTATCCGCACGCAGCCGCAGCTGCATGTCTTGGGGATGGGCCAGCGGTTCAATTCCCTGAGTCGAAATCTCGTTCATTTGTTCAACCAGGTTGAGAATGCGGGCGAGATCTGCGGTGTAGGTATCGATTTCTGTCGAGTCGATGCCAATTCGGGCGAGATGGGCTACGCGCTCGACGTCGTCTTTGGATATTGGCACGGGTGAGAAGAACCAGAATACAGGCGGCCCCAAAGTATAGTACACGTGAGTCGGCCCGACATAGCGGCCCGACTGAGGTAAACTGGCCTAATCTGCTTCTCGTGAAGCCACTGGGACCGCACATGCTTCTCAAGCGCCTATTCAGACTCTTTTCCAACGATCTTGCCATTGATCTTGGCACCGCAAATACGCTGGTTCATGTGCGCGATCGAGGAATTGTCCTGAACGAGCCGTCGGTCGTCGCTATTCGGACTGGTTCGCTATCGCCCGGCAAGACTGTGCTTGCTGTGGGCCAGGATGCGAAATTGATGCTGGGCCGAACGCCCGGAAATATCGAGGCCATACGTCCCCTGAAGAGCGGTGTTATTGCCGACTTCACGATCACCGAGGTCATGCTGAAGTATTTTATCCGTAAGGTGCAAGACAATCGCCTCTTTTCCAGCCCGCGAATTGTGATTTGTGTTCCCGGAGGCTCGAACCAGGTTGAGCGACGTGCGATCAGGGAATCGGTGATGAGTGCCGGGGCCAGCGAGGTTTACCTGATCGAAGAACCCATGGCCGTTGCTATTGGGGCCGCCTTGCCGGTTGCTGAACCCACCGGTTCACTGGTGGTTGATATCGGGGGCGGGACTACCGAGGTCGCCGTTCTGTCATTAGGTGGGACAGTTTTTGCGACGTCGATCCGCGTAGCCGGTGATACTTTGGATGAAGCCATCATTAACTACGTTCGACGGCGCCACAGTCTTCTCATTGGTGAGGCCACGGCAGAGCGTGTCAAGACTACGATTGGTAGTGCTATAGAGGATGCAGATCACCGGCAGATGCAAATCAAGGGGCGTGACGTGACCGAAGGAATGTCACGTAGTATCCTCATTGGTAGTGATGAGATTTATGTCGCAATCAATGATGCGCTTCAGCGCATTGTACGGGCGATTCGCGAGACACTAGAGAACACACCACCAGAATTGTCCGCAGACATCTTTGAACGAGGCATGGTAATCGCTGGTGGTGGTGCGTTACTGCGCGATATGGATCGAAGGCTCATGCAAGAGACTGGGCTCCCCGTGGTGGTTGCCGAAGATCCGCTGACCTGTGTTGCGCGTGGTTGTGGTCGCGCCCTAGAAGAAATTGCAGTGCTCGGTGATGTATTTGCAAGTGAGTAGCAAACTTTGTGGCGACACTCCGCTGACACAAGAATACCCTTTCATCGCTGATTAACCTGAGCGGGATTTATCACTCGAAGTGGCTACGCTGATGACTTATGGCATCGGTCGGTCTAGAACCCGCTTTGTGGTGTTGGCGTTGTTGTCTTTAGTACTGATGGGGCTCGACACTTACACTGATAGCCTCAAGCAAACGCGACCGATAGTGGGTTTAATTGTTGTACCGATTCACCTGGTTGCGATGATTCCGGCGTTGATCCTGGCCCGGGCCAATTCGTTGCCACTTGATGTGGTGCGATTGCAACAGGATTACCAGGCACTCAAGGAAAATCGTTTACTGCTCAACTCACGGTTGCAGCGGCTTGAGGCGATCGAAGCGGAAAATGATCGCCTCAGAAGCCTCCTCTCCGCGACCGGTTATACCCCAGATGAAGTGCTGCTTGCAGAGGTGGTGCAGGTGAATGTTGATCCTTACTCACGTACGCTATTGATCAATCGAGGTACCGTTGAAGGTGTTTACGAGGGCCAAGTGGCGCTCGATGCAAATGGCCTCTTGGGACAGGTGGTTCGTTCAGGTGTTTTTAGAAGCACCGTCGCTTTGATCACGGATTCGACCCAGGCAATACCGGTGATGAGTGTACGTAGTGGGCTGCATATGTTGGCTTATGGGACCGGCCAGGGGAATGCGCTTACTCTTCCGTTCCTCGAGCCCACGGCGAATTTACGCGAAGGTGATGTGTTGGTAACTTCGGGTCTGGGCCAACGGTTTCCAAGGGGTTATCCGGTAGCGCGGGTAACACGGGTAGTGAGCTCTCTAGAGGAATCATTCTTGCGAGTAACCGCGCTGCCCCTGGCGCAGCTCGATAGCATTTCGGAGTTACTGCTGTTATGGCCGGCAAAACCGGTTGTGCCATTCGACGTACCACCAAAACAGGACCCCTCGAGTGGTTAGGATTGGTTACGCCGGCAAGCGTTGGTGGGTTATTGCGCTGTCATTTTTTTTCGCACTGTGCTTCTCGGTGATGGCGTTGGGCCCGATGTGGGCACTGTGGGCTCCCGATTGGGTATCGCTGGTGCTGATTTATTGGTGTTTGGCGGTGCCTATGAGAGTTGGCGTGGGTGTCGGTTGGACGATGGGGTTGCTGCTGGATGTCGCTACTTTTGGACTCATTGGTCGGTTGGCACTGACGAAGGCACTGATTGCCTACATCGCGCAGCGTTTTGCGCTCCGATTACGGGCCTTTCCGGTATGGCAGCAGGCGTGTGCGGTTTTTTTGCTGCTTGGTATGGAGGCTTTGATCATTACCTTGTTGGCTTTGATGATGGGTGAGAGCGATGCCGGACGTCCGGGTCGTTGGGTCGCTGTACTGATTGGAGCAGTGCTGTGGCCGGTCATCTTTATTGCCCTGCGCCGAATGCGACGCTGGGCACGGCTGCCCTGATGACCGTTGATCCCATTTCAGACGTATCGCGACACCCAGTGCTCGGCCGTTCCCGGTTGGTTGTCGCGGGGATCCTGATCGTCACGCTGACTGTAGTCTTGATTGAGCGTCTCTACTTTCTGCAAATCGTAGAGCATGTGCGTTATCGAGCCCTTTCTATAGAGAATCGTTTCGATCTGTTACCCGTGCCACCGGTTCGCGGCATGATTTACGACCGTTACGGGGAAGTGCTGGCAGAGAATCACGCTGTTTACGAACTCGAGGTGGTGCCCGAGCAGGTGCGCGATATGGCCTCGTTGATGACCTGGGCTACTCAATCATTATCGCTTACTGAGCGTGACAGAAAAAAATTTGATAAACGACTGCATGGACGAGCATCGTTTGAACGCATTCTGTTAAAGAGTGGTTTGAGTGAAGAGCAGGCAGCACGTTTTGCAGTCAACCAATATCGCTTTCCAGGTGTGGCGTTGCGTGGGCGCCTCAGGCGGTCATATCCGCTTGGCCACGTCACAGCGCATGTAGTGGGTTATGTTGGTCGTATTAGCGACAAGGATCTCGATGCAAAAGAACTTTCTCGTTATCGGGGAGTGGCTCATATCGGCAAACTGGGTATCGAGTCCTATTACGAGGGAAATTTGTTAGGCCGGATTGGTTACGAGCAGGTTGAGACCAATGCCCACGGCCGTGTTGTTCGCACGTTAGCTCGTGAACCGGCCATTAGTGGAAATCATTTGCATTTGACGTTAGACAGCCGTTTGCAGAAGGTTGTCCGTAACGAGCTTGCTGGTCATCGTGGCGCGGCTGTCGTGCTGGAGCCGCACACGGGAGAAATCCTGGCCTTCGTCAGTGTGCCAGATTACGACCCAAATCTATTTGCAAAGGGCATTGATCAAGTTAGCTACACCGCTTTGCTGCAGGATTCGAACAAACCACTCCTGAACCGGGCCTTGTACGGTCGTTACGCACCGGGTTCGACGCTCAAGCCGATTCTTGCATTGGCGGGGTTAGAGCACACCATCGACCCCCGTCGACGGGTAAAGTGTCCCGGTTTCTTTGCACTAAAAGAGGGAGGTAGAGTGTATCGGTGTTGGCGTAAGCAAGGACACGGTGCAGTCAATTTGAAAGAAGCACTCGAACAATCGTGCGACACTTATTTTTACCAACTGGGATTAACGCTGGGTATCAGTGGCATCTCCGAGGCGTTGACCACATTCGGTTTCGGCAAGCAAACCGGGATTGATCTGGCCAGTGAACCCGATGGGCTGATTCCAACGGCACACTGGAAGAAGCGTCGCCACGGGACGCCGTGGTATCCGGGCGACACGTTAAATGCATCGATTGGACAGGGTTATATTTTATCGACACCGTTACAGTTGGCGGCTGCTACAGCGGCACTGGCGAACCGTGGTCGCTTGGTCCGTCCTCACCTGCTCCGCGGCGTTGAGGATCCCGAGACTGGTGAGATACAGCGTCCAGCGGAACAGGTGACGGAGGTGCAGTTAGGTGATGCAAGCCAGTACGAGCGGGTGATTGAAGGGATGATTGCGGTGATGCATGGGTCGCAGGGTACCGCTCGGCGAGCTGGCCAACGGCTGTCTTACCGCATCGCTGCGAAAACCGGTACGTCGCAGTTGGTTAGCCTGCCGCAGGCCGGGGAAGCCGCAAAAGACACACCCGAGCGCCTCAAGGATCATGCCTTATTTATTGCATTTGCCCCTGCGGAGCGACCCCGGATTGCCTTGGCGCTGGTCATAGAAAACGGTGGCAGTGGTGGCAAGATTGCTGCGCCGATTGCGCGCAGAATTTTTGACTATTATTTTCTTGAACGCTTACGTCGGGCAGATCTAAAGGAATCGCGTTATGTTCGCGGGTAGGGTGTTTCGTTTTGATCCGGTGTTGTTTTTCAGTACTGGAATTATTCTCCTCTGTGGTGTGTTTATTTTATTCAGTGCCAGCGGTGGCAGTACCGAGATTATTTTTCAACAAGGCATCCGTATAGCGATTGCCATTATTGTGATGCTAGGTGTGGCGCAGATTGATCCCGATGTGATTCGAAGGTGGTCGCCGGCAATTTATCTGGTGACAATTTTGATATTGATGTTGGTTCTTGCGGTTGGTTATGTTGGTAAAGGCGCGCAGCGTTGGTTAGATCTCGGCTTGGTCAGATTCCAGCCAGCGGAATTAATGAAATTGGCAACGCCAATGATGATTGCCTGGTTGTTCGCCAACGCGCCCATACCCATTTCTTTTGGTCGGTTAATGATGGCGTTGACTATTGTTGTCATTCCCGCTGGTCTAGTTATGGTGCAGCCTGATCTGGGTACCGCTGTCATGCTGGTCATTTCGGCTATCTGTGCGGTTGTCCTTGCTGGAATTCGCTGGCGACACTTGATAATACTCACGGCTGCCGTTGCAGCGGCACTGCCCTTCTTATGGAGTCAATTGCGGGATTATCAGAAGGATCGAATCCTTGCCATGCTGGATCCATGGTCTGATCCACTGGGGATGGGGTATCACACGATTCAAGCGCAGATCGCGATAGGTTCGGCTGGAGTGGGTGGAAAAGGCTGGTTTTCCGGTAGTCAGGCGCACCTCGACTTCGTACCCGAACGCAGTACTGACTTTATATTTGCAGTATTTGCAGAGGAGTTCGGCTTTGTCGGAATCATTGTGCTGATGGGTGCCTATCTCTTGGTTACGGGTCGGTGTATTCGCATTGCCTATCGAGCGCAGGATCACTATTGCCGAATATTGGCTGGAGCTCTCGCACTGACATTTTTCTTTTACGTTTTTGTGAATGTTGGAATGGTATCGGGTATCTTACCCGTGGTTGGTGTGCCACTGCCCTTGATCAGTTATGGAGGGACTTCGATGATTACTTTAATGGCCGCGTTTGGAATAATCATGGGTATGCACAGACGTCGCCGCTTGATGACCTGAACCTGTCATGCGAACAGAAAATATTGCCTACTGTCGCCGCCGTGGATGCCGGGGTGCAGTTCTATCGGTGGTGTGTGTGCTCTTTATGAGTCTTACACCAGCGAGTGCCGTCGATTTAACCCGTTATCCACAGTTATCAGAAATGGTTGATACGCTGACATCGCAGCACGGGCTGAATCGAGACCAGATTCTCGGGTGGTTGGCAAACGCGAAAATCAACAAGAAAGTTTTAGCCGCGATGAAGCGACCCTCTGAAAGGTTGCCTTGGTATCGTTATCGCAAGTTATTTGTCACTGAAAAGTCAATCTACGGTGGCGCCGAGTTTCTTGAAAAGCACCGTGCCACATTGAAACGTGCTTATGATGATTATGGAGTGTCCCCAGAAATCATTGTTGCTATTATTGGCATAGAGAGTCGATACGGAAGCAACCGCGGTAAACTTCGCGTACTGGATAGCCTCACGACGTTGGCCTTGGAGTATCCACGGCGCAGTCGGTTTTTTTCGTCGGAATTGCAACACTTTCTGGTGCTTGCAGGGGAAGCGGCGCTGGATCCGATGGTCGCGCGGGGCTCCTACGCTGGGGCCATGGGGATTCCCCAATTCATGCCCAGCAGCTATCGCCAATATGCGGTTGATTTTGATGATGATGGGCGACGCGATCTGATTTCCAGCACTGATGATGCCATTGGCAGTGTGGCCAACTATCTCAAGATTCACGGTTGGAAAACCGGTGAGCCTGTGGTTGACCGGTTGTCAGGTGCACAGCCGGTGGCAGTGACCGAACGCGTCACCCGCGGACTGAAGGCGGACGTGCCGGTATCGGTGTTACTAGATAGTGGAGTATTGCTATCGTTGTCACAGCCGTCCGAGCGAAAGATCGGCATTATCGAACTGGATGCAGCTGCTGGAAAAGAGTATCGCGTGGGCTACCACAATTTCTTTGTCATTACTCGCTACAACCACAGCCACAGTTACGCAATGTCAGTATTCGAACTGGCAGAGCAGCTCGCTCGCCGCAGTCGAGGCTCGTAAGTGCGTTTGGCGCGGCCTGTGGTCGTCGGGCTCTTAGGATTGTTGTTAACATCATGCGCGCTGATACGCGAGCCTGGTGGTCGATATTATGCAGATGACGGACCACCGAGCGGGTCTGGCCCGGATCCAGCGAGCGTACCTAACCCGGTGCCGCGGGTTGAAGAACTCTCAGCAATAGGCAATGCTCCGTATACCGCCTTGGGCACGCGTTATTATCCGGTCGCGACTGCAAAGGGTTATCAGGAGCGCGGTTTGGCATCGTGGTACGGACGGATGTTTCATGGGCGCCATACGTCAAGTGGAGAGGTTTACGACATGTACGCGATGACCGCGGCGCACCGAACGTTACCGCTGCCGACTTATGTCAAAGTGAAAGCCCTTGATACGGGCCAAGAGATTATTGCGCGGGTTAATGATCGCGGTCCGTTTATGGGTGGTCGAATCATTGATTTATCTTTCATGGCAGCTAAAAAACTCGGTATCGTTGCTCGGGGTACCGCCAAGGTCGAGGTCACGGCAATTACGCCGGCAGACAGTAGCGGGGTGCGATCAAAATCGCCTGTGAACAGAATATTTCTGCAGGCGGGAAGTTTCCGGCTGCCGGGCAACGCCGAAACTCTTCAACGAAGGTTGGTAGCCGCGGGATTGCGGAGTACAGAAGTGATTGAGGCGCGGGTAAACAAGACGCTTTATTATCGTGTTCGAGTGGGTCCTGTGCGCGAGGTCTCGGATATTGATGGCCAGGTGGCAAAAATTCGCCAACTTACTGGGGTGACACCCCGAGTGGAACGAAAATGACGGTTAAGGGAAACAAAAAGTGAAACCGATAACAGCAGCGATCGTGGCATTGTTTCTGGTGTCTAGTGTAGGGCCGACAGTGCACGCTGTTCAGTCTGAACTGCCGGTGGCGTTGCAGGCTACGATTCCGCCGCCAAACCTGAAGGTGTCGTCCTGGGCTTTGATGGATGCTTCGACCGGCGTAATGATCGCGGCCGCGAACCCTGATCGTCGAGTCGAGCCCGCAAGTCTCAGCAAGTTGATGACCGCTTACCTGGTTTTTCGTGGTATTGATAGCGGTGAGTTCCGTTTGGATGAGGAAGTTCTCGTCAGTGAAAATGCATGGCGTTCAATTGGTTCTAGAATGTTTATTGAACCCGGTGATCGTGTATCGATAGAAAATTTGATTAAGGGGTTGGTTATTCAATCAGGCAATGATGCCGCAGTGGCACTTGCCGAGTATGTCGCTGGCAGCGAGGCGGCGTTTGTTGAGATGATGAATCAAGCTGCCGCGGGTTTAAATTTGAACGGGACACATTACGTCAATAGTACCGGCTTGCCGCACCCGGATCATTTCAGCACTGCGCGTGACATCAGTCGTCTTGCTGGTGCTATCACCCAGCAGTTTCCTGAGCACTACCGCTATTATTCGATGAAGGAATTTGGTTGGAAGGGGATTCACCAGAAAAACCGTAACAAATTGCTTTGGCGAGATGAAACAGTCGATGGCGTGAAGACCGGCCACACGCGCAGTGCCGGGTACTGTCTGGTGGGTTCGGCCGAGCGTGATGGAATGCGTTTGATCGCCTCGGTGCTTGGCGCGCAAAGCAAGACCAAGCGGGAAGACGCGGTTTATGCGCTTTTGCGATACGGGTTTGCCTCGTACGACTCAAAAACGGTCTATCGCGGCGGCGATAAGATCGTTACGGCGAAAGTGTACAAGAGCGTGTCGCCATCTTTGGCTGTTGGTGTTGGCAGTGACATTCGTTTGACGCTGCCGAAGACGCCAGGACGTCAACTTGATGCGGATATCCGTCTCAACGAACCGTTGGTTGCACCAATCGTCAAAGGTAGTACGGTAGGTACGTTAACGTTGCGTTTAAATGGTGATGAAATTGGTGCTCACCCGTTGGTGGCGCTTGGTGACGCAGTGCCAGGTTCCTGGGCAGTGAAGGCCTACGATACGCTTCGCCTGTGGGTGCGTTAATCATTCGGTTGCTGTATTTCTGATAACCCAACGAGTTTGTTTAGACATGTCATCGACATCGGTAGTCGTACGTGAACTCGGTCTATGCGAGTACGAAACGACCATGGTGTCGATGCAGGCGTTCACCAATGGACGGAAAAAGGATACGCGCGACGAAATTTGGCTCTTGCAACATCCTCCAGTATTTACCCGTGGCGTCAGTTGCCGTCAGTTGCCAAACCGCTTATTGCCTTCAACGATGAAAGTTGTTGATAGCGATCGTGGAGGCCAAATGACCTATCATGGGCCGGGTCAGCTAGTGGTGTATCTGTTGCTTGATCTTCGTCGACGCCAACTTGGAGTGCGGAGTTTTGTATCATTGCTGGAGACGGCCATCATTGATGTGCTAGGCCACCATGGGCTTAAGGCCGACCGCCGACCAGAGGCGCCGGGTGTTTATGTCGGCGAAGCGAAGATCGCGGCTCTAGGGCTGCGCGTTCGAAGCGGCTGTTGTTACCATGGAATGAGCCTCAATATCGACTTAGACCTGACCCCCTTCAGTTGGATCGACCCTTGCGGGTATGCGGAGTTAACAGTCACATCGGTTGTGGAACAAGGCGTCACAACGTCGATTGAGTCGATCCAGTTATCGGTCTTGCGAGAACTGCAATCTGGATTGGGCTTTCCTACTATGATGAAATCGAAGGAGATGCCTCGTCAGGTGGCGTGAGTTCGTGGTGTGACCGTGCTTCGGCAAGACGAGCTGGCGTGCCGACGTCTACCCAGTAGCCAGAGTGTATTCTCGCACTTATTCGACCCCGTGCTGCGGCTTCGCGCAACAGCGGCGCAAGCGGAAAGCGTCGGTTCGGTGTGTCTTTGAATAGTGCTTTCTGATAAAGACCAATGCCTGCATAAGTCAGGCGCGGTGCGTCGCCAGAAGGTGATGTTGATAGTTTGTTACCGATAAGAAAAAAATCCCCAGTCGGATTGTGTGGGGGGTTATCAATCATGACCAAGTGGGCGAGTGATTTGTCGTTTGAAGTTAACCGCTGAAAGTCGAAATCGCTGAGGACATCACCGTTAATGACCAGAAAAGGATCCGATAACAGTGCTAGCGCCTGCCGAATGCCGCCACCTGTCTCCAGTGCGCCGGTTGTTTCATGTGAATACTCAATGGTGACGCCGTAGCGGTTTCCATTGCCGAGTGCCTGTTGAATCTTTTCGGCCAAGTGCGCGACGTTAATGACGACCCGTTCGATCCCTGCGCTGGCTAAGGCCATCAGGTGGTGCACGATCAGGGGTTGGCCAGCGACTTGCAACAGCGCTTTAGGCACATCGTCGGTCAGGGGCCTAAGCCTTTCACCGCGACCGGCGGCGAGGATCATTGCTACGGGTATGGAAGATCGCATGAGCGCAGGTGGATTCTTTGGGGCGCGGGGTGTGGCACAGGCACCCTATAATAAACGACCTAGCAGAGCTGATCCCTTGGAATTTCATACGGGATAATCAACGTTCCTTGGTGATCGATTGGCAGGAGCCAGCGCTAAGAGAGTGAGTGCGACAATGATGGGTGTGTTGGATTACGTAAGTTGCCGAATCAGGCCGTTCTTGTGGGCGCTGTGGATTTGCGTTGTGCTGCCAGTGGATGTGTTTGCCGCGGCGCCACTGACTTTTGCCGATACCTCTGTTTGCCCAGAGGAAATCATCCCAACGTCAACTGCGATACTGCCGTTGATCGGTCACGACGTTTCCCGGTTGTCGTTAGAACTTGAGGCTGATGAAATTGACTCGCCAACGGCGGACATCTTGGTACTCCGGGGAGGCGCTTCATTGACCCAGGGTGCGCGAGCCATTTATGCCGATCGACTGGTATTTGACAAAGCCGCCTACAGTGTTCGCGCTGGTGTAAAGGCCGGATGGAGTGATCCCGTTCGAGTCGAAAAACTGGACGAAAGCCTGCTCGATCTGGTGATCAAAACCGACATTGTTCCGATGACCGGGCCCTCGGTGTTGATTCGGTCAGTCTCCGGTGATCGTTTTGAGGCAGACTGGCTGGCGCTTGAGATACAGTCCCAGACTGGTCAGGCTGAGAATGTTCGTTTTGAGATTGCACGCCGACCGGAGGTGGTGAAGCGGGTGATTATGCACAGCGATCCTTACGATGCAGCGGGATACAGTTCAGTCGTTGCCGGAGGATTCGCTAGCGTCAAAGGCCCTGCCATTTCATGCTGTGGGACCGAACGACCAACTCTTCCGAGTGTTGCAAACGGAAAAGTCGCTGCACCAGATGTTCGACTCTGGGCGCACGGTAGCGCGAAGCGATTTTTCTTTGAAGGAGATGAGCGTGAGCGTCTCGAGGGTGTTTACTACAGTCGTTGCGCTAAAGACGACGACAACGTTTTTTATACCGCCAGTGAAATGGTACTGGATCATGCCAGTGGCACTGCCACTGCGAAGCATATGCTGGTTCACTTTCATCGCGTACCCATCTTGTACTTTCCTTTTGTCAGCTTTCCAATTAGCGATGAGCGCAAGACAGGTTTTCTCTTTCCTACCATTGGTTTTGGCGACCACTGGGGGGTCAATTTTCATTTGCCGTTTTACTGGAATATTGCACCCCAGCGGGACGCCACTTTTGACACCCATTACATGGCCGCTCGAGGCATTAGGTTTGGCGCTGAATACCGGTATATCGGCGAAACTGATAAGGGTGCTTTCAGCGGCGTTGCTCGAGGGGAATGGTTGCCGGACGATAAAGTAACAAACAAGACCCGTCACGGCTGGAGCTTCACCCACGAACAACGCGTGAATGATCATTGGGACGGTGACGTTGATGTTGGTTATGTATCCGATCGCGATTATCTCCAGGACCTTGGTGATGGGCTGGAAGTTGCGAGTGCATCCTACATACCCCAGGAAGTGCGCATCGGTTACCGCACGGACAGCACGCTGATCAATGCGCGTCTTCAGCAGTACCAGATTATTGATCCTGCCGTCAGTGAGAATAACGAACCGTATGCCCGGTTGCCGGGTATCGATGCAGAGTGGGATACCCCCATTCGTAACCGCTGGTTTAAGTTCAATGTTGAATCAAGCGTCAATCGTTTCGATCATCCCGTGCCCGCTCGAACGCAAGGCACTCGGTTCCATCTGGCGCCTTACGGCGAGATGAATTTTGAGAGAACTTATGGTTATCTTCGACCTCGAGTGACTGCGCATTACACGCAATATGAACTTGACCGTGTCGGTAGCAGTTCTGCCAGTCGCCTCATTCCGATGCTACACATCGATTCGCGGTTGTTCCTGGATCGTGAGCTGTCATTGGGTGGTGCGGAGTATGTGCAGGGACTCGATGCTAAGGTTTACTACGTGTATATCCCGTTTGAAGACCAGAAGACTTTGCCGAATTTCGACAGCGGCGAGATCGGTTTTGACAACATCTCCAACTACTATCAGCGCGGCCGCTTTTATGGCGATGACCGAATTGGTGATACTCACCGAGTGACACTCGGTCTTGAGACGCGTGCTATGGAAGCAGCCACTGGTTACCAGCGTCTCGGTGCCCAGGTCGCGCAGATGGTGTTCTTGAATGATCGCCAGGTTCGCCTAGACGGGAACGCTTCACCGTTAACACAGCGCTATTCCAATCTCCTCAGTGAAATGACAATAGGTTTGAACCAGAACTGGAGGGCGTCAGCATTTTCTGACTGGAATTGGGATGAAAGCGCAGTGTCGAATTTCCGTCTCGGTCTTGATTACGCGAAGGGAGCAAGGTGGCAGTTAAGTGCGGGTTATTGGTATAAAACAGATGACGGTCACGATGAATTGTCACTGGAGTCAACGTGGCCACTGGGTCGGCGGTGGCAGGTCGGCCTGCGTAATATTTATACGCTGGATGATAAGCAGAATCAGTACTCTGCCGTGAGCCTGGGTTACGATGACTGTTGTTGGGCGATTCAGGTGAGTGTTGAGGATGAGTGGGTGGATGATGACGATGGTCCACAAGTGATGTTCACGCTGAGACTGAAGGGATTGGGGAGTATTTCTTCGGGTGAGATTGCGCGCATGTACGCGGCTACAGCCTCAACCGACTGAGATTCTTGGAGGATGGCATTGACGTGAAGCGCATCGAGTTCTGGTGCCGTGGGCAGGTGGGTGGAGGGCTTCTTGCGCCCTTAACTTATTCAAACAAGTTTTCGATGGATGGCTACTCGCCTGATTGCCGTGGCCGCTGGTGGGTTACGGGCCTATTGACGGCTGTCTTCATCGTGTTTCTTCCATTGGCAATGGGAGCTGATCTTGATCGTGTGTTGGCGATTGTTGATGACGGTGTGATTACGCAATCGGATCTAGAGTTGCGCCTTGTTCAGCATGTTGCTGATCTGCAATCTACGGGACAGGTCATACCGGCGCAGGATGAGCTTGAACGCCAGGTACTGCTGGAACTGGTTCAAGATCAGGTGTTGTTGCACCGTGCGCAGGCGCGGGGAATCAGCGTGGACGAAGCCCGAGTCGATAATGCGGTGGCTGGCATGGCGAAGAGAAATCGGTTGTCGGTTGATGGGCTGCGCCGTGAGGTGGAGCGTCGGGGAATGCCCTTTGCCCGTTATCGCGAGGGTGTGCGAGAACAGCTTCTTATTCGTGAGCTAGTCTCATCTGAAGTCACGCGGCATATCGAGGCGAGTGATGTTGAAATTGATGGATTTCTGTCCAGTCAGAAAAAGCACGCAGTAAAACAGGAAGCGCAGTTGCATTTGTCTCACATCTTAATTTCCCTCCCCGCGGCTGTCAGCGCGGCCGAGCGTGAAACTCGAGAGTCGTTGGCCTTCGATATTCTGCGCCGGGTTGAGTCAGGAATGCCCTTTGACGAGGCGGCGCGTCAGTTTTCGCAAGGACCTTACGCATCCAAGGGCGGTAATCTGGGATTGCGCCCGGTCAGTCAACTGCCTGAACTGTTGGTTGCTGCGGTTGAGGGGCTGGCGCCAGGCGATCTTTCTTCGGTTGTGGAATCCGCTGGCGGTTTTCACATCGTGCGGCTGAATGTTCGCGCCCAGGCTGGACAGCAACTGGTTCGTCAGTATCGAGTACGACATATTCTGCAGGTGCCCAATGCCGTGTCCAACCTGTCGATGGTAAGCGCTCGACTTATCCAGGTTCGAGATCGGATTCTTGCCGGGGCTGATTTCTCAACCATGGTACGTCTGCATTCCGAACACTTGCCTTCAAGGTCGAACGGAGGTGACCTCGGCTGGGTAGGTCCGGGGGATGTGGTGCCGGAATTTGAGGCTGTCTTGAAGGAATTGGTGCCGGGTCAGGTGAGTTTTCCTTCGCGGACCCGTTTCGGGTTGCACTTGATCGAGGTCACGGACGAGCGATTACACGATGTTGGCGGGAAACGGTTAAGGGCCCAGGCCAGATCTACAATCCGCTCCCGCAAAATAGACGAGCGCTACGAGGCATGGTTGAATGAATTGATGGGCCGGGCGTTTATCGAATACCGGAGCCCTCGTTTTCAGGCACAGTAAAGCAGATTATCAGTGACATACGACACTGCTTTGACTGCCTTTGAAGCGCATAGTGCTCTGCTACACTGTTATGTTATGAGTGCTTGTCTTATGTCGGTGTTGAAACTATGACGTTTGATCGCATCGCCGCCGCGATAGCCACTGCTTTGCCGGTCGAGTTGACAGAGGATGTGCGTAAAAACGTGCGCGCGGCGCTGCGCTCGGCGTTGGAGAAGATGGATTTAGTCACGCGGGAGGAGATGGAAGTTCAGGAAAAAGTGCTCCTCAGGACGCGAGAGAAATTGGAATCTCTGTTGATCCGCCTGGACCAACTAGAGCGGAAACTCCACGACGAACCACCAGAGGAACATCGCTAAGCCCATCACCAAGATCCATGGATTGGGTCAATAAGACAAGGAGAAGCCATTGTGTCCCTTGCAGTTGTCTACAGTCGTGCAAGTCTTGGGACATCAGCACCGCTGGTCACCGTGGAGGTGCATCTGTCCAACGGGTTGCCGTCATTCTCTATCGTTGGTTTGGCGGAGACCGCAGTTAAAGAGAGTCGTGAGAGAGTCCGCAGTGCGTTAAAAAATTCTGGTTTTGATTTCCCCACACGACGGATCACGGTTGGATTGGCGCCAGCTGATTTACCGAAACGCGGGGGCCGATTTGATCTGCCGATTGCGCTGGGTATTCTTGTCGCGGCCGGACAGTTATCCCTCGAAGCACTGCAAGACATCGAATTTCTTGCTGAACTGGGACTCGGCGGTGAGTTGCGGCCAGTTGATACGATACTGTCGGCGGTCGTTGCCGCGACGGCTATGGGACACACGGTCGCGTTGGCTCCAGGCGATGCTGTCGAGGCCTCACGGGTCCGTACTGCTCGATTGCTGCCGGCGTTTAATTTGAGTGCCTTGGTCGATCACTTGGCGGGAGTTAAAACCCTTAGTTGGACATTCGATCAGCCAGCTTTTAGGGCGACGGCAGAAAGCGATCTCAGCGGAATAAAAGGGCAGGCTGTGGGGCTGCGCGGGTTGGAGGTGGCGGCAGCCGGGGGACATGGATTAATCATGATGGGCCCGCCGGGTTGTGGCAAGTCGATCTTAGCAGCGCATTTGCCCGGTTTGTTGCCCGCAATGAGTCAGGAAGAAGCATTGGAAACTGCGATGGTTTATTCACTGACCGGCCATACTCGAATGGATGATTGTTTTCTGCAGCGACCCTTTCGCGCACCGCACCACAGTGCAACCGCGGTTGCACTGATCGGTGGGGGGCATCACCCTCAGCCGGGTGAGATTTCCTTGGCGCACAATGGTGTCTTATTTTTAGACGAACTGACCGAATTTCCACGCTCAGTGTTGGAACAACTGCGCGAGCCGCTTGAGTCGGGCGGCATTGTCATTGCGCGCGCAGGTCATGCGCTACGCTTTCCCTGCAGGTTCCAACTGGTTGCGGCCATGAATCCGTGCCCCTGTGGTTATTACGGCGATAGGACACGCGAGTGTTACTGTACTCCAACGCAGTTACAGCGCTATCGTGCACGACTGTCAGGGCCGTTGCTCGACCGCATCGATCTTCAGGTGATGGTATCCCGAGTGACCGCAGCTGATCTTACACGCGGTCATACGGAGGTGATGAATGGCACCGAGGTGGCCAAACGGATTCGTGACGCACATCAATTACAGTTTGCCCGCAGCGGCATGTTGAATGCCCACCTTACTGGGGTTGAATTAAACAGGGTGTGTGTATTAGACGATGATGCGGTGCGGCTACTCAACAAAGGAATCGATATGTTTGGTTTGTCCGCCCGCGCATACCATCATGTGTTACGGATCAGTCGAACGCTGGCTGACCTCGAAAGCCAGGCACAAATTTCATGCCCAAAAATTACTGAGGCCCTGGCTTATCGAACGATGGATCACCGGCAGAAAGTGCCGAGTGAGTTGTTACCAAGTCCTCTCAGGACCACTCAGGCTCCCGCTTTTCGATAAACGCGTCGATACCTTCAATGGCTTCTGGAAATCCCATGTTGCAGGCCATTCGTTCGCCAGCCGAGGCATAGGCCTCTTCCAGCGGTTGACCGAGTTGCTGGTAGAAGAGTCGCTTACCGAGCCGCACGGCGGATTCGGGCTTGCTAGCGATCTCGTTTGCCAGGCCTGACACAGCCTGATCGAGCGTTTCGTTTGAGACGGCTTGATTGATTAGACCGTACTCCACGGCCGTCTTAGCATTAATAAAACGACCTGTCATTAATAGTTCGAATGAACGTTTTCTCGGCACGTTACGACTTAAGGCAACACCGGGTGTTGAACAGAAAAGACCAAGATTAATCCCAGAAACCGCAAAACGTGCAGCATCGGAGGCGATGGCTAGATCGGCATTGGCAACCAGTTGGCAACCTGCCGCTGTTGCCGTGCCGTGCACTCGAGCAATGATCGGTTGAGGTAACGCAACCATCGAGAGCATGACTCGGCTACACTGCTTAAAAAGCATTTCGTAGTACGCTGTATTCGGTGTTTGTCGCATTTCTTTTAGATCATGCCCCGCGCAGAAGGCTTGACCTGCACCGGCGAGCACAACCACGCGGATAGTGTTATCGGTGGCGATGATGCTGAATTCGTTTTCTAGTGCCTCTAATAACGCTTCTGACAAGGCGTTATACTGCGCGGGCCGATTAAGGGTTAGCGTTGCAACGCCATTGTCTTCGGTGGTACGAAGGACAAGGCTTGAAGGCGACGCTTTTTGCACAACAGTTGCATTTTTCATGAACGCGCTGTTTACAGGTAATAGTCACGTTGAACGGTACTGTCAAATCCCCTCGAAGTAAACTACCGAATGTCACGCATTACTCTTGATGAACTTGATCAACTGACGCGAGAGAAACTCCCGTTTGCCGCTGCATGCGGTATCAGGGCCGAGCGACTGGATTCCGGTTCCGTGACGGTTCGGGCTATCTATCAAAGCCAATTCCTGCGACCCGGAGGCACGTTGTCAGGACCTCTCATGATGGCGTTGGCGGATTATGCAATTTATGCGGCAGTATTGACTCGGTTGGGCCTGGTCGAGATGGCGGTGACCAGCAGCTTGAACATCAATTTCTTAGCTAAAGCGATGCCTGGCGACCTGATCGCTGAGGCAGAACTCATCAAGTTAGGCAAGCGGTTGGCTGTTGGGAGCGTGGACATTCACGTAGCGGGTGAGTCGGACCTAGTTGCCCATGCAACGTGCACGTACTCTATTCCTTCACATATGGCCGACACGGTTTAAATCGTTTGACGGGCGTCCAACCTTCGAGACGCTGCAGGGGTCAAGCTATTTGCGTTGTGGTTGGACCATCACCGGCAATAGTGGTTCTGCGCACGTCCCGGTGCTGTTCTTCGCCGCGGAATCCCCTGACTCGATGCATTGTCTGTCGGTTGTCCCACATAACGAGATCATTGACTTCCCAGCGATGGGCGTAGACAAACTGCGATTGAGTGGCGTGTTCGATCAGATCACGGAGAAAGATGCGAGCTTCAGCAACCGGCCAATCGAGGATGCTCCCGGCGTGCGATGCGAGGAAAAGCGATTTTCTGCGATTTACCGGATGTGTTCTGACCAGCGCTTGGCGAACCGGTTTCATTGTTTCAAGCTCTTCGTCGCTGAAATCAGTGAATCCAAGTGCACCGCGTGAATGAATGAGTGAGTGCTCGCAAATCAGGCCTTCTACTTCTTCTTTCATCCAGCCCTCAAGCGCATCGTAGGCCGCACGCATATCGGCGTATTCTGTGTTGGGTCCGTTCTTCGGTACGTGACGTGCTGACAGCAATGAATACTTGGCGGGCGTTGCGCGAAAGGCGCTGTCGGAGTGCCACAACCGGTTACCGAGGTTAAACAGGCGACGACGGTCGAAACGCTCGAAGACGTCCTGTTTTTCATTGAGGTTAGAGACATCTGCCATGTCAACGCGTAAGCGCCGGTTGTGGGGCTTCGATGTGGGGTTGCCACCCTCGCTGGATTCTATTCGGCCAAAGTTGTTGCTGAACTCGAGTTGTTGCGTATCGGTGATTAGTTGATTGCGGAACACCAGCACAGCAAATTCATCCATGCCAGCCTCGACAAAAGCAACTTGTTTAGCATTCAACGGCAGGCGAAGGTCAATACCAGTCACTTCGCCGGCAAAAGTAGGTCCCACTTGCTTGATATCCATGGCCATGCCAGAACGCTCTTGGAGACAGCGTCGTACTTTGCACTGAGTGATCGCTTGATATCAACCTTCTAAGATACGTGTTTATGTCGCCCAGATCGAGGGTGGTTTCCAGTGTGTGCGTTATGATTAAGCGTGAAATGTTGGACT
>JYMV01018977.1_pt1 | contig 20261 bp, 14 predicted proteins | sample 338911 | NCBI WGS metagenome assembly JYMV01 (sample SAMN03354496, study PRJNA234377) | hydrothermal vent metagenome | biome: Deep sea; feature: Hydrothermal plumes at the Eastern Lau Spreading Center, Western Pacific Ocean; material: Seawater | place: Tonga | collected 2009 | depth 2000 m m
CATTGACTGCACCGTCACCATTTATGTCATTTGTACATCCTGAGAGGCATCCAAATTCACTTAAAACGTTTAAAATATCGTTTACAGTAACTACCAAATCGCCATCAACGTCGCCAGGGCAAGCTAAATTGGTTTGGTCTACACAAGCGTTAAAAAGGCTAGTCATAGTCGTTTGCAAAGCATCGTTGACAACGTCCACGACCTGTGAAATGCACACCATTCCGTTAGCCGTGCCTATCCAATGCACTCGGAGGAGTGGTGTGTAGGCTGTGTTCTTAGGAATTGTCGTTCCGTCGTAGCTTAGGCAAAGAGCGCTAATACCGCCTGGAGCGTGAACCGGGGTGCCGGAGTATATAAGTGGGTCGATAAGTGATTCCGTTTGCGAAATCTGTAAGCCGTCGAACTCAAGCTGGTATGCGTAAATACGGTTGTCGGGGTTGAGAACGTGTACATCGAAGTACTGAAGGTCCCAATTAACATCTCCTATAGTGAACTCCACGTTATCGTAAGGGTTAGTAACGGCAACGATAGGAAAATCGCAATGGGTATGAACTCCCGAACTATCGATGCTAGTATGGGCGACGTTCCAATATTGGCAGTCCGCCATTATCACCGCGTCCGTTACGTTAATAGCACCGTCTGCGTTTATGTCGTTGCAAGGGGTTATGGGAATGTCTCCCCCTAAAACACCCTCTACGTATAGCTGTGCGTCAACTAGATCTTGATCGAAATCATTATCTATATCTCCTATTATAGTCGCTCCTCCACAACTTCCTGTACAGTCGAACAAAGCAGTCCCGTACGGCTCGCCACTACAATCTGTATAAACAGGACAGTCTGTAATAATCGCAACATCGTAACCATTCGTCCTATTTATCTCGATACAAACTACCCCCCAGTTGTTTTCAAGGTTCGTTTCGTAACGACCTAAAGCGTCTGGATCGTAATCCCAGTTTACACGAACTACCATTCTATACTGTCCGTCTGGCACGTCTGTTACATCTATCCACTGACAACTAAGCCCACTTGAATAGATATCTCCGCAACCCGCTGTAATCCCCATGTTTGAACAACCATATTGGAACGAACCGCCACCGCTACACTCAAGATCCATTACACAGAATCCGTTCTTAAATCCTACCGGAATATAAGCACCGGCCATATCGAAAAGATCATACTTTGCATAACCTGCATAGTGCCAGTGATTATGGCAATCGCCCCACTCGAACTGCTGAGTCGCTGTGTTATCAGAGGTGGTTCCCACGTAGTAATCAAGGTCCCCAATATTTTTAATGTGTGTTGTAAATCGGATAATCTCCCTTTCGCCAAACCCATTTAAACATCCCTCCACGATATAACAATCGGTTTGGTTTACCTGCATGGTAGTCGCATAAAGAGAGCTAGTAATCACGTCTGTGACTATCATCAAATCTGGACCGGTACAAGATGGGTCCCCTTCATAAACGCAAGTCCCGTTATCAATCTCGGCCGCAGGGCTGTAATTACAAGCTGTCGAGTCCATGCATCCCTCTGGAGGACCTACGAAACTGAAGTTCCAGTTAAAAGAACCGCAACTTGCATCGAGAGAAGCCCATCTGACCCAAACCTGTTGGCCACCTACAAGCAACACTGTTAAACTTGCTTCTTGACCGCATCCACCCTGCATGTCATCGTAATAGATGGTTCCTTCGTTTGTGTCCGCGAAGTTATTCATGTTGCAGTATTCGTAGATAAATAAGGTCGTGTTGCAACCCGCTCCGCATGAGCTGAACTCATACATTCCGTTTGCTGGCACAGTAAATGTGTACCAAAAATTATCAGACGCCTGAGCCACCGATCCGTAGTCTGCACTTGTTAGTTCTACGGCATCGTTACAGGTCGTTCCCGGAGCACAGTCGAACATTACGATGTCCTGTGACGCAAAATTTCCGCCCGTTGCCACTTCTACTCCATCAATAGAAATCGTAAACGCACCGTTTCCATAAGCACAGCAAATTCCATCCCCGTAACTATCATCAATCACGAATTGAAGGCACGAAGGTTCTGAAGTTGCCGGAATACAAACCGAAGCCGTATAAGTAGTATTATTTCCTGTATAAGAATCCCCTGTAAGTAGAATCCCCGTAGCATCCGACAAAGTCCAAGATGTTTCCGCTGGGTAGTTATCTGTTAAAAGAACAACCACAACTTCTGACTCTCCGGGAGCACATTGAGCGGAGACCGATGATGTTGGGGCAATAAAAAATGCGACAAGAAGGGTCGCAAAAAGGGTAGAAATGGTGTTTTTCATGTGGCGAATGTATCGTAGGTTCGGAATTAGTCACTAATTTAACGCATTCCGAAAGCAAATGGTTGCTCAGAGATACTAAATACAGAGTTGTCCGAACGCCCCGAGTATAAGAAGTAGGTCCGCTACGGTTACCGCTCCATCGGAGTTTACATCTTCTGTACAAATCGGTGGATACACGCAATTGCCAGAGTCGGTGTTCGCCCAAGCTATGTAGTTCAGGGCCGTAGAATCAAGACATCCCGAAAATATGCAGGTTCCATCATCGGAAGTTGCGGCGGCGTCATAATTCGTCGCTCCGGGATAAGTACAACCCGCCACAGCTACAGGAGGAACGTAAGCCAGATTACGAAATTCTTTAATCTCGTTTGGTCCGCTGCCTGGATAGCTTCCGCCATTTAAAGCCATATAAACGGCTCCTGTTACAGGATTAACACATACGTCTCTGACGCGCTGATTGAAGTTCGAGAAATACTGATCCTCGGACAGCACCGCCGTTCCATTTGCGTTTAGGTGCATAACACTCAGCCTCTCATATTGAGCGCCGAGTCCCCCGAGAACAGAAAGTAGAATCGAATTTTGCCATTCTGGAATCGCTGGATGGTTGTAGTATTCCATCCCATTCACCGCCACACACGGAGTCCATGTAAAAATCGGTTCCGCGACATTATTACTATTGCAATATGTATTTTCACTGCTCGTATTGCACATCCCCTCGACGTTTGGCCAGCCAAAGTTGCGATTAGGTTGAAGAATATTCAACTCATCGTTAGTGCTTTGTCCATGTTCCGAGCTGTAGACCAAACCGCCTTGTCCCGTACACAGCCCTTGCGGATTTCTGTGTCCGAAGCTATAAACGTAACTTCCGGGTGTGGGATTGTCGGAAGGCACGGATCCGTCTAAATTGATACGAAGGACTTTCCCATTTAGGGAGTTAGGATTTTGAGAGGAAGATCCTCCATCGCCCGTATCTCCCGTCGTCATCAGTAACGTATTATCGGGAAGGACTAATAATCGCGAGCCGTTATGAATTCCGCCTGCCGGGAGAGTCAATAGTACTTGCTCGTTAATTAACGATGTCCCATTCCAATCGAACGAGCTTAAATATTCCGTCCCACTCCAGCTCGATCCCGAACAGTAAACGATAAAGACTCGGGGTGTATTATTCCAGTCCGGATGCATGGCCATACCTAACATCCCCGGCTCGCCAGTACCTCCATTCATTACCGCTTTCGTCAAAATAACCGACGAAGCTCCTGTTTCTGGATCGATTCGGGTTACCGTGCCTTTTCTGCTCGTCACCCAAACATAATCGTCGGGTCCCCAAAGAACCTCCCACGGAAGGTCGATACCTGATATTAACGTTGACTCAGTCAAGGTCGTAGAGCCGATTTGATATGTGGTTTGGGCTTGAAGAAATCCCATCGCAAACACTCCTATTGTAAGACAGGTAATTCGGAGCGAAGATGTAATAATTGCGTTCATGTTATATTACGAATATACGATTTATTCCCCACAATGACCTGATATACAAGTTGCCGAAAGAGATTTGTCAATTGTTTTATGTACCTTTATAAGGTTAAGACAAACAAATCGACATGAAAAACCTATCCAAATTCCTCGCAAGTTTTTTCTTTTTAAGTGTAATTTTTATCAGCACTGCTAGCTCACAATTATATCAAAAAACTCATCACAATTCTCCAAAATCATTTGATCGATACGCCCAATGCGAAAGCTTGACAAATCCCTTCAACGTGGTTCTAATTGGCAAGGTGGATGATCACACGGTAGGTGTATCCGGATTTTCTACTCCTCAAGTAATGGAGCTAGATGCGAATGGAAATCTTTTGATTTGTAATCTCGTAATGAGTGGTACTAATGAGGAGCTCGTTTACAACCACATTGAGGCAGCTTATAATGGCTATGTAGCAGTTGGATATACTAAACACAACGGGTTCTTAGCTCCAGTTGTTACGAATTTTGATCATTTGCTGAACATTATTAGTTCCGTTGTGATTCCAACATATGAGAATAACGTAGCGGGAGTTCCTTCTCAAATTAACGGTGTAGGAATGCACATTACGAAAAATATAGCTTCCGGATATATTATGTCTGGGTTTACAGGTATTATTAACTCCTTCACACCTGTTGACAGGAAAGCTTTTGCACTTGAGCTGGATTTCGGATTGGGTGTGGTTTGGGCTAGATCCTTCGACTCACCTTCAAATGCTGGATCGGAAGACTTCGATATGTTCACACACGGACTTACCGTTAATAGCGACCTTTTCCAAGGTTACTTTTTCTCTGGGTCTTCAAACGGAAGCTCAAGTCAGGAAGCGGCGGCTGTAATGCTAGACACAGCGGGTAATATTATTTGGAAAACCCACTATGCAAATAATATAGGCGGAGGACATAGGAGTGTTGCGGGAGACGCTTTGTTCGATAGCTCAACGAATTTAATTCACCAATTAGTCAATAATACAAGTACGCATTGTTGGGGCATAAGCGCGTTCGAGGCATTCACTGGGGTAAGAGACGCTGCGAATTCTTGGGGTGGCTCTATCGCGAACACCTCCCCGAATATTGAGGCTCTTTCTCTTGAGCCCTCTCTCGTCACAACTAATTTATGTGTCGCTGGATACCAAAGAGACCACAATTGGGTAGGAGCTGATGGGAATACGTATTCAGGATCGGTTCCTTTTTTAGTAGAAGTGAAAAAATTAGGCTCTATTGTTTGGGATAAAAGATACTTAATTCCTAACACTCGATTCCTAAGTGGTACTCCGCCGAACGACTTGTTATCAACCTTTTCGGGACAACAAACCATCATCCGACACGAGTCGATGCTTACGCGGGGAACGTCCGATTACACTTTACATTCCTATAGAGATATGACTTCAGCTTCTTCTGGGTTAGAAATAATGAAGGTTAGTCCAAACGGAACTAACGTATGTGAATCTGAACCGCTCGGATTTGATATAATTGTCGAGACTTGGTTTCACGAAGACACACAAGTGCCAGCGGGGCTTTTATTCGACCCTGTAAATTTCATAGCCACTACAATCGCCAATGACTTTATGACGATCTCATGTGCTGATCCTGTAATTAACCCTTGTGAACTGCCTGCCTTAGCAGATGTTGCGTTTACAACCTACGACGCTTCAATGGATGTAATGTGTTTTGTGGGATGCGCCGTCGGATTTAATGCTCCCGGTCTTGATCCTGACCTTTATTGTGCGATTTGGGACTTCGGGGATGGCACCATCACCGGCCCTATGCCTTTAGCTGATCAGGTACACTGTTATAACGCCTCCGGAGTTTATCTGGCCTGCCTATCCATTATTTGTTGTGACGACCCAACGGTCTTTGTCGAGTATTGCATTGATCTCGTTGTCGACTGTGGAGATCTGTGCGAGCTCCAGCCCTCAGATCTTGATCCTTTAGACATCATTGCTTTCCCGCCTTCGGTGGCTGGAAGTTGCTGCTATGGGGTCTGTCCTATGCTCTCTCCTGCCAGCACGATTGATATTATGTCTCTCTGCATAGATCTTGACTGGGGTGACGGTTCTGCTCCTCTTTTAGGCCAAATGTTTGCACAATGTTACGACCACTGCTACGCTGCCGACGGCACATACACAATTACGGTAACCGTTACTTGTTGTAATAATCCTGACTTTTCAGTAGTCCTTACTGAGGTCGTAACGTGTGGTTGCATTCCCGAATGCTATGTCCGAAATTCGTTCTGGAGTACTATTACTGGAGCGGGGTTTGCCGGCGATTGCGTAGTTCAGTTCGATGCCGCAATTTTCCTCGGCCCGAATATGATAGGGCATCAAAACCCTTCCTGGACGATAGATGGCGTACCAGTCTCTAACCAGTACACCTTCTCGACCCTTCTCGCAGCCGGAATATTTAATGTCTGCCATACTATTGAAGGAACGCTTAACGACGGCTCTACTTGCGAATTCACGATGTGCCGAGATGTTCACATCGAGTGCTGTGTTGATTCACCTGGAGGAGGTAATTGTAGCGACATTACTGGAGACGGCGTCGTAACAATAGCAGACTTACTACAGCTTCTGAGTGCTTTCGGACAGGAGTGTTAATATTACAAATTTAAATTATTATGAAAAATATATCTATACCGTGCATCGCTATAACAATAGCAATTATCGCCTCAAGTCCTTTTAATGGTTTTTCTCAATGTGACTATTTATTTGATCACGACCTTATTACGCCCGTGGCTACTCCTTTGGTGTTGGGGCACACAGAGTCTCAAGATGGAATTAATATGACGACAACCGAATTTGATGACGGCATAACTCCCGCGCTATGGTATAATAACGCAATCGCCGCTCCTGTGACTGCTACTAGCGTCTTTGGGTCGGGAAACACTATGATTCTTTCACTGGCATCAGCAATCTATGATCTTAGCGCTCATGCTTGTGCCGATGTGGTCACTATTGAATATTTTGATGGCGCAGGAATAGAAAATCTCCAAGTAAATGGCGCGACACTTTATATTAATGAATTCGAATTTATGCCCACAATGGTTGCTCCTGGCGTTACAATGAGTGTCTCTGAAACAAATTTCGGACCATATGCAATTGGAACATTAACATTTACAGGAGCTCCTGGCTCAATTTCTAAAATTCTTATCGGAGGACAACAGTTCGAAGTTGATGATATTAGAGCTTTTGATTCTAGCATTGTCCCTCCCTCAGCTGGCTGTTTTGGAGGCTGTGATGTACTGTTTGATATGGAGTCGCTTAGCGCTGGGCATCAATGGGGTGACGTTGTCCCTAGCCTCACAGCTGATCTTGCTTTCCCTGGAGATGTCCTGTTTTCTGTTGGAGCCGTTGATTTATATATCGATGAGCTACAAAGTTTGTCCGGATTTGTAGGATTTAACTATATCGCAGTGGATAATTCTATGTCAACCTATTTCGGTAGTCCACAGTCAATCACGCTAAACAATACTTGTGCCGGGTTTGATTTTTCAACTACTCCTGCAGATACTGTATGTCTTGACTTTATAGATATGGGTGGGCATGAACAACTTACAGTAAACGGAAGCACTTTCTTGACTCCGGGTGGCTATGGTGAATTAATGGGAGCTCCAGCAATGTTAGGTGGTGTTAACGTAACCGTTTCTGGCACTTCATTAGGGTTCGGGTTTGTGGGGACAATTACTCTTGTGGGGGCTATCACCGATTTTAAAATTGGCGGACAAGAATTTTGGATCGATAATGTGTGTATTATCGGCTCCGCTATTGCAGCAGTGAGTGGGTCGACAGGTCATGCTTCTATGATTTATTGTAGTTTAGATTGTGATTTAGGCGTTGATAATGGCTCTCAAGCTATTGGAAACCAGTGGGGTAATGTTATTCCTGGCTTAAACTCATGGCAGGCAGTCCCTGGTGATATTATTTTCACAGAAGGCGGGATAGATGTTTCAATTGATGAGCTTGATAGCTTCCTATATCCACCAAATCTTTACAATAAAATAGAAATCACGACCTCTCCCGTTAGCACATTTGGAATTGATGAGGTTATGCACACGAATAACACAACTGCGATGTTTGATTTAAGTGCCATAGTGACGGATTCCGTTTGTATCGAATGGTTAGACCTTGGCGGGTTCGAAGTTCTTGAAATAAATGGCGCTCTAGTCAGTTCACCTAACGGATACGGCCAATTACTCGGCCTACCCTCTGCATTAGGAGGAACAAGCATTCAGATTACTGGAAATCCCATACTTACAATAGTGGGCGGGATTCCTACCATCACTGGATACCAAGGGAAAATACTAATTATTGGAAACGTTGACTCTCTTAGACTAGGCGGACAAGAATTTTGGATTGATAACCTTTGCGTCAGTGAAAGTCCTGTAATCCCCTCTGTTTGTGTTGGTGACCTTGACGATGACGGGGTTGTTTCTGTAGGAGACATCCTTATTTTATTAGGCGCTTTCGGATCTACCTGTCCATAGTTAATATAGGGGCTTTCGCCGAATTGACCTGAACGTTTATAATAAGTCCCGCGCTATGACGAAAGTCTGGCACGGGACTTGTTTCTTTGCAAACATGAATTTAACGTCCAAACAATCTCTTATCGCAATTGTCGTTCTCGCTGTGGTCTGTGTTTTCCTCGGTGCACAACTATTTGTCGGCAATCAAAATTTTAACGAACTCACTGGTGACTATGATCGGTTAGAAATGGACAAAGAGCAGGTCGTTTTTGATTTGGAAAAGATGCGTTTCTCTTACGATACTTTACAGACGGAGAACAGTATGATGATTGCTGAAATCTCAGCCCAAAGGGACCGCATCGACGGCCTCCTTACTAAGGTTAAGAACGGATACTGGGAGCTCGGTCGTGCTAAAAAAGAGGCTGAAACACTCCGAACTATCATGAAGGGATATATCGCAACTATCGATTCTGTAAACCAACTCAACCAAGCTCTCTCTGAAGAAAACTTAGCTATGCGAGATCGGGTCGAGGAAGTCCAGGGTTTAAACGATAAGCTCGAAGAGCGTCAAGGGAATATGGAAGAGATCATCGCGGCAGGACGAGTCTTGCAAAGCTCTGAGATTAGTGCCGTCGGAGTTAGAATCCTCTCTTCAGGAAGACAACGAGAAACCTCAAGGGCGGATAGAACTGAAATGATAAAGGTTTGTTTTACTTTATTGGAGAATAAAATCGCTAAGCCCGGAGACAAGCTCCTTCATCTAAAAATCACTCAGCCTGACGGATCCGTGCTCTCTTCTGGAGAGGATGAGAACGACGAGTTTAGTGCCTCTAGAACCATAGACTACTCTAACGATAGGCTCGAGGCGTGCATTTTCTACACTTCTGAGGGCGAAAGCATGGGCCTTGAAGCTGGTGCATATCTTATAGAAATCCTCGAAGAAGAGGTGGTAATCGGAAGCATTAGTTTAGGGTTACGCTAGCTTTAGTCTTAAGGACAAACTAAGCGCCCACGCTTATTAACTCCCGTAATTTTATTTGCGTTTTCGTCCGATTTTCGTCCGATGGAAAGAACGACTATAGAAACCGGACGTAGTGGAGAAAAGCTCGCAGAGAAGTACTTAGCCTCGAGGGGTTTCAAAATTTTAGCTCGAAATTGGCGATGGTTTAAGTACGAAATCGACATAATCGCTCTACACGAAGACGTAATTGTTTTTATCGAAGTAAAGACACGTGGCCCTCGCGCCATTGACGAGGGAGCTGAGATAAAGCTCCCACAAAGACGAAGAATAATCCGCGCGGCGAGTGCGTACCTCTCTATGAACGTGAGGGGAGATATGTCATGTCGATTTGACCTAATAAGGGTGAGGAAATCAAAGGGAGATTGGTGGATCGATCATGTACAGGATGCCTTTGAGGGCGCCTCGGCTTAGGGTGATGTATATTTGTGGTCTCAATTATTTCAAAGAGATGAAAAATCAATCCGGTTCAGGCCGCCGAGGAGGCGCCCGAAGAACCAAACCCGCGTCGAAGTCATTTCTTCCGAAACGCAAAAGTGCTGGCAGTGGGGTAAGGCTTAAGCCAAGAGGCAAAGCAGAAGAAACGCCAGACTCATCCTCAGATAAACCTGGTGATAAGCCCAGAAAGACTGGAGGAAAATCCGGAGGGAAGTATCAAGGAAGCGGTCGACCTTTGCCTAAGACAAGAACCGGAGCGTATAAGCCCGAGTTTTGGCGTAAAAAAGACGAACACAAACGCAAGCCTTTGCCTGACTCAAATGCTCCAATGCGTCTAAATCGCTATGTTGCGCAAGCGGGAATTTGTTCTAGAAGAGATGCAGACGTTCTTATAGCGGCTGGAGTTGTGAGCGTGAACGGAGATGTGATAACTGAGATGGGCTTTCGAGTTCGGAATACCGATAAAGTTCAGGTCGAGGGAGACACTATTAAAGCTGAAAAGAAGCAATATATCCTACTCAATAAGCCTAAGAATTTCCTTGCAACGGGAGATGATCCGCAAGGAAGAAGAACTGTAATGGAGCTTATTCGTGGAGCATGTAAGGAAAGGGTTTTCCCTATTGGAAGATTAGATCGAGACACAACAGGTCTTTTGATGTTCACGAATGATGGTGAAATGGACAAGCGTCTTACTCACCCTAAATCGGACGTAAGGACTCTTTATCACGCCACTTTCAAAGACAAGATTAGCCGAGTTGATCTTCAAAAGATGACAGAGGGGTTTGAGCTTGATGGAAAGTTTATTAAACTCGAAAAAGCTGAATTCGTAAAAGACGACCCTCGCCAAATCGGCGTTGAAATTCACTCCGGTAGAAATAGAATTGTACGACGGATTTTCGAACATTTCGGATATAAAGTAACTCGGTTAGATAGGGTTCTTCTAGCTTGCTTAAGCAAGAAAAACCTGGCTCGAGGTCAGTGGCGATTCCTCACAGAGGAAGAGCTAAGTATCTTAAGGATGACTACTTAAACATGAGCGATAGTCTCGTCATAATTCCCACGTACAACGAAAAAGAAAACGTCGTTGCTATGCTCGAAGCGGTAATGGAGCTCGAGTGCGAGTTCGATGTCCTTGTTGTCGATGATGGCAGTCCAGACGGAACAGCATCGTTAGTTAGTGGTCAAGTCGCTAAATTTCCTGGTCGAATTAACTTACTCGAACGTAAAGGAAAGCTGGGCTTAGGCACGGCATATATTGCTGGGTTTAAGTGGGCTCTCGAACGGGAGTTTGATTACATTTTTGAGATGGATTGTGATTTTTCGCACAACCCGAGAGATCTAGTTAGGCTTCGTTACGCAATTGCGAAAACAGAGGGCGAAGGGGGAGGAGGCTACGGGGAACCTGGTGCAGCCTCCGTTTCTGTGGGGTCGAGATACGTGAAGGGAGGTGGAGTCGTAAATTGGCCTTGGGGGAGGCGCGTAATAAGTCGCGGTGCTTCAATTTACGTAAACTCGGTCTTGTGGCTTGGGGTCCAAGATAGTACGGCCGGATTTGTAGGTTACCGAAGCGAGGTTTTGAGGGCTATCGAGCTTGATGAGGTCGAATTCATAGGGTACGCTTTCCAGATCGAGATGAAGCTTAGAGCAAAAAGAAAGGGGTATGCAATTGTTGAGGTGCCGATTTCTTTTTGCGATCGTGTATTGGGGACTTCGAAAATGAGTATGGATATTTTCCGTGAGGCGTTTTTAGGGGTGCTGAAGATGAAGGTGTTTCGGAAGAAGTTTGGGGGGTAGGGTGCGTTGAACGCTCGCGCATATGGGTGAGGTGACAGCGTCACCTCGTCTGTGAGGTCATCAATTGTTTTTTCAATACCAAGCAAAACAAAGTAATTGTCCTTCAAGAGGTAACTTCGCGGCATGGCAACAGGTAAAACTTTATTTAAAGGGGCTCACATCGTAAATGAGGGTGAGGTGTTTTTAGGAGATGTGCTAATTGACGGGGATAAGATTGCAAAAATCGAGAGAGATGGGGGGTTGACGCAAGGGGTTGACGACGCGAGGGTGATTGATGCGACGGGGTTTTGGTTAATGCCTGGATGTATTGATGATCAGGTGCACTTTCGAGAGCCTGGTCTTACTCATAAAGCGGAGATTGCAACGGAATCGGCGGCGGCGGCGGCTGGGGGTATTACTTCTTTTATGGAAATGCCAAACACCGTACCTCAGGCTTTGACTCAGCAGCTATTACAAGATAAATATGAAAGGGCCGCTGAAGTAAGTACCGTTAATTACAGCTTTTTTATGGGGGCAAGCAACGGGAACATTGACGAGGTGCTTAAAACGGACCCGAAGAAGGTGTGCGGCGTAAAGGTGTTTATGGGGTCTTCTACAGGGGATATGCTGGTTGATGAGGAAAAGGTTCTTGAGGGAATCTTTAAAGAAAGCCCCACCATTGTCGCAACACATTGCGAGGAGGAGAGCGTTATTAGAGCGAATTTGGCTTTAGCTAAGGAAAAGTACGGAGAAGATGTGCCGATGAATCAGCACCACTTAATCCGTTCCGCCGAAGCTTGCTATCAGAGCTCGTCTAAGGCGGTGGCGCTCGCTGAAAAGTTAGGCACAAGATTGCACATTCTGCACATTTCTACCGCGAGAGAGCTGGAGCTTTTTGACGGGACCATCCCCTTAAGAGAGAAGAAAATCACGTCAGAGGCATGCATACATCACCTTTGGTTTACCGATGCCGATTACGACACGAAGGGGACTTATATAAAATGGAACCCCGCCGTAAAAACCGCCTCGGACAGAGAGGCGATTCGAGCGGCTTTGCTTGACGGAAGAATTGACGTAGTCGCTACAGACCACGCGCCACATACTCTTCAGGAGAAAAACGGTAGTTATTTCAACGCTCCCTCAGGAGGCCCGTTAGTTCAACACGGTCTCCCAGCTATGCTAGATTTAGTTCATCGTGGAGTTATCCGTGTCGAAAAAGTTGTGGACCTTATGTCCCACAGGGTGGCAGAATTATTCCAAATCGAGGAGCGTGGCTTTATCCGAGAAGGCTATAAGGCTGATTTAGTATTGGTAAATCCTGACGGGGCTTGGACCGTAACAGGAGACAACATCCTTTACAAATGTGGTTGGTCGCCATTTACGGGCCATGAATTTAAGTCTAGGGTTGTGGGAACTTGGGTGAATGGAACTCGGGTTTGGGATGGAGTAAATCTTTTAACTAAAAACGGAAATCATGCTGGAGAAAGGCTCACGTTTGATCGCTAGATTATTTCTCTATGCAGCGTTCATCGCTAGCGCCAGTATGAATACGGGTTGCGTTGAGGACCATCGTGACGCGGCAATAGTTGTTGCTCCCGAAGGCATTGTGGAAAGGGATGCTTTTATTCTATTACTCGCTGATATTCAGCTAATTGAGGCGGCTTCTAAAAATCGTGTTTGGAGGAATGATGACGTCGAAAAAAAACTAGGAGAAGCTTATCTGGAGGTTTTCAATAGGCACTCTGTAAGTAAAGAAGATTTCGAAAAGAGCCACACATGGTGGTGGAATCACCCAGTTGCGATGAAATCGCTTCTGTTAGAGGTTACGGAGAGGATTTCTCAAATAGAATCTCAGACGGATAAATAGGCTTTCGCCGTTCTCGTTATTGCGCTTTTTACCGGCTCATAAGTCCAAACCACACCTAATTCCGCTAGCACTGTCCCGAGTTTCGATCCGTCGTATCTCATATCTAATTGTGCCATAGAGAGACTCGCTTTTGTAGCTAACGCTCTTTTTCCCGTTAACTTTTCTAATAGCCAAAAAGCTCTCCAGACTACACCTGCCATCCACGGTTTTATCGGTTTCGCTGGGGCTTTTACGTTAAGACTGTTCGCCACTGATGTGAGTAAGTCCCTATATCTTAGGTTTTCCGAGTTTAGTAAAAACCTCTCCCCTCTTACGCCGTTATCGGCTAATAGTATGCATGCTTTCGCAACATCCGATGAAGAAACATAGCCATTCGAGCCTTTAGGATAAAACGGTATTCCGCTGTGAATTTGGGAGAATATCTCGCCCGAACTACGAGTAAAATCCCCAGGCCCTATAATGATCGTGGGGTTCACCACAGCCACATTGAGCCCCTCCTCCTGACCGCGCCAAACCTCTAACTCCGCCCTATACTTACTCCTCGCATACGCTGTGACGCCTCTCCCCTCCTCAAAAGGAGTCTCTTCCGTTATTATCTCACCTTCGATGTGTCCCAAAGCAGAAACCGAGCTTACATGAACAAGGTCCGTTACTCCCGTATGTAGCATCGCGTTAACGACATTAGCGGTGCCTTCGGCGTTGTTTGCAATAATCGCATCCTCATCATTTGGGTGAAAGGAAACTATCGCAGCGGTGTGAAAAACCCTAGCACAACCTTTCATCGCCACCTCAAGCGATTCTTGATCATTCAAATCTCCAATCACCCATATTAGTGGAGAATTCGGTGGAATCAAGTCCTCAATCGATTCTACATCTGAGCTCTCCCTATGTAAAGCGACGACTCTACGACCTGATTTTATTAGCTGCATAACTAATTCCCGACCTACAATACCTGTTGCTCCTGTAATAAAATCCGGTTTATTCATGGAGGTAAAGGTAATTATCTTTGTTTCATCCGAGATTAATGAAAGCCTCAAAACACATACAAAATATCCTTGCGCGGTTACCTCACGAGCCTGGGGTATACAAGCATTTTAATGGAGAGGGGGTGGTGATATATGTCGGGAAGGCGAAGGATTTGCGCAAGCGAGTGTCGAGTTACTTCAATCGTAAGACTTACGAGAATGGTAAAACTCGTATGCTCGTGAAGAAAATAGAGGACATAGAATGGTTAGTCGCCCCCACAGAACAGGATGCTTTATTGCTTGAGAGTAGTCTTATCAAAGAACACAGCCCTTTCTTCAATATTCTTCTCAAAGACGACAAAACCTTCCCGTACATCGTTCTGAAAAAAGAACGGTTCCCACGTGTGTTTTCTACTCGAAGGGTTACAAGCGATGGAGGCGAGTACTTCGGGCCCTTTACAAGCCTTCGCAGCATGAGAACGGTCTTGGATTTATGCAAAAAACTATACCCTATTCGCTCATGCTCCCTAGTATTGAGCAAGAAAAATATAGACCAAAAAAAGTTCCGTGTGTGCCTTGAGTTTCATGTAGGAAACTGCCTCGGCCCTTGTGTTGACAAGCAATCCGAAGAGGATTATGATGTCAGCATTCAGGCAATTCGGCATGTCTTAAAGGGCAATTTATCCGTCGTGAGGCAGGAGCTTCAGAAGGAATTAGACGTTGCGGTTACTGGGCTAGCTTTTGAAAAGGCTGAGTCTCTTAAAATCAAGCTTGCCTCCCTAAAACTATACCGAGCAAAAAGTACCGTTGTACACCCTAAGATCGACAGCGTAGATGTCTTTTCTGTGATAAGCGATAACAGTGCAGGTTATATAAATTGCATGCATATCGTTTCTGGAGCAGTCGTCAGAGGCCAAACCTTTGAGATAAAGAAGCGCCTAGACCAAACCGACCTTGAACTACTTCAATCCGCCATCCCCCTAATACGATCCCGCTTCGAAAGTTCAAGCCGTGAAATTTTCACTTCCTTCAAAGTCAATGTCGCTTTACCGGGCGTTAAGTTTTCGGTCCCTTTAAAGGGCGATAAAAAGCGACTCCTGGATATGTCGGACAAAAATGCTCGATTCTTTATGAAAGATCGGCAAAAACACCAAGAGCAGCTCGACCCCGAAGCCGCCACAGAGAGGTTGATGAGCGGAATGCAAGCCGACCTTCGATTGAAATCTCAACCACGCCACATCGAATGTTTCGACAATTCTAACCTGCAGGGGACGAACCCGACATCTGCTTGTGTCGTCTTTCGTGACGGAAAGCCGGCAAAAAGAGATTATCGAAATTTTAATATTCGAACTGTCGAAGGGCCGGACGATTTCGCCTCTATGCGCGAAGCCGTGTACAGAAGATATTCTCGTCTTTTGAGAGAGGGTGGTCGAGAGTCTCTACCCCAACTCCTCGTAATAGATGGCGGAAAGGGGCAGGTTAGTCACGCCATGGAAGCAATTGAAGAGCTGGGGCTAAGGGGCGAAATTGCGATTGTGGGAATCGCGAAAAGGCTTGAGGAATTATTCTTTCCTGGCGACTCTGCTCCAATTTATCTCGACAAGAGATCCTCAACTTTGAAGTTGATTCAGAACATGAGAAATGAAGCGCACAGGTTCTCTCTTGCGCATCATAGAAAACGTCGGTCTAAGGAGGCGATTGCTTCCATTTTAGACGAAGTACCTGGAATCGGTCCCGCAACCAGAGATAAGCTAATAACACATTTCGGTTCAGCTGCGAAAGTGATTCAAGCTTCAGAAGAAGATGTAGCGAAGGTGGCTACACTAAAGATTGCCAAGGCGATTAAAAGTCGAACTTTCCTCTAAGCTTATCTCCACCGGCTTCTTTGTAACCCGCAACTATGTCTTTAATTATTTCTTCTGCAGAAGGAATTCCTTCGAGTTGAGCGGCAATTTGGCCAATTTCAAGCTCACCTTCTTCTAAATCGCCTTCAAACATTCCGAGTTTTGCACGACCTCGACCTAAAATTTCGGTAAGTTTTTCTTTAGACGCACCGCTTTGTTGGGCGTCTGCAAGTTTTTTATAGAGTGGGTTATGAAGCATTCTAACAGGCGTGAGTTCTTTGAGCGTAAAAGTCGTCGCTCCCTCCCCTGCTCCTATTACGGCTTCCTTAAAGGCAATGTGTGCCGAGGATTCTTCACAAGCAACGAACCTCGATCCCATCTGAACTCCGTCTGCCCCAAGCACCATCGCGGCAAGCATCGACGGTCCGTCATGAATTCCGCCCGCTGCAATTACCGGAACCGAACTAACGGATGACACTGCCGGGATAAGACACATAGTCGTCGTTTCTTCTCGGCCGTTATGCCCTCCCGCCTCGAAACCTTCTGCTACGACCGCATCTACTCCGGCCTCTTCCGATTTAAGGGCGAACTTCGAACTACTAACGACGTGCACAACAGTTATCCCCTTCGATTTAAGATGCGAAGTCCAGGTTTTCGGGCTTCCAGCACTAGTAAAAACAATGGGAACTCCAAGTTCGATAATCGTCTGCATATGTTCTTCTGCCGAAGGGTAAAGTAGAGGAACATTTACTGCGAAAGGACGAGATGTAGCGACTTGACACTTCTTAATTTGGTCTTTTAAAACCTCCGGATACATGCTGCCTGAGCCTATTATTCCCAGGCCACCCGCGTTACTCACGGCGCTTGCCAGCTCCCAGCCCGCACACCAAACCATTCCCCCCTGAATTATGGGATACTCTATTTTGAATAATTCCGTGATCCGATTTTGTTGAGTCATCTTCGTGTGGCGTTTATTTTTTGAATAGGCTGAGGTTAGCCGAGAGCAATTCTATGGCGAAAGTTAATTGATCGTATTTGTCTCGGCAATTGGCCGATTGCTCTGCTAACTTATCGGGTGGTATTTGGAGTATTTCTTCAAAATATTTAGTCCAAACCTCTGAATTTAACGGCAAATCATACCCTAGCCCCGCAGATTGTAAATCTCGCCATGGAGTTTTATCACTTATGATAACTGGTCTTCCATATCCCCACGATTCCACGATTGAGTGCCCGAAGTTTTCGTGCGAAGTGGGTTGAAGGAGAAAGTGAGTGTTTTCGAAAACAGCGGCTAGCTTGGAGGGGTTAACTGGCCCTGAATAGGTGATTCCGAGGTGTTCGTTCGAGAATGAAAGTAACGATTTAAGGTAGTTCGAGTCCTCATCGGGCCCAACGATATTTACATGAACCGGAGAATTCGAGAGATCCGTTCCTGAAAGAACCCTAAGTGCAAAATGAAGGTTTTTTACCGGGTGTACTCGGCCTAAACAAAGCAGGTTTAATGTGTTTTGTTTTTTCTCGAGAATCGGGAGGAGTTTTATTGTCGGGTCTGGGAAGTTTTGTGCTTCTATAACTTCCGCGTTATGGATGTGCGTTTTAAGCTCCTCGGCTTCGTTTGGGGTGCTTGCGTGAAAAACGACATCTCGGAAAATCCCCCAGGTGCGAGCTAAGCTGAGGAAAACGAACTTTTTAAGCGGCTTTATTTTCAAAGCTCCCTCCCCCAACATTCCTCTCGGGGCGAGGACTATCCTAACTCCTCTCGAACGTGCGATTTTTAAGGGGCGCAATGAAAAAGGGAGGCTGAATAGACTGTTCAGGTATAAAACATCAGGCTTTACTTCGTCAAAAATTGTGTTCCAGCACTTTTTACTCCAGTCTTGTCGCTTTTGAAAAATCACTCTACATGGCGATTGCTCGGTGGGGTCGTTCCAAACTCCGGTTTTTATACCCGTCAATTCATCGTCGCTGCCTAGGTCATAAGCGCCCGCAAAAACGAAGAATTCAATTTCAGAATGAAACTTGCCGTTAAGGGCGTGGATTAGGTTTGATACGCTCCGGATAGGTCCACCCGCTTTGAATGCTGGGGGAAACCATTGAGCGGCAACGAGAACTTTAGTTTTAGGAGAGTCCATGGCGCTTGATATAGTTTCCAAGAACTGAGAGGCTCCACTTTCTGCTCCAAGTAGTTGACGCTAAAAGTTTGCGTAAAAACGGCTCGTTTATCAGCCCTGTTTCAATTAATCCCTCGATACCTTCATTGAAAATTGAGGCCAAAGGGCCATCGATCCACTCATCCCAAGGCAGAAGGAATCCTTGCTTTTCTCGCATAGCGATTTCCTGCGGGATAAGGCCATCTAAGGAGTCAACAAGGAGTGATTTCGGCGGGGTAGATTGCGAGCGGGGTGGCTTCAGGCCGTCCTCTAGAGCAAGAACTTGGGTGACGAGATGATGGTCTAGGAATGGCGTGCGAACCTCCAAAGAATGGGCCATGCTGAACACATCAGCATCACGAAGTAGGGTGTGGCCGAGATAAGTGTGGATTTCCGCAAGGGAGACCTTGCTTAGGAATGGAAGGTTGAAAGCTCCCGAGTTAGGTTTTAGAGCTTCCGTTATCCACTCAAATACTGCGTTCGGGGCAAGTGGAGATCGTGAGAGGAGGAGTTCTGATATGTCTGAATCGAGAAGTATTTGGCGGGATAGAGGATAGGTGTGCTCAAGATCGAAATAGTTGCTAGCGAGGATTTCAGCGCGTTTGCGAGATGATTCCGAAGGGGAGAGTCGAGAGTATGTGGAGCCAATAATTTTACGCATGCCCCTCGGCCAAGCCGCGAGCCAACGATGCTTCATAAGGTTTACTGATCTTTCGAAGACAGGATAGCCCGCGAAGATTTCGTCAGATCCCAGACCGCTAAGGGCTACGGTGATTCCTTCATCGTGGGTGGCGCCGCTCACGATGAAGGTGTTCATCCCATCGAACGAGGGATGGTCCATCGCCTCAAGCGCTGCAGGAACTTGTTCAAGCACGTCGCTTGAGCTTAATCGAACTTCGTGATGGTTTGAATTATAAAGTTCTGACACCTTTTTCGCGTGTGAGCTTTCATCGAGCTGGTCGCTTTTAAGCGCAACAGTGAAGGTGTCTATGGGCTTCTGTGAAATTTCAGACATGAGAGCCACGATTGCTGTGGAGTCTATTCCGCCTGAGAGAAAGGCTCCCAACGGAACGTCGGATTGCATCCTAGCTTCGACAGACTTGTAGAGTGTTTCTCGAAGGGCTTTTGTGGTTTGAGATCTGGTTAGGTTACGTGGGGTGTTCGCTTTTTTTGAAAGAGCGGCGTTTGCTGTATTCCACCATCTAAAAACCTCAACGGATTCGTCTTGAATTTCCACGGCGCAACCTGGTTTAAGGAGTTGGATCCCCTCGATAATTGTTGCGGGAGCATGCACTGTAGAGTAGCGTAAATAATCTGTGAATGCCTCGCGATTGATGCGCTTTTTTATAGTCCCCGAAGCGAGTAAGCTTCGTACTTCTGATGCGAAAATTATTGCTCCTCCCTTCGCTTCTGTCGACCAGTAAAGAGGTTTTATACCAAACCTGTCCCTCACCAATGTTAGTTTTTCTGCACCAGCATTCCACCATGCAAAGGCGAACATTCCATCAAGTTTCAGCAAAGTTCTATCTAGTCCCCAAGCTCGAAGAGCGGCAAATAAAACTTCGGTGTCGCTTTGAGTAGTAAAAGTGTGTGAGCTATCGTCGGACGATTTTAGTTCGTCCCTCAACGAGAGGAAATTGTAAATCTCGCCGTTAAAAACAAGGACGTCTCCTGAATCCTTGTCTCGCATAGGCTGATTCGCTTCGGGAGAATGGGTATCGAAGATGCTTAAGCGGGAATGTCCGAGAGTGAGCAGAGTATCGTTCGACCAAACATCACTGAAATCTGGCCCACGATGTGTCATCGCTCCCACCATCTTTGAAGTTATGCTTAAAGCCTCCCCCGAAGGGAAGTTTTCTATTCCGAAAACTCCAGCTATTCCGCACATATTTACCTCAGTTTAGCCTTTAATCCCGTCCCAACCTTGAGCCTTCAATTCTACGTCTTGACC
>JYMV01008696.1_pt1 | contig 20238 bp, 18 predicted proteins | sample 338911 | NCBI WGS metagenome assembly JYMV01 (sample SAMN03354496, study PRJNA234377) | hydrothermal vent metagenome | biome: Deep sea; feature: Hydrothermal plumes at the Eastern Lau Spreading Center, Western Pacific Ocean; material: Seawater | place: Tonga | collected 2009 | depth 2000 m m
AGAGCTGCCTCGACCAAAAAAGCTCGGCTAAGATCGTGCTATAGCTCACTTGCTTCCAGCTAGGTATTCGAGGGTGATGGAAGTTTTTTTTTGCCTGAGTAAACCAGGTCACTTCGCAGCCCCCTACCCCCCCGCGGAATACCTCAAAGTCCCAATCTCGTCAAGCTCCTTATCCTCAGCCGCCCGAACCTCGGCCTGGAACTCCAGCAGATGCTTTTCTCTGACCGATTCCAAACGGTAGATCTCACGCTTGATGTCGGTGAGGCGCTCTTCCACCTTTTTCTCCGCTTCGACGAACTCGAATCGACGGTTGATGAGGGCAATTTTGTCCCGCTCACGCGCCTGTCGCCTCTGATAAAAGAGGCCCACATCGTAGCCCCGACAAGCCACTTCAAGCTCCTGGTCTTCCTGCACCTTCGTTTCCTCCAGCTCCACCATTAACTGGTCTATCTGCCGGATCCCATCGCGCACCTCTTCCAACTCGGCTGTCACGAGGCCAAGCTCTCGCTCGGCGATCTTCAACAAGGGCTGCAAACGAAATTTGAACTTCATAATCCGCTACCCCGCGTGGGCCGGAAGCGCCGGCCGTACAACATGCACAGTTTCAAGAATAACGTCGTTGGGAAGCTCTTCATAAGAAAAGACACGCAGGTGAGGCAAAGACCGCTCCACGATTCTTCGCACCAGAGGGCGAATTCGCTGCGAGGCGATCACGGCAGGTTGGAAACCCTTCATAGAGGCTACGTTGGCAGCTTCGGAAATGGCTGTGATGAGACCCCGAATCTGTTCCGGCCCAAGGCCGTCACCACCGGGTAGCGCCCTGGCTACAAGGTCCTCGGCGGCAGGTGACAGAGCCGCTACACCAAGATTCTTCTCAGGGCCAACATAGTCAGCCACCAGAGTCCGCCCCAGCCCTTCACGAACCTTCTCGGTCAAGATCCCCACATCGATATCTTGATCCACATAATCGGCCATGGTTTCCACCACTTTTCGCAGATCTCGGATGGAAACGCTTTCCTGAAGCAGGTTGATCAAAACGCGACGAAGTTTGGTTAGAGCTGCACCATCGGGTATGGCAGCGCTCACCAGCTTGGGATGGCTACTCTTGAGACGATCCAACAGAGTCTGAACGTCGTCTCGTCCTAAAAGATCCGAGGCCTTGCTTTTTAGGGTTTCCGATAGGTGGGTCGCGATAACCGAAGCGGCATCCACCACAATGACGCCTTCAATCTCCGCTTGCTCTCGGTACTGCTCCTCCACCCACAGAGCGGGGAGACCGAAGGCGGGATCCTTGCCGAGAATTCCTGGAATATCGAGATCGTCGCCACTGGTCATCGCTAGAAATCGTCCCGGATAAATCTCTCCGCTCGCCACGGCCTCACCATAAAACTTGACTTCATACTCTCCGGGGCGCAAAGCCAGGTTATCCCGAATCCGAATCGGCGGCACCACGATCCCCAACTCTCGAGCCAGACTCCGGCGAACACCCACTACCCGCTCCAGAAGCTCACCGTCGGACGCCTTGTCCACAAGAGGAACCAGGGCGTAGCCGATAGCCAACTCAACGGGCTCAAGCTCAAGCAATGTTGTCACGTCTTCAGGCTCGTCCGAAGACGGCTGCTCTGAAGCCTCCTCCTCTCCGCTCTGAGTGGCCTCCGTGGCCACTTTCTCCAGCCTCTTCGATAAGGCGATAGAGGACACACCCATTACCAGAAACGGCATTCGAGGCAATCCGGGGATAAGAGCAAATCCGCAAAGAACCCAGCCCAAGCGGTTCAGAGTGACGGGCTGGAGCAAAAACTCGGCCGCAACGTTGGCGCCAAGGTGCGATTCGGAGGCTGCGCGGGTGACGATCAGGCCGGTCGCGGTGGAAACCAAGAGTGCGGAAATCTGACCGGCCAGCCCGTCGCCGATAGTGAGAATGCTGTACTTCTGGATAGCCTCCATAAGAGGCATCCCGTTCTGGAAGACACCGACCGCGAAACCGCCCAGAAGGTTGATGCCGGTGATGACCAGGGACGCGATAGCATCACCCTTGACGAACTTCGCCGCACCATCCATGGAGCCGTAGAAGTCGGCTTCACGCTCGATCTCTTTACGCCTGGCTTGAGCTTCGTCCTGATTGATGGAGCCGGCGGAAAGATCGGCGTCGATACTCATCTGCTTACCCGGCATGGCGTCAAGGGTAAAGCGCGCCGCCACCTCGGCAACCCGACCGGCACCGTTGGTAATGACCACGAATTGGATCAAGACCAGGATGAGGAAGACCACGATACCGACGAAGAAGTTTCCGCCCACCACGAACTTACCGAACGTCTGAATCACGTCGCCTGCAAATCCCTCCAGGAGGATGAGTCGAGTACTGGCCACGTTCAGCGCCAGACGACCGAGGGTTACCAAGAGGAGCAGGGGAGGGAAGACGGAGAATTCGAGTGGTTTGCTGGTGTACATAGCCACCATGAGAACCGCCAACGAGAAGGCGATGCTGAACGTGAGAAAGATGTCCAGGAGAAAGGAGGGGAGAGGCAGGATCATCACCAGTAGGATAATGATCACGCCACCCAGCATTATGAATTCGCCGGCTGTGGAACTGGAACTGGTTCGCTTCACAGGTAGTCCTCCGCGTCTCTCACGCTGAGCAGAAGTTCCGCCACAGTTTTAAATAGCTCCGGCGGGATTGTCTGCTGCAGTTCGAGGGGAAAGAGAGCCCGGGCCAGCGGTTTGTCTTCCACGATGGGAATGTTGAGCTTCTTCGCCCTCTTTCTGATCTCAAAAGCAACATTGTCCGCCCCTTTGCTGATCACTATCGGCGCGTCCATTTGCATATTGAACTTCAAGGCCACGGCGAGGTGCGTCGGGTTCGTGATCACAACACTTGCCTCATCCAGGCGATTCATCCCGGAACTCTTGATCATCTGGCGAGCTTTGGCTCTTCGCTGAGCTTTGACCATGGGGTCGCCCTCTTGCTTTTTGTACTCCTCCTTGACTTCTTGTTTGGACATCTTCATCTGTTGCCGATGTTCGTAGTATTGGATGCCGAAATCTACCGCTCCGAAAACAACCTGAACAGCGACCAGCCGCCAACACAGCTGCGTGATGGCTTCGATTCGATCCGCAAAATGAGCAAGATTCCCCCGATGCAGGGTGATGAACTGGGCGTACTCCTCTTCCACGAACTTGCGAACCACCCAAATCATGGCCCAGGTTTTCACGATAATCTTCAAGGCGTCCATCGCTGTCCGTTTGCTGAACCATCGCTTGAGAGTGTTCATAGGGTTCAGCTTATTGGGGTCGGGCTTTATCGACTGGGGGGCAAAGTTAAGCCCACCGGTAAGCAGATTCATCCCGACCCCGGCAATGGCCGCCCCCGCCATGGCTGGAAGGAGTGAGACTATGAGGATAAAGACCAATCCGCCCACGGTCTTGCGCAAAATGTTGAGCGGGTCGGACACTTCACCGATAGTCATCAGATTCAAACGAAAAAACTCGATGGTCTGCTGCCAGATAACACCACCGAGTGACAGGATGATGGCGAAAGAGATGGCAAGCGTCGCCGCAGAAACGAGCTCCTGGCTCTTGACCACCTGACCCTTTTGCTTAGCCTCTCGCTTCTTCGCTTCTGTTGGCTCTTCTGTCTTTTCGTCAGACACCTAAAGAAGCCCCGATCTGGAAATGAGCCGTCATCACATCGGACATCGATTCGAGGATGAAAGGTAAGGTGAAGGTGACCAGCATCAACCCTGCCAGTGACCGAATGGGCGCTGCCGAGATCAGCATGTTCATCTGGGGGATCAACCTGGACAGAAAAGCGATACAAATCTCGGAAGCCAACAAGGCCAGACAGATGGGGAGAACCAACCACAGAATCGAGGTAAAAAACTGACCGATAAGGGCCATTCCCATCTGCGCCACCGTCTGAAATCGGTGAAGTACGGCTCCCACCGGAAACCAGTGAAAGCCTTCAAGAAGAATCCGAACCATAGCCAGATGAGCCGAACCCACCAAGCAACTCAACATGAAGAGAGTCTTCATGAAACTGGCAATAAGCGGCTCCGGCTGCTCCCCCCCCGGGTTCAGAATGCCCGCGTTGGCAAAACCCATCTGCATATCCACCAAACTACCGGCCGACAGAACGGCCCCAACCGCAGTGGTAAACACCATGCCAAAACAGAACCCCAGGACGGCCTCCCAAAGAACGGCAAAGGCGATCCAAACGACGTTCACTGTAAAAGGTATGGGCGTGAGCATGGGAATGACGATAATGGTGAAAAGGACCCCCACGGCCACCTTCCACATGGCGGGAATTCGCTTCTGGTCGAAAAGAGGCATCATGCTAAAAAAAGCCAGGATCCTGACCAGCACGAGAAGATAAAAGACCGCAAAACCGGCGATCACGAGGGTGTTCCCAAAGAGCCCAAAAGCATGACCGCCAGATCGGTCAGAACGGTTAGCATCCAGGAGCCGAGGGCCAATACGGTACCAACTCCCGCCAGCAGCTTAGGAACGAAGGACAGAGATTGCTCCTGGACTTGCGTCAAGGCTTGGACCAAACTGACCACCAAACCCACGGCTCCCACTGCCACCAAAATAGGCATAGAGACCAGAGTCGCGCTCACCAGTACGGTTTTCGAAAGATTTAGCAAGTCGAGTTCGCCCACATGAAAGAGATTGTCGCGGACTCAAAATCCCACTTTCAAAAAAAACATGAAAAAGTCGAAAGAGTACATCGGCACTTATAAACAATAGTTAAGGCAGAACAGCAAAAGGAGTTTGTCGTGAGAATACCGTCGGTCCCGGTTACATCAACAACCAGCAGTATTACGCCGGCTTCCGGCTCGGTCGAAAACCGTGGCAAATCGTTTGTGAAAACAATCTCGGAAGCCGTGTCTCAAGTGAATAACATGCAGCTTGAGTCGGCCACCTCCGGCAAACAGCTCGGGGTGGGAAGTGCCCAGAGTCTTCACAAGGTCGTCCTAGAAGCTGAAGAAGCGAGTCTCTCCATGCAGATGGTCGTCTCGCTGAGGAACAAGGCGCTCGATGCCTATCAAGAAGTCATGAGAATGCAAGTGTAGTTGAGGTCGATGATGGAATTCTTTCGTTCAATGAACATAAGTGCAACGGGAATCGAAGCTTCGCGTCTGCGCATGGAAACCGCCAGTTTGAATTTGGCCAACGCCGAGTCCAGCAGCGCCGACCCGAACACCGTCTTTCGCCCCAAGCGGGTTAAGCTTGGTGAAGCCTTCGACGAATTTCAGAACCAGTTCCGAGAGATCGCCCGCAGCAGCGGCGTGGAAGCTGAAGTTCTGGACCAGCCCGATAGTGAACCGATCGCCATCCACGACCCGACGCACCCCGACGCCAACGCCGAGGGAATGGTTCTCTATCCTAACGTGGATATGACCACGGAGATGGCCGAGATGATGGCTGCTCGACGGGCTTACGAGGCGGGTCTTGCCGCCTACACCCAATCTAAAGAGATCTTTCTGAGCACCCTGGAAATCGTAAGAGGCTAAGATGCTACCGGCAGTGCAAGAACAAAACTCAGGACCACTCGCCGTGGTCAAGGAGCGTTGGGAAGACGCTTCTCCTACCCAAAAATTGGGTCTGGCGGCCGCTATCTGTTTGGTTCTGGCCGTTTTGGTCACCTACAACCTCGCTGCCGGCCAAGACGATTGGAAGCCTCTCTTCTCCAATCTTTCTGCCGACCGGGCCAGCCAGGTGGTGGAGAAACTGGACGAAATGGGTCAACCCTATCGTCTGGGAGGAGATGGAAACATCATTCTGGTTCCGCCCACGGCGGTCAATCGTCTTCGATTGGAACTCGCCTCCGCCGGTCTGCTGGAAGGCAATAAGGAAGGATTCGAGCTTTTCGAGAGCGCCTCCCTGGGTCGCTCCGACTTCTCCGAGCGAGTCACCTACCTGAGAGCCCTCCAGGGCGAACTTTCCAGCACAATTTCATCGATTCCCAACATTCGTAAAGCTCGAGTGCATCTCAATATCAACAAGAAGCCCATCTTTCTCGACCAAGAGCCGGAAGCGAGCGCCGCAGTTTTCGTGGAGATGTCTCCCGGAGCCAAGCTCAACGACAACCAGATCCGTGGTGTCATCTCGCTCGTGGCCAACTCGGTAGAGGGACTGGATGCCGAGCGTGTGACTCTGTTCGACGCCACCGGAGCGCTGCAAATCTCCGGAAAAGACCTCGAGCAGGGGGGCGCAAGCGGTGAAGGCGATGCTGAAGACCAGTCCAACCGTTTGAGCGAACTGGCCCAATCCATGGTGGATCGCATTCTCGGTCCGGGCAAAGGCCTCGCCTCCGTGAGAGTCGAGCTTGACTACGACACTCGACGAATCGAAAAAGAGTCTCACGATCCCGGTGCCGACGGCAAAGGCGTTCCCATTCATCGAGAGGACAGCACCGAAAGCTTTGAAGGAACCAAGCCTAATGTGGGCAACGCTCCTGAAAACGCTCCGCCTGTCACTGCTCCCGCCGAAGACGGAAAAGAGAAGCCCAAGTACTCCCAGTCCTCTACCAAGGTGGACTACGCCGTCTCCAAGACGAAGGAGATCTTAGAAGAGAAGCCGGGTGGGGTGGCTCGTATTTCAGCCTCCGTCATTGTCGACTCTGGTGCGGGCCTTACTCAGGAACAGTTGGACGACCTGGCTCAGGGTGTCAAAGTCGCGCTGGGTTTGCGCGACGACCGGGGAGACCTGTTCGAACTGAAGGCGCTACCCTTTAACCGCGAACACATTGAAGCCATCAATCAAGAAATCGCTCAGGCTGAAGAGGCCACCAAAGAACAACAAAAACTTATGCTCTACGTCCTGGCGGGAGCCGGGGGCACAACTCTCATCGGACTCATCCTCGGTCTTCTGATGAAGCGACGCAAGTCCCGTGAGGAAGTTTGGATGGATGTGGCTGTGGGTCAACTCGAAGGTGGTGACGACCAGGCCGCGCTGGAAGAACAGCTCAACCTGCTGCTGCCTGCGGAAGAGCCTGAAGAGGTAGAGGAATCCACAGATGAGCTCCTCGTACGAGCTCTGGAAGAAGTCGAACGCGACCCCGAGTCTGTTGCCAGATTACTGGAGCGATGGGTATCGGGAGAAGGAGGCTAGACAATGGCACTGGACAAAGCTACAGCTACCAAAAGAGCAGCACTTCTCATGCTCATTCTAGGAGTCGACGCGAGCGTCGCTGTCTCCAAACGACTGGAACAGTCGGTCGCCTACGACATCATGAGGGAAGCCGCTAAAATCAAAGCTCTCGATCCCGAGGAAGCCAAGGACGTCCTCCGCTCCTTGCTCAAAGAACTCCCCGACGTGCGTCGCGCCCCCTCGGGCAAACGCTTCGCCGCAGAGGTCCTAAAGCAAAGCTTTGGAGAAGATCAGGCAAGCTCCATCGACTTTCTCAAGAGACTTGACCGTATGCAACTCGAAGATATCGTGGCGACCGAGCACCCGCAGGTGGCGGCCTTCGTGATGTCCTACGTCCATCCCGAGACTGCAAGCCTTCTTATGTCCGGTCTGGAGCCGGATCGCCAACTGGATATCGCTCGACGAATCGCGCGCTCGGAAACACCCCAACGAGAGGGGATTAAACACCTGGTGAGATCTCTCAGCAACCGACTCAACTTCCTGGGTGCCGACCGCGTTGGCGAGGAAGAAATCGGTGGCATCGAAAGCCTGGTCAACATCATGAAAGGTGTTGGTCGAGAGGTGGAGCAGAACATTCTTCACGGCTTCGAAACCGTCGAACCGGAACTGGCCGACGAACTCAAGAAGAACATGTTCGTCTTCGACGACCTGGTGCTTCTGGACGACCGCAGTATGCAGAAGCTTCTCAAAGAGGTGGACGGAAAGATTCTGGCACTGTCTTTGAAACGGGCACCGGCCGCCATCAGCGACCTCATTCTGCGCAACCTTTCGGAACGCGCCCGAAAGATTCTCCAAGAGGACATGGAGGCTATGGGCAAGGTTCGAGTGCGAGATGTGGACCAGGCCCAAACCGCTATGGTTGGGGCTGTCAGGCGGCTTGAAGAGGCCGGCGAAATCCAGCTGACCAGAGAGGATGAAAAGTTTGTCTGAGGCAATACCCTGGTCGTTCCCCAAACTGGAGTACACCCACCCGAATCAACAACATCAGATGCCCCGCAAGGAGGCGGAAGCCATCATCCAGCGAGCCTACATTGAGGCGGAGCAGATGAAACGGGATATACTCCAGGAGGCCGAGTCGGAGGCCGCTTTTCTCAAGGAGAGAACGCGAGAACAGGCTTTTATGGAGGGCTATGAAGAGGGCCGACAACAGGCCTTGGCAGAGCTCCAAAAAGAAAGGAGCGCACTCAAACAATCGGTTCTCCAGCAGTGGGAAGAGTTGCACAACGAGCGCCAGGCTCAATGGTCCGACTTGATGGAGGGGTTGACTCAGCGGGTAGGTCAACTGGCTCTCTGCATCTCCGAAAAACTGATTGAGAAATCGGAAGTCGAGAAGCTTCCCACCAAACAGATTCGGAAAGCTCTGGAGTCGATCAGCGACGGAGGCTCTGTCGAGGTGCTCGTCCATCCCGACGACAAGACGCAGTGGCCGGCCCACCTGTCGCTTACCCTCATCGCCGACGACGGACTCTCACCTGGAGAGTTTCACCTCAAAGGCCCTCACGGCTCCGTGGATGGAAGCTGGGAGACCAGGTGGCGACGCATTCGAGAGATTCTGGAGGTGGAGGAAGTATGATGATTCGAGGCCTTTTCCACAGACATGACATGGACCACCTCAAGGCAGGACTTGAGGTCACCTACCAAGAGCGACTGGAAAGCTCTCACAACCTGGTCAACGGGGAAACTCCGGGCTTCCGGGCTAAGAACACCGACTTTCGAGCCATGTTCATGCCCGGCGAAGACGGGGATGTGACTGAAAGAGGAGAGGGCTTCCAGCTGTACCTGGAAGCCCTCGAACCGGAACCTGAGTTCAATCTAGAAAGAGAAATGAGGAGAATGTCGCAAGCAAACCTGGCGAGCCAGGCTTACAGCAAAGTTCTGATACGACGCTACCAGGACTTGCGGACCGTCATGCGAGAAGGCCGCTAACCGAAACCTCGGCGCGTGATCCTCTGCCTGAGGATTCACACCTTTAGCCTGCCTCCAACTCCACTCGATTCTTACCCGATCTTTTCGCCCGGTAGAGAGCCTGATCGGCTCTTTCGATGATGGAGTCCCGGGTATCACCCGGTCGAAACTGAGCAACACCCATGCTGATAGTGGTGCGGACCCTTTTCACCTGTCCTGAAACAGTCAGCAAAAGATCGATTCCGGCGATAGAGCGCACCAGTTGCCGACCCCTTTTCAGGGCTAAGCTTCGCGTCACTCCGTTGAGGATAATGACAAACTCCTCACCGCCGTAACGCGCCACCATATCGGTGTTCCTGGTCATCTTGACACACTGTCGAGACAGCGCCTTCAAGACCGCGTCACCCGCTTTGTGTCCATAGCTATCATTGAGCTTTTTGAAATTGTCCACATCCCACATTAGAATCGCGAACTGGCTCTCATCCAGGACTCCCCGCTCGACCAACTTGGTGAGAAAGTCATCCATGGCTTCACGATTGGCAACTCCGGTGAGTGGGTCGGTTCGCGATTTGTCGATGGCCTGCCTGAGATCGAAGTTCAACTTCTGAATCTCCGCCTTCATGGCCTCAACATCCACATCCCTATTCTGGCGTTGACTGGCCACCTCTTCACGTATGGAGGTCACCTGCTGAGAAAGCTCCTCGCGAATTTTGCGGATGTCCTCGAGCTTACACATTTCGTCGAGTTTGTCGGCATAGGACTCCACCTGATCCTCAAACCGGCTGGAACCGTCCAGGAGTCCTCGCAACTGCTCTGTTAAACCGAGCACAATCTTGCGAAACTCCTGGTCTCTTTCCACCAGATACTCTTGCTCTCTCCGGCTTTGCAAGAGACTCATGGCTTTGCAAGCTTGAACCGTCTTGTTGTAACGCTTGGGATCCCAAGGGTCCTTGCAAAGTTCTTGCTGCAGAAGATCGATGGTTTCAACGAATCTATCGTTACTGACCTCCTTCAAATCGTGACTGAAGCGCTTCAGGCAGCACAGCAGTATCCTAATAGTCTCAATGCACGAAGCATTGCGATCGGGCACCTGTCCCTTCAGTGTTAGCATGCGTCGTCTTCCTCTTCTCTTTCTAGTTTTCCAATAAGTTTTTCCACTGCTGAAGCGATCTCTTGGAGTTCAAAGGGCTTTCCGATAAAGCCGAGGAGCCCCTCATCCATGATCTCCTGAACAGTTTGGTTGTGACTGTAGCCGGTGGATAGAATCGCCTTCACATCGGGATTGATGGAGCGAAGAGCCCGAAAGCATTCCCGGCCGTCCATGCGGGGCATCATCATGTCGACTATCACCAGGTCGATATACTTGTAGTTGGCCGCATAGTACTCGACCGCTTCCTGACCGTCTTCCACGGTGATCACCTCGTAGCCGATTCTCCGAAGCATATTGGCTGCGATATTTCGCACGATCTCCTCGTCGTCGATGACAAGTATTTTGCCTTTACCGCTCAGGATTGTGGGCGCGGCTTCCTGCTCTTTCTTGCCCTCGAACTCCGAAACCGGGAAGTAGAGAATGAAAGTGGTCCCTTCCCCGACCGCGCTGTCCACATGGATCCAACCGTCATGATTCTGAACGATTCCGTAGACCATGGCCAGGCCCAACCCGCTGCCTTTCTCCTTGGTGGTAAAGAAGGGCTCGAAGATCCTCTGCAGTTGTGCCTCGGGAATTCCACACCCGGTATCCTCCACGCGGATCTCCAGATACTCCTCGTAGGCCTGATTCTGAAGCATCGGCTCAGTGATCTGGTCTCTTCGCAGATTGCGAGTATAGATAGTCAGACGTCCGTTTTGGTCGATGGCATGAGTAGAGTTGATGGCCAGGTTAAGCAGAACCTGTCCAACCTGGCCGGAGTCTCCAATGATCCACGGGTTCTCGGCATCCAAAACCCCCTCGATGATAATCCGAGGATCGGTGGTTCTGGTGAGTAAAGTGAGCACTTCGGCCACACTTTCATGGATGGAGAAGGCCTCGTGCTTGTGCTTTCCTTGTCGAGCAAAGCCCAGGAGCTTCTGGGTCAAGTCAGCCGCCCTTCGAGCGGCTCTTTCGATCACATCGGCTGCTTGTTGAATCTCTTGCCAGGTCGAAACCTCTCCTTTGAGTAGGCTCGAGTAGCCGAGAATTCCACTTAATAGATTATTGAAATCGTGGGCCACACCGCCGGCCAAAGTGCCGATCGCTTCCATGCGCTGGGCCCTCATGAGACGCTCTTGCATAGCCACTTCGGCGGTCACATCCCGCTCCGACCAGACCAGATTCGACATGACCCCGTCGTGATCGCGAACGGGGGAAACGGTCAGCTCAACATACTTGATCTCTTCTTCACTGACTTTTCGGGTGCGACGACCGGACCAGACAGCCCCTTGAGCGATGGCGTTCTGAATCGGCTCTTCGAAGATCATGTCGTAGACCGACCCCAGGGGGCTCTCTTTCCCTTCTCCGAAGTTGCGCTCAAAGGCCGGATTCACATATTCTAAGTGACCCTCAAGGTCGGTGATGGCGATAGAATCCGAGAACTGCTCCACCGCTGCAACAAGTCGCTCTTTTTCACCCTCAAGCTGCTTGTGGAGAGTGAGATCTCGCATGGCGCCGCGACAGCCCAAGTAGTTTCCGCTATCGTCGTAGACAGGTCGACTCTTATAGGCGAGCCAACGAACCCCACCGCTCCGATCAATAATGCGAAACTCAGCTTCCAGAAAATCGTCCGACATTTCCTCGTCGGGCTGAGGAACCAGTTGGACGTCTTCCGGATGAGCGATCCGGTGCAAAAAGTCGACATCCATCTCGAACTCGAAGGGATCGTAGCCTGTGATCTTCTTGCAAATGGGCGAGGAGTAGAGAAAGTGGCCCTGGGGTGAACGCCAGAATTCCCAGTCGTGGGCGTTCTCTCCCCGCATACTGAAGGTGTTATCCTCGTGGGAGGAGATCGCTTCGTAGGTCTCAGCCGGCATATCAAGCCCTTTCACCACGGCGACCGTACAGGTTTCCAGGCCGTAGTTGATAGGACTCTGGTGAATGTTCACCTCGCTGGCTCTTCCAGTACAGGCAACGAGGGAGGCTTGATAGACCGAGAATAGGCCTTCGCTCCAGCCGTTTCCAAAAGTCTCCTCCAGATCGTCGGCCACGATAAAGTCGGCCACTCGCCGCCCTACAAGACTCGCAGCACTGGCACCCAAAAGGGTTGTGGTGGCGTCGTTGACCGCTTTGATCTGACCCCTTTGATCGTAAATGATGGCGGCATCGGGTATGGCTTCGAAGATCCCGCGAAAGGACTCTTTCTGACTTCGAAGCTCTTCCTTTTGATACTCCACCAGGTCTTGAAGTCGAAACAGAGCCCTGACCCGACTCATCTTCTCCGTGAGACTGACCACATAGTCGGGTTCGGCATTACAGCGAACGCAAGCATCGGCACCACGTCTCAAGAGATCGACCTGTGAACCCTGCCAACCCTCATCAAGAACCACCAGGTTGGCGTTGAAACTCGCCTCCTGACGCTCTCGCCTGAGAACCTTATCCAACACTCGTCCCTGGTGATCATGATCGATGATCACAACAGCGGGCTTCCAGACCTCCAGGTGCTTCAAGGCAAGCTCCGCGTCGGACTCTTCCAAAACCTCGTAGCCGAAACGCCGAAAGCAGTTGGCCAAACCACGGAACTTCTTGCCTGGAAAGGGAATGAGTAAGAGCCTCGTCCTGATGGAGGGGATCTCTCCGGTGAGCAGATCTTTCACACAACGGATCAACTCCGCCGAGGTAAAGGGCGCTCTCAAGAGAGCGTTCGCGCCCAGTCCAGCCGTCAGGCTCTGGGCTTCCTCGCCGCAAAAAACAGCTGAGGTGGCGAGAACAGGCGTGTCGTTATAGGGACCATACTCTCTCGATCGGACCAGTCGACACAGTTTCCACCCGTCCACTTCCGGCATGTGGAGGTCGGTCACAATGAGATCCGCTCTCTCCCTCCTGTCAAGGTAGGCAACAACCTCGGCCCCGTTGGAAAACCTCAGAACCTCTAAATTTTGCTTTTCAAGGATTCGCGAAATACGGAGAAGCTGAGTCCGGTCGTCGTTGACAACCAGAACACGATAGTTCTCCTTTTTGAAATGCGCGTTCAATACTAAAAACCCCTTGATATTCCATACCCTACTACCTACTTCGGCGAGTTCGGCAAAATATGAAGACCATGAGTTCTTATGGGCAAAAAAGCGTGCAGACGCTTAAGTGCACAATGAACTAGACGATATGATTAACGTGAACAACTCCCACACACATGTATTGCCTCCCGTCCAAGAAGCGAACCGGCTGTTGGCGCTGCTAAAGTCGCAAAGCTCGCTTGAGTTGACAGGTCGCGTGGAGAAGGCCGTAGGGACTCTCATCGAGTCTTCCGGCCCCATGGCAGCGGTTGGCGACTTATGTCTGATCGCGTCGGGAGACGGCAAACAGCTCCCCGCCGAAGTTGTAGGCTTTCGAGGCAGGAGTCTTCTGCTCATGCCTCTGGATAAACTAGAAGGCATCACCCCGGGCAGCCCGGTCTCCTTAGCCCGCAACGCTCTCGAGTTCGGCTTCACTAGAGAACTGGTAGGAAGAGTGCTCGACGGACTGGGTAATCCTCTCGACGACAAGCCTATGCCTCGTCCCGAAGTTATGGTGCCGTTCGACCGAGAGGCCCCCTCGGCTCTCAGTCGACCCGCCATCCATGAAGTGTTCCATACAGGAGTGAGAGCGCTGGACGGCCTGCTGACTTTTGGAGTAGGTCAACGTATCGGAGTCTTCGCGGGAAGCGGCGTAGGAAAGAGCACCCTCATGGGCATGCTGGCTCGCGGCAGCCAGGCCGACATCAACGTCATCGGACTGATCGGCGAACGGGGTCGCGAGGTGGGAGAATTCGTTCGGGATCAGTTGGGTGAGGAGGGCCTCAAACGCTCCGTGGTCGTGGCCGCCACCTCCGACCGTTCTCCTATGGAACGGATCAAAGGAGCCCTTCTGGCCACGGCCATTGCCGAGGGCTTCAGAGACCAGGGGCTCGATGTTTGTCTTATGATGGATTCCGTCACTCGTGTGGCCATGGCGCAACGAGAAGTCGGCCTTTCTGTGGGAGAGCCACCCACTTCAAGAGGATACACTCCCTCGGTTTTTACCGTCTTGCCCCGTCTGCTCGAGCGTACGGGCCCCGCTCCATCGGGCAGCATCACAGCCATCTACACCGTCCTGGTAGAGGGCGACGACATGAACGACCCTATCGCCGATACCGTTCGAGGTATTCTCGACGGCCACGTGGTGCTGAGTCGAAAGCTGGCCCACCGGAACCACTTCCCTGCCATCGATATCCTACAAAGCGTGAGTCGAGTCATGCCTGCCATCGCCTCTCAGGAACAACTGGTGTGGGCCACTGAGTTTCGTGAAAACTTGGCCAATCTGCGCGAAGCAAAAGAGCTTCAAGCTCTTGGTGGATATCGACCGGGAAGCTCTCAAGACCTCGACTCTGCCTTGAGTCGAGAAACAAATATTCTTGGTTATCTCAAACAAAACGAGCCCCAACTGGGGACGGAACAAAACATAATAAATCAGCTGAAGAAGGCACTGGAAACAACACATGAAACTGAACCTGGCTAATCTATTTGCCCTGAAACCAGAGGGCCAATCGCTCAACGCTCTTCCCATGGAAGGCGGCGGCGGCCATCTCTTCAAGGCTATCCTGAGCAATCTCACCAAGGGTGGTAACGGGACTCCCAACCCCTCTAGCGCGCAGGCCGGGGGCCATCAAATGTTGCAACAGCAACTTCTGGCCTGCCAACTCGGCCCTGTTTCCTCAGACACCGCCGGAGAAGCTCAGACCACGGTCGACCTCGGCCAATTAGCCAGCTCCTTCCCCATCATGGAATCCGGTGCAACACCCAACCCTCAGCCGTTTCCAACTACGACCGACTCGGCAATGCCGAGCGGCACCGAGAACTCGCAGGCGCAAACCGCTGATAAAGCTAATCCCTGGCCGCCTCTCGAACCTTGCCGGCACAAAGCGATTCAAGCCAATCCGTTTGCCCTGGTTCTACCTCAGGCCCAGGACATGCAGCCAGGCCAGCCCCCCATCACTCTGGATTCCAAGAAGCCCGCCAACGTCTTTCAAACCGAAGATCCCGTTGAGAAGGGCGAGGTCGAAGACGCCGTCGACGAGTCCGAGCTCGAAGAGATGGAGCCCGAGCAACAAAAAAGTCTCGACCTCCCTCTTCCTGAGCAGGCTGCGAAATCTCCAGTAAAAAAGACCACACATGCGCGGCTTCCCAAAGAAAACACTTCCACGGAGAGCGCGTCGTTCTCCGGCCTATCTCAAATGACGCCGGCCGGAGAGCGGGCCACTCAACGCTCGCCTATGGGACCTCATGCTGAAGTACAGGAGCCTCGAAAAAATGCTCGATTCGGCAAAAATCCCGTCCAGGCCGTTAACAGTACCGCCGCTCTGCCGGTTGCGCCCGTTATCATCGAAGGCAAAACCTTGGCGGAAAGCCCTGCCTATCTAGAAACGCCCGCGATGAAGCGTTCTGCTGCTACGGACGACCCTGCCGTCCAAAGCCCTGTCGCCTCGAAAACTCCCGTCTCTGCCGACCGCCATCAGACATCAAGCGCGCAGTCCCGCTATTTCGGGACAACCACAACTTCCCAAGCCACGATGCCGGAGACTTCCCAAAATCTGCTTCAAGGCGCCCCTCCCGGATCGGTCCAACCTCACCCGGAGAACCCTCTCCAAGAAGAGGCACAGAAGACTTCAATCCCGTCTTCTCGGACCTCCCACGAGCAGTCTCAGCAAGCGATGATTAAGAATCAGCCTGCCCACAACGCAAACGTGCCCACCGGCAGCCCCGAGAGAGCTCCCAAGACCAACAGCGCTCACGCTCAGGTCGGACCCAGACACTCTTATCAGAAGAACACCCTCCGCCCGGTTCCTTCGCAACCGGAACAGACCGATCAGATGACCCAAGTCAAAGAGTCCAAAGAGACCCTGGTGTCGGCTCCCTTGTACGCTTCTCCCAAGCCCATAAGTGGAGACGAAGGTCTTGACTCTCAGCGAGTGGCTCCCAGGAAGATTGGGGCTGCCCCGATACCGGCTCTCATCAAACCCTCTCGAGCTAACCCCGCTCCCACTAGTCGCGAATCAGGCGATTCCAAGATTATTGAATTCTCGGAAAAACGCGCTGGTGTCTCGAACCGATTGGCTCAGATAAGCCCCCTCTTCGCGCAGCCCCAGGAGGCGGTGGAGAAGACCACCCCGCAAATCCTTGCCGGCCAAGCCCCGTCCACCCCGTCCAATCGGATAACGAGATTGAAACAGTTCGTCCCCAGCCCCCCTGAGGCGCAGATTGTACCCATTCCCGCAGAGCCTCCCGCGGCAACTCTGGCGAAGAACCTCTCTCCCGTTTTTGGAAGCCCGTTTGGAATCCCCACAGCCATCCCCGGCGGCGATGTGGCCAACGGCGTAACGACGACCCCACCCTTGAACTTTGAGTCTCTCAGCAAAGAGGTCTTCCCTATGGTCAAACTGACCAGAGTTCAAACAACGGGTAAACCCGCGCCTCCGAACACCGCCGTTGCTTCCGTGGAAACCAGCGGAAGTCAACCGGTCATAAGAGATCGTTCCTTTTCCTCCAGCCTGAACTTCGTTATGTCACCTTCCCCGGAGCAAACCGGGTCGGTGGTGACCGGCGATTCTCCCAAGTGGACCTATCAAACTCCGGAAAAAGCGAACGGGCATCTCTCTCTGGTGAGACCAGGACCAAAATTTCAGGTGGCCCACCAAAGCTTTGCCAGAAATCTGATCGACATCACGCAGGTGCAAACCCCAGCCGCTCCAACGATACCCGTCCAAACCTTGACGGCCCCGGTAGCCATGGTCAATGCAGACCTCATTACCACAGGCGCTCAAAATCCAGCTGATCCTGCAAGCGGCGAGGAAGGCTTCAAAATCCAGGAGAGTCAGCCGTCTCTTCCCGAGACCAACCTGAGCTTTCAGAATTCCGAGATCGTTGCAAGCGAAAAAATTCATGTCTCCAGGGTCACCAAACTGCTGGAGAAGCAACTTACCCGGGTCAGCTTACCGGAAGCCCAAAAGATTGAAATCGAGCTTGAGCCCGACCGTCTGGGCAAGCTGGTCGTCGAGCTTTCGGTGGACAAGAAAACCCATAAGGTTGAAGGTCACTTGATCGTTGCCAATGAGTCGGCCAGAGAAGCCCTGGAGCAGCACCTCCCGGGCCTTAAGGTCAAACTGACCGAGCAAGGAATTGATTTCGATTCAAAGCTCTCTTTGACTTCAGAAAATCACCGAGGTTCCGATACATCTGGTAGAGGCCAGAACGGACAATCTAAAACCAGTCACACTCCCCAAAGAGACGCGGAGACAAGTGACGGCGAGAGCGACCGTACACCTCCAAAAGGCCGAGAAATCTACGCCTAAATTAGGAGAACAACATGACAACAACGTCAGCAACCTCGTCGCCTCAAACGACAACGACGACCAGTCAGGCGAGCCGCACCTCTGCGAGCGCGGGCAACGGAACTCAGTTCCTTACTCTTCTGACAGCCCAACTCACTCAACAAGATCCCCTCGAACCCATGAAGAACGAAGAGATGATGAATCAAATCGTTAGTCTCCAGACCATGGAGGGTCTGGAAAACCTTCGGGTTAGCATCGAATCCCTGTCTCGACAAAGGAGTGTTAGAGCTGCGGACTTACTCGGCACAACGGTAACGCTGGAACATGAAGGCAAAACCGTCCAAGGCCATGTGGATAGTGTCAAATTCATAGGCGATCAATCTCAAATCGTCGTCAATGGAAGACCATATCCCGAGAGTGCAATCACCACAGTTAGACAATCTTAAAGGAGAAGACATGAGCGTAGCCTTATTCACAGCAGTATCAGGACTTGGAAACTTTCAAACGATGTTGGACGTTGTTTCTAACAACATTGCCAACGTTAACACCACCGGATATAAGTCCAGCCGAACAAATTTTCAAGAGATGTTGAGCCAAACTCAGCTCCCTTCTTCACGCCCGACGGATGGTCGCGGCGGCCGTAACCCTATTCAGACTGGCTTGGGCTCAACGGTGGCCGCCATCGACCGAGTCTTCACTCAGGGCGCCTTGGAGCAAACCGGCATCACCACGGACCTCGCTATTACCGGTGACGGATTCTTCATCGTAGATCAGGGAAGCATCAAAAGCTACACCCGGAACGGCAACTTCAGTGTAGACACCGAGGGATATCTAGTAGATAGCAAGGGTCTCTACGTTCAAGGCTGGCCGGCAGTCGATGGAGTCGTAGACACGGACACCGGTTTGGACAGAGTTCACATTCCCCTGGGTGAGCAGATGATTGCCAAGGCCACTGAGGCGGTAGACATGGGCGGAAACCTAGACGCAGGACAAGCTGTCTTTTCCGCTGGCCCTCCCCCTACCGGCGGTCGTTTCGCCACCGAAATCACGGTTTTCGATTCCCTGGGCGAAGAGTACAGAGTCCCTGTCACCTTTACCAAAGTAGCCCCCTCCGGAACAGCTGCCTCCTCCTGGGATTGGTCGGCCGACTTCAACGGAACCAACGTAGGCTCGGGAACTGTCTCCTACAACTCCGACGGATTCTTCGACCTGGCAAACTCCACAGGCACACCCACGGTTGCGTTAACCCCGACCAACGGAGCCGCACCTTTGAACGTCAGCCTCAACCTGGAAGGAACCTCCAGTTTTGTAACCGACGGAGAGTATAGCATTCTGCCTTCCTATCAGGACGGCTTCTCCGCGGGAACCCTCCTCTCGTTCGACATCAGCCAAACCGGTGTAATTACCGGTCGATTCACCAACGGCCAACTGCGTGACCTGGGCCAAATCGGGATGGCGTTCTTCACCAACCCTAAAGGTCTCCAGCACACCCAGGACGGTCTCTTCATCGAGAGCGGAAACAGTGGCGTGCCCCAAATCGGGCAACCCGCCACCGGTCCTCGCGGCCAGTTGACCCCAGGTGCATTGGAAATGTCTAACGTGGACCTCACCTCAGAGTTCAGTAAAATGATCCTCGCGCAGCGGGCCTTTCAGGCCAACTCACGGGTGATTACGACTATGGACGAAATTCTCACTGAAGTGAACAACTTGAAACGGTAGGCTTGAACTTCAAGAACCTCAAAGATAAGCTCGACATAGCTCCCCTAATCGGATTCACATTAGGGGGGCTATGTGTCATCACAGTTCTGCTCGGTGAGGGCCGCAAACTGGGTGCCTTCATCTCCATCGACGCGTTTGCCGTGGTGGTGGGAGGCAGCCTAGGGGCGGCCCTTATCGTGTTGAACTCCCGAGACTTTAAGACCATTCTTCACGCCATCCCGAGCCTCTTCGGCTGGTTCGATGATCCTCGACCGCGACTGGCTGCGCGGCTCAAACTGATGCTCGCCACCCACCGGCGGCATGGGCGCCTCAGGCTCCAGGATCACCTCAAAGAGATCAAGGATCCTGTGCTGAAAACTGCGGTCACTCAGTTCGTGGACGGTACGCCCATCGACATCATTCTTCAAGTTTTAGACACCGAGAAAGACAGGGTCCGACGACGAGGCGAAGTGACCAGTGTCTTCTTTGAAAACCTGGGCGGCTTTGCCCCAACTTTCGGAATTGTGGGTACCGTCATCAGCCTGGTCAGCGTCCTGAGCCATCTCGATGAGCCGACGCTCCTGGCCCAGGGCGTGGCAGAGGCGTTCATTGCCACCTTCTACGGTGTCCTCTTCGCCAACCTGGTCTTCCTCCCACTCTCCATGCGAAACTCCAATCTCACCCACTACAATGTGGAGACGATCGATATGCTGGCTGTGGGACTGCGAGCTCTCAGCAAAGAAGAGCATCCTCTGCTCCTTTCCGAGCGCTTAGGAGTCTTTCTGGTAGGGGCGGTAGAGTCGTGAAGCATGGCGGCGGAACGCAGCGCTGGCTCGTCTCCTATGCCGACATGGTCACCCTGCTATTCGCTCTCTTTCTCGTGCTCTTCGCCGTCTCAAGCGTGGACAACAGTCGATTAGTGGAGTTGGCCGACGCCCTGGATAAGCAGCTTAAGCAGGAAAAAGCCAAGCCGCAGAAACCGATTCCCATCGATCTACCGGCCCCCCAACAG
>JYMV01016079.1_pt1 | contig 20234 bp, 16 predicted proteins | sample 338911 | NCBI WGS metagenome assembly JYMV01 (sample SAMN03354496, study PRJNA234377) | hydrothermal vent metagenome | biome: Deep sea; feature: Hydrothermal plumes at the Eastern Lau Spreading Center, Western Pacific Ocean; material: Seawater | place: Tonga | collected 2009 | depth 2000 m m
CAACCTGCGCGGACTGGATAAGAACGAACTCCTACAGCTTCAGAAGGATGTCGCAAAAGAGCTGAAAGAGTACGATGAACGCAACCGTAAAGAAGCCCGGGCCAAGCTAGAGGCTGAAGCAGCCGCTCTCGGTTTTACTCTAGAAGAACTGACTGGGAAAAAACCCATCAAGAAGGCTAACCCGCCGAAGTATGCTCATCCGGAGAACCCCGCAATGACTTGGTCCGGCCGCGGGCGGCAGCCGGCTTGGATCAAGGAGCACCTCGAAGCTGGAAAATCCCTGGACGACCTCCAGCTTAGAAAGTGACGCCGAACATCCTGTAATCAGGGTCAGGAACCAACATGGTGAAGAGGCCAAGTGTTTGGGTGGAGGTCAGCCTTTCGCACCTTGGTTCCGGGCATAGACATCCTCGTATCGAAGGATATCGTCCTCCCCGAGATATGCGCCGGTTTGCACTTCAATTAGGACCATGGGCACCTTGCCCGGGTTCTCCAACCGATGCACAGCGCCGAGAGGCACGTAGACTGACTGGTTCTCAGATATCAGCTTCACTTCGTCGCCAATGGTTGCCCGGGCGGTGCCTTCGACAACGATCCAATGTTCTGATCGATGGTGGTGGCTCTGGAGGCTCAGAATGCCTCCGGGCTTCACCACGATCCGCTTGACCTGGAAGCGAGGGCCGAGCGCCAAGGTTTCAAATCGGCCCCAGGGCCGAGCGTCCCAAGGGAAGGATTCGGCTTGGGGCGCTTCACGAGCACGCAGCGCGGCCACGGCATCTTTGACGTCTTGTGCCCGCGAGCGATCGGCAACCAACACTGCGTCCCGGGTCGCGACGACGAGTGCGTTCTCGAGGCCTAAGCCCACGACCTCGAGACCCGTGTCTTCCGATCTCAGCAGGCTACCCTGACAGTCGATCGCGGTAACGTTGCCTTTTAGTGCGTTGCCGCCATCACCCTGAGTCATTTCGCGGGCCACCGCGTCCCAGTCGCCGAGATCTGACCAGGTTGCAGTGAACGGGACGGTAGTAATGTTGTCAGCCTTCTCCATGATGGCGTGGTCGATCGAGATGTCAGGCAAATCACTCCAAGCCGAAGCATCTAGCCTGTGAAAGTCGAGGTCGGCCTTTGCGCCCTCGACTGAAGCGCGTACCGGGGCAATCATTGCAGGTGCGTGCTGTTCAAAGGCGGCGATGATCGCCCTGGCCGAGAACAGGAAGATCCCAGCGTTCCAGAGGAAGGTTCCAGCGGCCAGCATCTTCGCAGCGCTGGCGGCATCAGGTTTCTCGATGAAGCCCTTGACTGGAACCGGGCCGAGGCAGTCTGTCTGCCCAGAAACTTCGATGTACCCGTAGCCTGTCTCCGCCCGCGTCGGCTTGATGCCAAAGGTGACTAGTTCGCCGGCCTCGGCCGCGGATCGTCCTGCCTCGACGCAGGCGATAAAGGCAGCTGTATCGGGGATCGCGTGGTCAGAGGGCGCCACCAGCATCAGTGTGTCGGGGTCGTTGCGGGTCAGCCAAAGTGCCGCTGCCAGCACCGCCGGAGCGGTGTTGCGCGGTGAAGGTTCGATCAGAACATCACCAGATGACAGCCCCTCCTCGGCAATCTGCTCAGTTACTATGAAGCGGAAATCTGCGCCGGTAACTACCAAGGGCGGTGCGAAGCTAGGCCCCGATACTCGTCGGGTAGAAGCTTGGAACAGGCTCTCATCCGAAATCAGTGGTGAAAACTGCTTGGGAAAGCTCTTTCGAGAGAGTGGCCATAGGCGTGTACCGGCACCACCGGCAAGAAGAACGGGAACGATTGTCATCTTGTAACCTTACTGCGCACGGGCATCTGCCTTTGCTTATAGGGCCTGACTGTAGAGAAGGAGGAGATAGAAGCTTGGCAGCCCCCTACACAGCATCCCTTTCCGCAATTCTCGGACGTCCGATGCCATCGTAGGCGACGAACCCAGCTTCGGCAGCGGCCTCCGCGGAGTAGATGTTGCGGAGATCTGCCATGCGCGGCACTGCCATAGAGCTAGCAATGCGCGAGAGTTCGAGAGCGCGGAACTCGTTCCACTGGGTCAAGGTGACCAAAAGGTCAGCCCCTTCGGCCGCGGTGTAGACATCGCTCACCCATTCCACGCCAGGCAGCAGAGCCTCGCCCTCTTGGCGGCCTTGCGGATCAATCACGCGCACCTTTGCCCCCCCGCCGACCATTGCGGGTACGATGGTCAGCGCAGGAGCATCGCGCATGTCATCGGTGTTGGGTTTGAAGGTTACCCCGAGCACCAGCACGGTCTTGCCGTTGAAGCTGCCATCGCAGAGATCGAGCAGCTTATCGATCATCCGCCGCTTTACCTCCTCATTGACCTTCACAACCGCCTCCACGATCTGCAGAGGGCTCGCGTGCTCTTGGCCGATGCGAGCTAGCGCACGAGTGTCTTTGGGGAAGCAGGACCCTCCGTAGCCGGGGCCGGCGTGCAGGAACTTGTTCCCGATCCGTCCATCCATGCCGATCCCCTTGGCAACCTGCTTCACGTCGGCGCCAACCTTCTCACAGAGCGCTGCAACTTCATTGATGAAGGTGATCTTGGTGGCGAGGAAGGCATTTGCTGCGTACTTGATCATCTCGGCGCTTTCCAGGTCGGTGGTGACGATCGGGAAGTCGCGCAGGTAGAGCGGGCGGTAGATCTCGGCCATCACCTTGCGGGCGCGCTCGGTCTCGACGCCGACGACGACCCGGTCGGGCATCATGAAGTCGTTGATGGCGGAGCCTTCGCGGAGGAACTCCGGGTTCGAAACCACGTCGAACTCGAGATTGGGATTGGCTTCGGCGATCGCCGCTTGCACCATCCGATTGGTGCCCACGGGTACGGTCGATTTGGTGACCACGACGATGTAGCCAGTGGCGGCGGCGGCAATCTCTTTGGCGGCTGCCATCACGTAAGACAGGTCGGCGTGGTGATCGCCTCGTCGAGAGGGTGTGCCTACGGCGATGAAAACTGCATCCACGCCGTCTACGGCCAAGGCCAGATCGTCCGAAAAACTCAGCCGGCCAGCTGCGACATTGCGCGCCATCACCGCATCAAGGCCGGGTTCGTATATCGGCACCCGGCCAGCCTCCAAGGCCTCGATTTTCGTCGGGTTGTTGTCCACACAGGTGACATTATGGCCGAAGTCTGAAAAGCAAACTCCGGATACCAAGCCCACATATCCGGTTCCGATCATGGCAATTCTCATGACGTATTTCTCTGTCTATTACAGGTTGCTGGGGGGGTGGTGCGGCGGGAGGTCGCCCTAGGACATGAAGCGTAGAGATCGTTAGTTTGTTTGCCGTAGCCTATCAACCCGAATTCCCCAAGTAATCCGGTGATTTCACTGTCCTGGCCTTGGTGTTTTTCATATAAATCATGATGTTGATCGCTGCGAAGGGCGTGTTGCATGGATCACCCAGCGGGTGCGGCCGACGTGCTGGGGCGCGGAGATCAGTTCGGATCGCGGCCTCTTGGTGATGCGAGAGCTCGATGACGCGCTCGGATTGTCCGATCTGGCGGCAGTCAGCGATCGCTCGCCCGCGAGGGCGGACCCATGGAGGATGTCGGCCCAAATGAACTTCATCACGGCATACGCAGAAACCATAAACGATGTAAAAATCGACCCGTCGGCGAGTAGTCCGCTTTCCATCGCGGGCCAACAGTGCTAGCGGCCGCCACCGAAACGTCACCCAACAATGCATCCCGAGGTTAGACATGACGTTGCCCCCAAGAAAGATTGTTTATTCGCGAACGCATGATGCGGAGCTGCGGGACTATTCGATCCGGGATATCGACGAGGACGAAACCTTCTCGAACCTCTTCTTGAAGGCCCGCGATTTCACGATGACCGGCAAGGATGCGATGTTCGCTCTCTACTCTGCCTGCGTCTATGCCGATCGCAACGCCATACCCGGCGCCTTCGTCGAATGCGGGACTTGGATGGGCGGCAGCGCGATCCTCGCGGGGCTGACATTCGAGACGCTGGGCACGCCGCGTCGGCTCTGGCTCTACGATACATTCGAGGGCATGACCGCGCCGACAGATGCCGATATCGATGTCCACGGAGAGTCCGCCGCCTTCTACATGGACAAGTTCGGCGACGAGACCGGTTGGTGCTATGCCTCGCGCGACCAGGTCGAGCGAAACTTCGCCGAGGCCGGGCTCTCGACCGAGCGGACTCATTTCATCGAAGGCGACGTGATGGAGACCCTGCGGTGCGAGGCACCGGATGAGATCTCCGTGCTGCGGCTCGACACCGACTGGTATGAGTCGACCCGGCTCGAGCTGGAAGTGCTCTATCCGCGCCTTGCACCGGGTGGCGTCCTGATCATTGACGACTATGGATACTGGTCTGGCTCGCGGAAGGCGACAGACGAGTACTTCGCCAACCGCCGCGCGCCGCTGCTGAACCGGGTCAACGATCAGGTCCGGCTCTGCATCAAAATCTGAGCCCGCACCAGGGCTCACCTAACCCGACAAGGAGGCATCGCGTCATCAGCGCAGGCCGCGTATCGCCGACACGATATCAAATCACGTCGAGGGGGTGTTCTTGGAGAATGCCGCGACACTGCCTCTCTAACGGAGCTTGCTGCGACAACCTCGCTCTATGTGACTCTGATCACGGCGCGATCAGGAAGCACCTGGTTCACATCGGTACCAAGTTATGCCTACCACAGCACAACGTGCGGGATGAGAGGGCACAAATATTGCAGCCACCTCGACGACCAGAGCCACTTAACGCGCTCGGAGTGACCCACTCAAAGTATCCTTACACAACCTGCAAGAACCCGGCATGACTAAGAAAAACAGCTACAATGTGAGCAGAACCTCGCCTATAGAGGCAGGTCTATCCTCTTGCATCCGAGACTGGAAACTCCCAACACAAGCCTCGCTTCCCTTAAAGCAAAGCAAAGCAAAGCAAGGCAGGGCAGCGTAAAAGCGGATAAAAGCGAAGGGAGAAGAATATTAGATGGGTTGCCAGCGCATGAAATACAAAGTTCGATTCCCTAAACTAGGAAGATTTCCGTCGCGAGGAATCAGCCGAAAATCTTTTACGCATCTTCGTGGCGTTGCTGACGTCATAAGGAATGAGTTTGACGAAAGTTACTATTTGAGCGCCAATCCGGACGTGCGCGAGGCAAACATAGATCCGTTGATCCATTTTGCGCAATACGGTTGGACAGAGGGGCGAAACCCAAGCCCGAACTTCTCTGTCAAATACTATCTTGAAAAAAACCCCGACGTACGTGATGCTGGAATTAACCCATTTTGGCACTACATAGTTAAGGGTCGCTCCGAGGGGCGATCTCCCCAACCAGCTAGCGGGGGGGCAAAAGAAGTTCCGGGAACGGCACCTGAGGACGGCCCCTTGGAATTAATGCGGGGCGCCTTCGATAGCAAATACTACCTAAGAAATAATCCTGACGTTGCCGAATCAGGTGTCGATCCGCTGCAGCACTTCTCTGAAATAGGATGGAAAGAGAAGCGTGATCCAACACCGCAATTCTCAGTAGAGTACTATTTAGAGGCAAACCCCGACGTCCAAGAGGCCGGCATCAATCCATTCTGGCACTACTTGGTTAGAGGACGAGCAGAAGGTAGATCGGCTCGTCACCCAGGCGGATTCAAATCTGACGCTTTACTCGTGGCAAAGCCGCTTGAAGAAGTGGTGAACAGTTGGCGAAGGAAAAATGCCCCGGACAATCTTGTGGATCCCAGTGAGATACTTGAACACGTTCGCGCTGCTGAGGCGGGCGGGTCAAGGAAAATCATAATCTCTGTCGGCCACGACAATTACCGAGAAGTATCAGGAGGCGTTCAGTATTGTATACAGCATGAGGAGGTAGAAGCCATTAAGAGAGGAATTGTCTACCTCAACCTTCATCCTTACAAACCAATACCTCGCCTGTCGCACAACCAAGAGGTGATCGACGTACCTGTCTCATTAGTCTTGAATGGGAGGGCAGTAGGCGTAACTTTATCCAGTTCAGTCGCGCAGGTCGTGGAAGAACTGTGTGAAACATCCTCCAAAGTTGAAGTAGTAATACATCATCTAATGGGCCACAGTCTTGAGCAAATCGCCACCGTCGTGCAAGCAACAGGTGATCCCAGCTGCAAACTTTGGCTGCATGACTTCTTTACGCTTTGCCCTAGCTATGTTCTGCAAAGAAACAACGTGAGCTACTGCGCCGCGCCGCCGGTCGCATCAAATGCCTGCGAGCTGTGTTTGTTTGGGAGAGAACGAGTCGACCATTTGGAGCGTGTAAAGAAATTCTTTGAAACAATTGAGGTTGACGTAATCGCACCATCTCGCTTCGCGGCTGATTTCTGGCTGAGCCGAACCACAGTAACTGCCGCGAAGTTAAGCATAGCCCCTCACGCCAATATTATCTGGTCGGATAGTTCGGTCGAACGCGAGGAAAACGCGAGGATTAGGATAGCCTTCGTTGGATATCCAGCCATGCAGAAGGGCTGGCCCGTTTTCCGAGAAATTGTAGAGACCCTACGCGATCCAAGCAACGGGCTGGAATTTCTATACTTTGGGAATACGAAAGTGGATACGAACGGCGTTGCGGAGGTGGCGGTACATGTAACCGCCGAAAAGCCGAACGCGATGATCGATGCATTAGATGATTATAGCATTGATTTTGTCATTCACTGGGCGTCGTGGGGGGAGACCTTTTCTTTCTCCACCTACGAGGCTATTGCCTCTGGGGCGTACGTAATCACAAACGCTCTAAGCGGAAACGTGGCGGCGGCTGTGGCGGAGTTTCAACGAGGTGTCGTTTTGGATAGTGTATCAGAGCTGAAGGACTTTCTGACGGACGGCCGGGCGAAAACTATGGCTAAAGAAGTGAGGCGAAATCGACAAAAGAAGAGCGGAACTCTCGTTCGCAGCAACATTTCTCTAGATCTTAAATAACGAGGGCGAAATGGGAATTCATGCGTTCACCAGCTTCTCCTATAGCTACCTCAATAGGGCGCGGGTACTTGCCAAAACTCTGAAGAAGCGGCACCCGGATTGGATCCTGTGGGCGGTAGTGACCGACAAAGAACCTTCGGGTTTCGTTTTCGATCTAGAAGACGAAGACTTCGATCGAATGGTTACTGCCGAGGACTTGTTCGGTAATGGCGCTGAAGCTTGGCTATTTGGGCACGATGTGGTTGAAGCCTGCACGGCGGTGAAGGGAAAGGCGTGCGTTGAAATTCTACGCGAGCCTGATTGCGATAAACTGGTCTACTTCGATCCTGATATCGCTGTAATAAATGAAATGGATGAAGTGGTTCAGCTTCTTGACCAACACTCGATTATACTTACTCCGCACCAGATAGTTCCTGAGCCACGGGAAAAACGAGGGGCAATTCAGGACAATGAGGTCACGTCGTTAAGTCACGGCGTCTTCAACCTGGGGTTTGTGGCGATTTCCGATAGCGTCGAAGGGCGCCGTTTCGCTCAATGGTGGGACGACAGGCTGCGAGACTGGTGCCACGACCGAAGAGACATAGGAATATTCGTCGACCAAAAGTGGTGTGATCTAGTTCCATGCTTCTTTGATAATGTCAAAGTTCTACGCGATCCGGGTTATAACGTGGCGAGTTGGAACTTGAGTCATCGTCACATGACTTACGACGAGAACGGAACCGCACTGATAAATTCAAAGCCACTTAGGTTCTATCACTTCACGAAACTCGGAAAAGTTGGAGACACTATGACCCAACGTTATGCCGGCGACAACATCGAAATATATGAGTTATGGTGGTGGTATCGCCAACAAGTCATGTCCGAAAGTTCGCCGAGTATTCCCAGCGGGTGGTGGTACTACGGAAGTTTCGACAATGGTCAGCCCATCCCTAAGAGTGCACGTGAGCTTTATCGTGATCGACCTGATCTCCGCGAAGCGTTTCCGCACCCTCTCCGTACTGGTCCGAATTCGTTGCACGAATGGCTGGAACACAATACAGATAGCGTAAGCCAGGCGAGTCTGGCGCAAGGCTTTTTGCCTGTGTAGCCGTTTTCACACCTCCGCGTACGCAACCATAGGAAAATAAAGAAGGGAAATAGTATGAGTGCTACTGCGCCGCGTAGGATTTTTGTCTTGGGTGACTCAAGGACCGGAACGACAACAATCCACAAATTTCTGCAAGTCGCTGGCTTTCGCTCCATTCACTATTTCTTTAAGGAAAGCGGGGTCATAAGCCCTGCTCATACGGATATGGAGGGCAATTGGCGAAAGCTCCGGGTATTCATTGAGTCCGGAGAATACGAAGCGTTTTCAGACTATCCCACTCGGTCCTTTTACCGGCAGCTATTCGACACATATCCAGATGCATATTATATCCTCACAACGAGGAGTGACATCGGCACATGGCAGCGCAGTATGCAGGGCTTTTTTTCAAAATTTGATATTGAAATTGATCTCGAGTCACTAACAAAATCCCACAATGAAATAAACGACGATATCATAAATATTTCTGAGAAGCGCGATCTGAGACTTTGCACAATTTGCATAGACGATGATGCGGCCGAGAACGGACGTATTCTGTCTCGCTTCCTAGGTTTGGATGAGGTCATCAGCCTCGGATGGGAGAATAGCACTTCTGCGTACGATAATGCCCTGTGGTCGAAGCGCGTGACACTATTCAACACAACTTCCGAAGATGTCCTAAGCTACGTGAAGCGTGCGACACAGCCCTCCAAAGCAATGCTATCTGAGTATGGATGGGTGTACTTGATTAACGACACCTCCGACTTCCTCGATTACTACTTTGGTCATAAAGCGTGGTCGGAAGCTGAGGAAGAAAGGGCCATCCATGTCCTGAAGGAACGGGAAGATCTGTTGTCTCAAGGAGGCGTGAAGTATCTAAAGTTTTCAGTTCCTGAGAAACCGGTCGTCTACCCTGAGTATTTGCCGAAGATATTCAATGGGCGTTTGCCTGCTGAGGAGCGTCCATCAGTCAGATTGATGGATAGCCTTGGGAATTTCTTTAGTTATCCTGCAGAGCTTTTGCGTGACGCTCGGTCGTACGGGCAGATCTACTTCCGCGGCGACTCGCATGCTAATTGGCTTGGGGCCTTCTTTCTCTATCAACATATTATTGACAAGCTGAACGAGGCGTTAAAGAATACTAACTGTTCCCGCCGACCTCCGTTTGCTTTGTCAGATTTTTCTGTGTCGCTTGCTTCCTACGCAGGAGATCTCTTCGTCCAGCTGGACAAGGAGATGCACGCTATTTTCGACGGCGCTTGGAAATCGCTTCGTATTTCCCAAGGAGTGATTGACAAAATTGAATATACTTTGAGGTATACTTTAAGCGAAGCCAAAAGAGAGGCCACAAAACTTGCTGTTGAGAGCGATTACCTGGATTTACTTGGGGATAGGGAGACGTTCCGATACAGTCACCCCAATAAGGAGCTTCCGAGAGCGGTCATATTCAGGGATTCCACTGCGGACTATTTAATAGAGCCGCTGTCTGAACACTTTTGTGATAGTCTGTTTATTTGGCATAAGGGTCTCGTCTACTCGGATGTTATCGAAAGAGAGAAGCCGGACGTTGTGATTCATTTGATGGCTGAGCGTTTTATCGTTCAGTATCCTGCATTTTCCGCCTTTGCTAGACTAGGGATCTAACAAAATTGGGTCGACCCTACGTGCTCTGCTCCCTGAAAACTGGACCGTTAGAAGCTGGAGTGTCCGACTAAGCTTTCCTGGCTGGGAGAGGAGCGGAATCGCATGAAGGCATCGAAGTTCACGGAAGCGCAGAAGGCGTTCATCCTGAAGCAGGGCGAGGAAGGCACGCCGGTTGCGGAGATCTGTCGGAAGGCGGGGATCAGCCAGGCGACCTACTTCAACTGGAAGAAGCGATACGGCGGGTTGCTGCCGGATGCGCCGGCTGAAGGCGCTCGAGGACGAGAACAGCCGGCTGAAGAAAATCGTCGCCGACCTGACGCTGAACCGGGAGATGTTGCAGGACGTCATTCGGCGAAAGCTCTGAAGCCTGGCCGTCTGCGAGAGATCGTGACCGGGATGTGCGTCGATTGGGTCGTGTCGGTCCGGAAGGCCTGTGGGGCCATCTGCTTCGACACGTCCAGCTACCACTACAAGTCCCGGCGGACGGACCAGGCTGCCGTCGAGAGGCCAGGGAGATCTGTGAGACACGCGTGCGGTATGGCTATCGCCGTGTGTATGTCCTGGTTCGGCGGGAAGGGTGGGTGATCAACATGAAGAAGACCCGCAGGATTTACGACGAATTGGGCCTTCAGCTGAGGAACAAGCACCCGAAGCGTAGGGTGAAGGCGAAGCTGCGGGAAGATCGTCAGGAGGCGACCGGTCCTAACGAGGTGTGGGCCATGGACTTCGTTCACGACCAGCTCGCCATGAGCAAGAAGCTCCGCATCCTGACAGTGGTCGACACCCATTCCCGGCTCTGTCCGGCGGCCGATCCCCGCTTCGCCTACCGCGGCGAGGACGTCGTGCAGACGCTCGAAAAGGTCTGCGCCAAGGTCGGTTACCCGAAGACGATCAGGGTCGATAATGGCAGCGAATTCATCTCCCGCGACCTCGACCTCTGGGCCCATGCCAACGACGTCACGCTGGATTTCTCGCGGCCCGGCAAGCCCACGGACAACGGCTTCATCGAGGCCTTCAACGGCAAGCTCCGGGCCGAGTGTCTGAACGCCCACTGGTTCATGAGCCTTGCCGACGCCCGCGAAAAGCTGGACGATTGGCGTAGGCACTACAACGAAGACCGACCCCACAGCGCGATCGGATACAACGTCCCGATTGCCGTGCATTATCCCGATGGCGCAACCAGCCCGTCATCGTGACACAGCCGGGAAAATCCAGCTTCCGGCGGTCCAGGGTTGGGGAGCAGTGCAGAGCAGAAGGGGGCGCTCCTATTTCACAAATGCATTAAAGCATAACAGCTGAAAAAGTTCATCACCAAATGACTCCTGATAAGATTCGTTGACTAACTATTGGCGCGTCCAGCGGCCTAGTTGACACTCAATTCTCTCAGGAATGTGCTGAGGTCTATATCCTGGTCCGCTCGCGCTAGGCGTGCAATAAGTTCCGGGCGACTTAGGCTCAGCCATTCTTCTCGACACCACCTCGGGGTGTCAAACATCGCCAATTTTAGGTCATAGGCGCTTTCGACGTCGCGGCATATTATATCTTCCCCCGGAAGAAGGTCCCTCGCGTGATCCACTATTCGGCCAATCCGGGTAGGGGTGGCTGCCACCAAAGCCGCTTCGTACGCCATTGGGTAGATCAGTTCGGCAGAGGAGTTGTAGTTGCTCTGGCGAAAAGCTGGAAATGCGATATACATTACGTCGTATCCAAGCCATTTGAGGCCGCTCAAAAGCCTAACGCTCTCTTTACTCTCATTGCATTCCGCCCAAAGAACTGGATGTGCCGTTTTTAAGTAGGGAAAATCCCCCCGAAGTGCTTCAAGTTCCATCCCTTCAAGGTCCAATTTTAACATGTCGTAGTTGCCGTGTTCAGCTCGTAGATCCGCCAAAGTTCGGCAACTGGTAGAAAGTTGGCAATTTGATGGTTCACTGCTGTAAACGTAGCGCGTCGCGCCGTGGTTATGGGCTTCCGCGCCGATTGGTGTTAACCAGCCAGTTTTCGCAGCGAGGCCGCATGAGACCACTTGCACATCACATGACAGCCGTTCGAGATTCTTTGATAGAACTGGCAGAATTCCTGCGTTGGCTTCGATTGCCACAATTTTAACTGTTGGTTTCTCTTTCGCGACTCCCAAGGAAAAGGTTCCTAGAAATGCACCTGCGTCCCAGAGAGTATCATTCGGCTCCAGAAGTGCGCTGGCCAGTATTGTTTCTGCTGCGCACCATTCGCCAAGTTGGCGCAAAGAGCGTACGATCAAGTCATCTGGCCAACTCGGGACCTGTATCGTGCCATAGAGTGTATCGAGCTCGTTCTGCATCTTTTCCAGTACCCGAATTTCGGCGACATTGCTCATTTTGTGAGGCTAATCCCACGGACACCCATGGAAATGAATGTGCATCCATTGGACTCTCCGCGTGCGCCAACGACTAGTTCATTTAATTGATACTCCCATGTAACGCTCATGCTGGGCGATTGCGTCGTCGATGTCGTTATAAAGGGTGAGCTTTCCATTCTCGAGTACGGCGCCTCGGTCGCATATCTCTCGTACCAGTCCCATCGAGTGCGAAACGACTACAGCACTGGAAGTTTCAAGCCGAGCTCTCAATACCAAATTGCTTTTCTCTCGGAAGCTAGCGTCCCCAACCGCGGCGACCTCGTCGATCAAATATGTATCGAATGGAACGGCCATTGACACACCAAATGCGAGCCTGGCACGCATCCCCGAAGAGTAATTTCGAACCGGCAGAAAGAAATTGTCTCCAAGTTCGCAGAAATCTTGAACAAATTCAAGCATTTCGTTCGTTTCTGCACCATATACTCTAGCAATGAAACGCGCGTTTTGCGCTCCTGTTAGGTCCGGATGGAAGGCGCCTGCGAATCCTACCGGCCAAGAGATGGTGCCGTCGGATAGTATTCGACCGAAGGTGGGTTCCATAGCCCCGGAAATCATCTGCAATAACGTCGATTTCCCGGCCCCGTTTCGGCCAAGTAGCGCCATTGAACCACCGGTAGAAATTGTCAGAGTGACGTCATCTACGGCAACTTTCGGCCCGTGGGGAGTATGAAAGATCTTGGTCAGGTTCTCTAAGTGAATCATGCAGTTTTACCTGCGGTCTTTTAGGGAGTAACCCATCAACACCACAGTCGCCCACAGCAGAACGGAGAATATCGTGATGATGCCAAGCTGAATAGAGCGGTTCGGGAACTCTGATTTCTCTGCCAACGTGGGCCTAACATGGGCGGCGAGGTATCGGCTCTGGCGCCGGGCTTCGGCTTGCGCGGCGTCGTAGGCAGAGAGAGCCAGTCGATATGACTCCTCCGCGAATTGTCGATCCACAGCCAATGTTTCATAAGTCCCAAGCAATTCGGCGTAGGCTTGCTCTTCGCTCGCATCGTCTGAAGCTGAATCGTTGCCGAGTTTTCGCCGTTCTTGGTCGATTCGATTTTCGATTACCTCAATTCGTCGCCCAGCCTGCTGAATGCGCGGGTCATTCGCCTGTGCGGTGCCTTGAAGCATATCTAGTTCGATCATCGCGGCTGCTAGTTCGCTCTGAAGAGTTGTGATAAGACCGACTTGGCCTTCTATACTCGCCTCCGGGTCGACAATTCGGTAGTTGTTACGAAACTCTGTCAGGATTCGCCGCTTCTCTTTGAGGCGCTCCACCGCCTCTTCAAGTTCCTCCCGCGCGTAACGCATTGAGTCCTCCCGCGCGATGGCGGACAAATCGTTGATCATCTTTGAGCTTTCAGAGAAGATGCTTTCTGCTATCTCATGTGCGTCCTCTGGCGTGAACGCCAGAATACGCAGATCAATTAGACCGGACCCCTCGTCGTAGTAGACCTTTACTTTTCGGAGCCAGTGATCAGTCAGATCTTCGATAGTACCAGGCGGCTGATAGTTGAGTAGACTTGTGGGATGATAGCTGAAGACAGGATCTCGTTTCGGGTCACCCTTCGACCAAATTTCTCGAAGATCCAGCTTGGCATCAATCCGACGAACAATTTCTTGGCTCTTCAGGAACTTGTAGAGTATGTCAGTATCAGAGGAACTTGACCCTGACAGTTCTGTGATGCCTCCAAGTAATTCGACCGCAGAACTCATTTCTTCTTTTCTGACCGAGAACCCTACATACGAAGCATATTGGTCTGCGGCGCGGACCCACAGATACCAACCAGCTACGGTGACAGGTAGGATCACCATCACAAGAAAGCTGAGAAGAACCACACCATGGCGCCGGCGCAGCCGAGCGCTGGAGGCAGGGCGTCGGGCCGGCGGCATTCTTGGGCCCGCCTGCCGTTGAGTGGTCGTCTCAGGGGGACTTACGTTTGGCTTAATCGGGCTTTCGGCCTTGCTGAGCGGAGTCGGCCTAGTCCCCGGCTCGGCTTGTTTGGTAGGAGGTGATGTCAAAATTGGCCTCTTGCACAGGTTCTCCAGCCATGAATAGGATGTTTCCCGGTGCTACTTCCATAGGCTTCTGAACGGTTGATTTGATGAGTTCTCCTGCCTCGGACGGGACTATGTCCCCTAACCTTCGGCCTGTCCAGCGCTCCCGAAGCTTTGGAACCTTTCGATCGGTGATGGCTCTTGCCTTGCGAGAGATGCAGACCACCTACGGGCGCTCGCCGGGCGGTTATATATGGCTTGTGTTGGAGCCGGTGCTCGGTATCGCACTGCTCACCTTCATCTTCTCTTTCGCCTTCCGCGCTCCGGCGCTCGGATCTGAGTTTGCGCCTTTTTATGCCTCGGGAATGGTGCCATTTCTATTCTATACTGACGTCAGTAACAAGGTCGCAGGGTCTTTAACTTTTTCGAAGCAGCTCCTTGCCTATCCTGGTGTAACCTATATGGATGCAATTTTTGGACGGATGTTAGTCAACGTTTTCAGCCAATTACTTGCGTCATATATTATATTCACGGGAATCATTTTGCTCTATGACACTCAGGGAACGATTGATCTGATACGGATCTTTAGGTCTTTCTGCATGGTGGTGGTGCTTGCTTTTAGCGTGGGAATACTAAATTGTTTTCTTCGTATGCGCTTCCCGGTCTGGGTGACTATCTGGGGAATCCTGAACAGACCGATGTTTCTGATCTCTTGCATCTTCTTTCTTTTTGAAACTATTCCGCAACCCTACCAGGATATTCTTTGGTACAACCCTCTCATTCATATTGTCGGAGAGATGCGCGCCGGATTTTATAGCAATTATGATGCGCCCTACGTCTCGCAGCTATATGTCTACGGAGTCTCGCTTTGCCTTACAGTAGTTGGTCTCGTTCTTCTGAGACGTTTCCACCGAGAGCTCTTGGAACGCTGATGATCTGATAGGACTATATTGTAGTAGGTTTTCTATTGGAGGCTCACAGGGAGTGACCTGATATCATTTTAGAAGGACAGGTGAGTCGCAGGCTCTTCCTTCAATGTCCGAAGAGAGATTGGATTGGATTAGGTACCCTCTTCTCCGGCAGAGACCTCCAAGCCCAGCCGCGCTATCAATGCGCGATCACGGGCAGCGAATCCTTCCAATTTTGCCAAGTTTTCCGGATCACGAATCAGCGCTTTCAACTTTGGCCAACGTCGAGTAGGGCTGCCAGGCCCCGCGTTGACCACTCGCTTGGCTATCTGAGGCCGATGACCTAGAAGCGGCGTCAAATCTCTTTCCAGAGAAGTCAGGTCCGCCACCATGTAGATTGCATCAAGGCTCCGGGCGCCGGCCTCGGCCCGATCAAGGATCTCAGCTTCGGAGCAATTAATAATCTCGCCGCTGGCGCGCATCTTCCGGGTGGCGAAGTACGCACAGTAGACATTGTCGTAGTGGTCGCGGATGAAACCTTGCCAGCTTCGGTCTCCACCAAAAAAGTAGCCCTCGGCATCGGTCTCGAGAATTCGCCGCATCCCGGTCCGCTCCGGCTGCGCCAGCTCTAGGGGGCTCAGTTTTGCGGCCTCACTCCGAAGGTAAAAGTAGAAAGATGCGATCCGTTCAAGCGGATTACGAAGCACCGAAAAGACAAAGCGGTTCTGCGGTAGAACTTCAAGAGCATCCCAGTCGATATGTCCGGAGTAGAGCTTGTAGCGTGGTGGGAACTGCTCCGCGCCAGGACCTGCCTGGGTGTGCACGCGCACCGGCGATATATGCGCCGCGCCAATCGCATCAGCAAGAGCGGCATGTACCGATTGCCCTGCGGTTTTGGGAATATGTAAGAAGACGATCACCGGAGAAGGGTCGGCAGGCCTAGAAGCGGCACGAGGGAAAAAGCGCATCATCGTGCAGCCGCGATTAGTAGGAAGATTTACGGAGGTCGAACACGTCTGGCTGGAACGGTTTGATATCTTTCATGGCATTCACTCCATCGGCGAAAGCGCGTGGGTTGGAGGGGTCAAGATGGTCCAGTTGCCAAGGAGCAAAACGCCACCACCGGCATTGCTGAACCAATGAGATCAACTCCGTAGGCAAGCGCATTTTCTTAACTACTGCGGGATTCCCGACCGCTACTGCATAGGGTGGAACATCTTTAGCCACCACGGCATGAGCACCCACGATTGCACCGTCGCCGATCGTCACGCCGGCGGCAATATAGGCGCCATGTCCAATGTAGACGTCGTTGCCGATATTGGTGATCCGCGCCTTGGTGGGCGGGCCATTGAACTCGAATTTGTAGCGGTGGTACGCTTCCGCACCGACGAAGCCCCTATCGAGATCGAAGAGCCGGTCGCCAAGGTAGAAGGCAGGGCTGGTCGAGATCCAGTCCAAAGGGTGGTTCTGTCGTCCGATCTGTACCTCTTCACCAAAGGAGCAGTAGCGTCCAATCCTAGCTGCAAAGCAGTAGCCCGATACTTGATAGGAGAAAGCACCGAGCTCGATAGAGTGTTCGTACTGCGTCCACTTCAAGCTCGAAGGGGCCTCGATCACAGTGTGGCGAGGTAGGGGGACAGAGCCGCCTGGTCGGTTAAGAACCTCGATGCCGTGGGACTTAAGGTCGCGTGCGGAAACCTTGATTTGTGACATACAGCCGAGAAGTCCCCGCTTTAAATCTCTACTAGGCGCTCACTTTGCGCAACGAGGAGGTAGATGCAAGGGCAGCAAGCACAGCATCGGCGTGATCCTTCCCAGCCTCAAAGGGCACTGGCACGCCGTTCGGAGCTTGTCGCACGGCCTCCCCTTGGGCGCCGAGGTCAAAGGCAATCACCGGCAGGCCGGTCGCGATCGCCTCGTGCGTAGTGTAGGAGAAAGTTTCTGGCCAAACTGAGGGGATCAGCCATGCCGTTACGCCGTAACGTGCAGCCAAGCTTTCCAAGTCGTCAAGAGCATAGGTGCCGGTGATGGGCGTACTGGGAGGAAGTGGGAAGGCGGGATCCATATTGCCGACCAGCACGAGCCCACCTGGCCGCAATGTGCGTGATAGCGCTGAGACCACGGCGGCGCCTTTTTGCGCCCCGATATTCCCAAGCACACCTAGAACCGCTGGCGCCTCCGGCGGTGGCGGAGTGATATGCGGAATATCCTGCAACAGCCGATGCGGCCGCACTTTGATCCGTGCCTCAGGCCACACTGCTGCGACCAGTTCACGACTTGAACGACTGAACACTGTGACTTCTGTTGCGGTGAGGACCGCCCGACCCCAAGCTTCCTGCCATGAGGCCAACGAGAGGTAGCTGCCATCACGCTGCCGTGCCTGGTGAGCGCGGTCAGCCTGGGGCGGCCGAGGTAGGCCTCGATAAACTCCATCGGAATCGAGCAGAGTGTAGCTGGGGGAGATCGGCAGAAAGTCGTGGAACTCTACGTTGAGCGGACGATCGCCGGCCAAGCTGATCAATAAGTCCGGTATCGTCACGGGCTCAGGGTCCCCCACGGCACACGCGTAGACTACCCGGCGCTGATGCAGCCGATGGACTAGATCAAGAAGAACGTCCCGATCTGCGGTGGCTCCAGCTATCGCTTCTTCCCCCTTCACCACGAGTTCGAGCCGGTAGCGGAGGGGACCGCCTAACCGCAAAACCAGGGCAACGGAGAGTTCCTTGATCCGGTCTTGGAGGTAGAATTCTACCCCTCCCCCCATTGAGTGGACGACGAAGACCGGCACCTCTTCAAGGTCAGGCAGGCTGTCGGCCCAAGCCAACGCTAAGGCCAGCCGTGGTGTCAGAAGCGGGTCCTCGCTGATGAAGCTCTGCACTGCACGATCGTACCCCGGATAGCGGCTCTCAATCACCGCGTTGTTCCGCTGCACCAAGCGCAGCTTCTCCTCCGAACCGAAGCTTTCACCGCCACGGTGTTCTACGAAAAGGCTTGGTAGGCCCAGATGGCGCCCCCCGAGCGCAGCGACGCGGCGGCACCAGTCTACCTCTTCCCCATAACCGCGACCGAAAACAGTATCGAAGTTAGGGATCTTCTCTAGGAAAGCTGGATTCATTGCCATGCAGAAGCCGACGCCCGTCGGGGCCTCCGCCGGAGGTAGAGCTGCGGACAAACCTCGGGCCGCAGCATCGATTGCATCCCCCTGCCCCGCTTCCAGTACCGTGCGACGGCATATCGAGGGGAGCGAATAGATCTCTGCATCATTCGACATTGGCGTCACAGTGGCGACCTTCGGGTCCGAAAGAATCGGAGCCACAAGCCGTGAGGCCCAATCGGCAGGAACAAAAGCGTCGGAGTTCAGCAGAACAACTGGCTCGCCGGGGTGTTCTCTGGCCAACGCGAAGCCTTTGTTCACGCTGCGAATGAAACCCAGATTCGGGTCGTTTTCTAACAAGGTCACTTCAGCTCCGGTCTCCCGCAGCGCAGCAACTTCTTGGCGAAGCCAAGGTCGGACTCGAGGATCCGGAGAAGCGTCCTCCACCACTACAAGCCGATATTGCAGATCGGTATGCCGCACTACTCGCCCTAGCACCTCTGGTAGTAGGTCAAAGGCGTTATAGACCGGCAGGATTATCGTGACCCGCTGCTCTTTTGGGGCGGGTTTCGGCGGCCCATCCACCGATATTAATCCCGGAGAGAGCTTGACCACTTCCTGTACCACACCCAGGCCAAGCGCATCCCGCACCCTCCCCCGTGCCCACGGATCTCCTGTAAAGAGTGCATGGACGCCTACAGGCAGAATTGGCACCACATCGCGTATGAACCGCGTCATCAGTTTCAGGTTGGCCTTCACCCTCGACAGCCGTCCCGGGAGAGTGAGGTCGAGCAAGTGTTGATGTTCGCCGACATGAAGCTTCAAGCTGATCGAAGAAGCGGGGCTAGTCTGTAGGGGCAGACGAAAAGCAAACCCAGCGGCCCATTCGATATTAAGCCTCTGGGTCACGTCGCCGCGGTTTATGTCTGCGGCGACGGACACACTGATGCCATCAATTTCCGCGTCCACTCTATCTGCGACTGTCCAGCCGGTTACTTCAATCTTGTTGCCACGCAGTTTGAACTTCTCTGCATAGCCGAGAAGCGTGCGATCAGAGGCATAGAGAGCACGCGGGCGGTTGATGACTACCCCATGGCGCTCCACATAGCGAAGGTAGAGATGGCGAATATGGCGTAGCATTCAGTGATCAAGCGGTCCGTCAGTATGACGCAGCAGCGACATCAACTGTTGGCCGTAATCGTTCTTACCGAACCGGCGAGCGGTTTCCGCAAGGCGGACAGCGTCAATCCAGCCTTGGGCATATGCGATCTCGTCCGGCGATCCTGTCTGAAGCCCTTGCCTGGTTTGAAGAGTACGTACAAAGTTTCCCGCATCTAGCAGACTGGTGTGAGTCCCGGTATCGAGCCAGGCATAACCGCGGCCCATCCTCCGAATGTCCAGCCGCTCTTCAGCGAGATAGCTTTCGAGCAAGGAGGTGATCTCCAACTCCCCGCGAGCGGAGGGGGCTAGCCGCGCAGCGCGTTCGGGCGCAGTGCCGTCCAGGAAATAGAGGCCAGTGACCGCGTAGTTCGAGGGAGGAACTGTGGGCTTCTCGATAATGGCGGAAACCTTGTCGTTCTCATCAAAACTAGCAACTCCATACCGCTCGGGATCCGAGACATGGTATCCAAAGACGGTGGCGCGGTCAGTGGTCTCGCCAGCCTCCTTTAGTAGTTTCGGTAGGCTGTGGCCAAAGAAGATGTTGTCGCCAAGCACCATGGCGGAGGGTGCCCCAGCGAGGAAATCCTTCGCGAGCAAGTAGGCTTGCGCCAGTCCGTCTGGGTTCGGCTGCTCGATCCAGGTGAAGTCCAAACCCCACTGCGAGCCATCGTGCATCAGACGACGAAACTGGTCCTGATCCTGCGGTGTCGTGATGATCGCGATCTCGCGAATGCCCGCCAGCATCAGGACTGAAAGCGGGTAATAGATCATCGGCTTGTCATAGACGGGCAGCAGCTGCTTCGACACACCCATAGTGATTGGATAGAGCCGTGTGCCCGAGCCACCGGCCAGAATGATCCCCTTTCGTGTCGTCATACGTTCAGCTCCTTCAATACGGCCGTCAGGCCGCTCTTCCAGTCTGGGGCGGCAATGTCGAAATCCTCATGGGTCTTGGCGCAATCGAGCCGGGAATTCAGGGGCCGAGCTGCGGGGGTAGGATACTCTGTGGTAGGAATCCCAGTGACTGCGACATGCCGTC
>JYMV01046183.1_pt1 | contig 20229 bp, 20 predicted proteins | sample 338911 | NCBI WGS metagenome assembly JYMV01 (sample SAMN03354496, study PRJNA234377) | hydrothermal vent metagenome | biome: Deep sea; feature: Hydrothermal plumes at the Eastern Lau Spreading Center, Western Pacific Ocean; material: Seawater | place: Tonga | collected 2009 | depth 2000 m m
TGCCCCTTTGTCAGGATCAGGTACATAGTAATAAAGTTTTTGCATTGGTGGCTGGCAGTGATTACATCGTATTTGACAGACTATTAGATAATCAGTCTCCAGAACTAGAAGATATAGTTGCAATATCATTGGTGATTCAAAACCGCGGACTTACAGATTCTGACGGATCAGTATCGATATCTATCAATCCCTTGAATGATATAAGTCTGATTAATAACGAAACAGTGACCATCCAATCACTGCCATCAAGAATGACGGATACTACGACTATATTACTTTCTGTACCTGCAGGCACTATTAATGGCACCAAAGCGGGGTTTGAAATTACACTTCAGGATAGTAGTAGTTTACCACGCTTGGATAGTGTATTAGTTATTTTTGGAACTCCGGAGGTAATATTTCAAGATGGTGGAGAGAATGGTATGACATTTTGGACTGATGATGACAATTGGGGAATAGTTCAAGATGCAGTAGAAGGCATGTACAGCATTACGGATAGTCCAAGTGGCGAGTATATTGGTGATTGGGGTACAAGTATTACGCAATTGATCAATTCACTGAGTTTCATAGGTGTGGCTCATCCTTATGTAACCTTTACATCGAAATGGGACATTGAAGCAAATCATGATTTTGTTCAGTTTCAGGAATCAACTGATGGTATATCTTGGCATTCATTAAGTGGGAATTATACAACTACTGGTAACGGACAGGGTGTGCAAACTAGCGGTGAACCTGGTTATGATGGTTATCAGGATGAATGGGTAAACGAGTTTATTGATCTTCCAGCATATGTCCATGAGCCGGAGGTGAGTGTTAGGTTCATATTGAGATCTGACGGATCTGTAGAAGAAGACGGGTTTTATTTTGATGATTTTACCATAAGCGGATATCAGAGATTTCTCAAGGGTGATCTCTATCAGGATCAAATACTGAATGTTTATGATCTACTGGTATTAATTGAATACGCAATATTTAACAACACAATATCTGCCAATCTTATACCTATTGCAGACATGAATGCAGATGGGTTTGTTAATGCTGATGATATTGGATTGCTAATTGCCTTGATAATGGGTTATTAGTGAGAAGATATTTTATCATTCCATTTTTGGCTGCCTGCATTGCAGCTGCAGCTGATGTGGACTTCCAAAAACTAAATGAAGCTGTGCGTGAGGATGATCAAATCCATGCTTGGATAATGTTTAAGGATAAGGGACCAAATGTTGCCGCAAGAAAACAAAATATAACCTTGCATCCGAAAACGTTAGAACGACGAAAAAAATTATTCTCCGAACCAGTGACCTGGTATGATGTGCCAGTGCACCAGAAATATATTAACCGTATCATATCTGTTGGTGTAGAAGTACGCCGTGAGTCAAAATGGTTAAATGCATTATCTGTATTTGCTAGTATGGAGCAGATCCAAACAATAGCAGGTATGAATTTTGTTACACGTATTCAACCAGTGGCAAAGCTGCGTAGAGGAAAACATAAAACAATCAATAATATGACACACAACGAACGCCGAAATTCTTCGCTAATGGATTATGGGCTGGCACAGACACAGATTGAAATGATGAACTGTGATCTGGCTCATGATATTGGTTATTTTGGTCAGGGTGTTCGCATTTTAGTTATCGATACTGGATTTGACCTTACACATGAAGCTTTCGATTCATTGCATGTTATCGATCAGTGGGATTTCATAAATGACGATAACAACACGGCCAACGAAACCGATTCGGAAACACATGACAATCAGCATAACCACGGTACATCTGTTCTATCTATCATGGGTGCTTATGTACCCGGAACACTTATTGGTCCTGCCTTTGGTTCGGAATATTTACTAGCGAAGACTGAAATCGTTGCCGAAGAAATTCAGCAGGAAGAAGATAATTATGTAGCTGCGCTGGAATGGGGTGAAGCAAATGGTGCCGATGTAGTCAATTCATCCTTGGGGTATTTAGATTGGTATTCATATTGCGATATGGATGGCAATACTGCTATCACCACCATTGGTGTTGATATTGCCGCAAGTTTGGGATTGGTGTGTGTTACTTCTGCTGGAAATTGGGCCAATGAAGATCCGCCTGAAGATCCCTGTGAATCATTGAGTTATTATATCAGTGCACCAGCTGATGCAGACTCGGTCATTGCTGTAGGTGCCGTAAGCGCGGATAGTTTAATTGTTTATTTTAGCTCTAGAGGACCAAGCTATGATGGGCGCATCAAACCGGAAGTAAGTGCTCTGGGTGTGGGCGTAGCAGCTGCAAACCCATCAGGCGGATATTCAGTATTTTATAGTGGCACATCGGCTTCATCACCTCTTGTTGCCGGCGTAGCCGCTGTTTTGTTAAGCGCAAATCCACAATGGACCAATATGGAAGTAAGGGAAGCATTAATGATGACCGCATCCCAGGCGGATATGCCAAATAATGATTATGGCTATGGTTTAGTAAATATTTGGTCGGCCATATTCTATAATTACAGCGGGTCAACCATTCCCCCGCAACGGCCAGCATCCTTTTCATTAAATACAGTTTATCCAAATCCTTTTAATCCATCAGTTACCCTTTCGATCTCAATGGCAAGGGCATCTCTGGTAACAATAAATATATTTGATATCAATGGCCGGCGAATCACTACGATCTGTAATGAGTTATTGGATATTGGTGATCATCACTTCATTTGGAATGCTACTGCCCAGCCAAGTGGTATTTATATCGTCAGGTCTACCGCAGGGCAAACAGCCTTGAGTCAGAAAATTACCCTAATAAAATAATAAAATCACTTACGGCGGAATTTGCTTGCCTTCCGCTAATAATTCCTCCAAATTTGATCTCGTCGGGTTGTTAATCTCATGAAAATAATTACGTATTTATCGGTATTATTTGGACTATTTGTCTTCGCACATGTTCGGGCTGAAGATATTGTGTATAACCAATTAATTGACCTTGAAGCTCATAGTGGTAATGGATCCATATTGATAGTTTGGGAAGTGCCAGATCAGATAGAAGTGCAATCGGTGAGATTATACCGTACTCAGGATTCTTTTTTAAATGCCATATTAGTTTTTGAAACTAATACAGCAATAGACCGCTATCTCGATCAAGAAGTTGTTGGAACGAGGCCATATTTTTACAGCGTTGAAATAGAATCCACCGTTGGGGAATTGTTCACCAGTGTTGCTGATGCGCCTCCTTTCGCGAAACCTGTGCTTGATTATGGTCTGCTGCCAACACTGAGTCAATCTGAAGAAATGATAGCTAATTATGATCATAAAACGATAGATCAATTTCATGGTCAAATACTTGGTAATGTATTAATCAGCCTATTGACAACGATGGACAGCAATCAGGTTGATATAATACAGGCCATGCTTTTTCCGATAGATGCTACACCCAGATCTTGGATTTCCTATGCAGGCTTTAATGGTATCAGTGAATTTGAAGGTATTTTCTCTGATGAATCTATCAGGGCTTTACGTATTGAACTTGAGGATGTAATGGCACGGGTTGGATTTTCGGTAAAAAATCAATTTCTTTTAACTTCAGCGGAATGGAAAAATCACGCGATAAAATTTACCGATCGTATAATGCGCCGCCTATTCACAGCACAAGATTTATTGCATCAGGAAACGGAAATTCTCAATGTTTCCCACCCAGTATTGCCTTTAGGATCCTGGGTGAATGCAGAAGGGATCAGTTTTATCAGACTTGGCATTATCGATGCAGAGATGGTCCAAACAATTGTTTTACGGGATGGCCAGAATGAATTTATCCTTGACCAGCAGACATTCGCAGATGCAGAAATTATTGATGTGAAATTGGATGATAGTATGGAAAAAATTGAGTTAGTGATAAATGGTGCCCTGCAGCAGATATTGCCTTTTCCCCAAGAAGCGTACGGTTATGGTCTGACCATCGATAATCAGTTCTTCATGTTGGCAGATTCATTGATTGGTCCTCCACTCGTTGTGTCCATACCAGTAGCTCAATTTTGTTTAAATGAAATTGTAAATAGGCCAGAAAGTCAACAGATTGCCGTTGAAGTCCATGGTAATGTTACTGAGACCCATGTATTGGGTTTATTTATTGATGATTATTTAGTTTGGGAATTCACACCGGTGCTTAGTTTTGAGCCTGTATTTAATGACTCGGCATTTACGTGGAATACTGATCAGCTATTTATGTGGCTGGATTTGAAAGAGATGGATCAGTTTGGTAATTGGCAATTGATTGATACTAGGGCAATTTTTACAGAGCGGCAAATAACCGAAGGTCGCATACCGGATCACCAACGCTGGAAGACGTATTCATTTTCCACACTTGGTGCACCAAATGATCTAACCCGATCTGGATCAGCTAAGTTGATGATACCGGAAATCTTTGCATTATATCAGAATTATCCCAATCCCTTTAATGCTGAGACCACCATTTCTTTTGATTTACTTCAGCCTGCCGTTGTAAGTCTATATATCAATGATGCTGCTGGCCGTATCATTTATCTCTTTTTTGAAGAAAATCAATTGAGTAAGGGATTGTACAGTTACTCCTGGAATGGAGAAAATTATTCCAGCGGAGTATATTTCATGACAATTCAAGCCCATATTGATGATTATTTTCCGGTTGTTTATAGTCGCAAAATGATTTATTTAAAGTAGGGTGTTAAATTTGAATACAAATCTATATAAATAATTATGACAGAGAACTTCGATGATGAATTAGCCCGCATGGATGAACTGGAAGAAAAGGCGGAGTCCGCTCTTTTCGAAGCTCTTTCGCTTGACGATCCGATCAAAGGATTATCACTAAGACAACATCCAACAGTTCAATCTGGCACTACACTCCAATCAGTTATAGATACATTACGGGATGAAAAAGTTGGCTGTGTCATGGTAGAAAAAGATAACCAGATCATTGGCGTAATGACCGAACGCGATTTTTTGCTCCGTGCTATCGCCAAAGGATTGGATATGACCGCTGAAATTATTGATGATTATATGACCCAGAAACCAGAGACTTTGCATCCAGATGATCCGATATCCTATGCCTTAAATAAAATGCATGTCTTTGGGATCCGACATATCCCTATAACAGATGAAGATGGTACAATCCAGGGTATGATTTCTGTTAAAGACATTATTGCTCATATGGGGAACTATTTTGGCGAAGAAATTCTCAATCTACCGCCAGAACCGGCTCGAAAAGCACTCGACCGTCCCGAGGGCGGGTAATATAATATACCCCATTGAGCCAGGGGTTTAATTATGTCCTCTAACCCTTGACTTTGATTTATTATTTAAACGACTTTACCATATGGTTCGGGTTGCATCTACGCTAGTAATCGTTATTATTTTAAGTGGTTGCGCATCCCATCCACGGGTTGGCTCTCAACGAATGTCAAAAGGCGATATTGAATATGGGTATGCCTTTTCAGTAGAAAATGTTTTCCCTTACTTATGGTATCGTAAAGGGATCAGCAAACGTTCAGATATTGGTGTTCGAGTTGGTTTACCAATTTATGGCAGTGGTCTTGATTATAGCCGGCTACTGTATGAAAAAGAGAATAAATGGGATATACTTAACCTTGCCTGGAGTTTAAACCCAAATTATAATTTTGATTTCACGTATTACAAATTCAGACAGCGCCAGAATAAAAAAACCGGTGAACTTGGAGGTACGGCCTGGACAGGCATAAGATTCATGCACATACCCAAAGGCATAAGTGATAAAACTAGTACACGTATTGGGTTATTAATTGGTGGAAAACCAGGGTCAAAATTGAGTTATGAAGTAGGCTATTTCCACGATTTTTCTAGCATGCCTATTAGTTATTTATTTAAAAGTGATTATGAAACTGTAGAGGGGGATCGTTTTTCAGAATTTCCCCACACTACTAAATTTGGTCTTCCCTCAGAAAATTCGCGCATCACTGGCTTTTCATTGCAAGTGTTTTTCAACCTTGGATATAATCGTGCCGAAAAGAAAGAACTAGAGGACATTGTGCCTGAAACAAAGCAGTAATCTTCTTTTATAAAATTTTACTATTCAAGTTGTGTCGGAATCAGGCCCACTCAATAATCCCAAACCAGCTGGTTCTCTGAAAAAGAACTTAGCAACTCTCTTGCTTCAATCGGCAACAACTGTTTATAATGATGATCCAATCGTTCATCCAGTTGTCTGTATGAATGCTGTAAAGAATATCTTGGGCGATGTACGGGATAGTCCTTCGGAAATACTATTGACATATGCTGGCAATTATATCGCAGGGTTAAAACAGCGGGAAAAAGACCGGAAAGTTTTGGAGGATATGTTAGAAGAAGGCATTGGGATGACAATTTTTATTAGCGATTTGGAAGATGCTTGTCAACAAGGTAATGCTGCGCAAGTGCAAGAGGAAGCTGCGCGGGTCTATCTCGTTGCTGATGGGAGTCCAGCCATTTTGGAAAATTTGGCTGAACTGGCGCTGCAAAATGTAGAAGGTTACGGTGGATTTATTAAAGGAACGCGTCTGGTCATTTGTACAATGTATTTTGCAAACAATTAAAAAACAACCACTGCCTGAACCTCATAAAGGTGCGGATAATGGGTTCGACGACATGCAACCCGTCTTTCTGAATTGTGAACAGCCAATAGACTGGATTACTGTAGCTGCAGTCTGGAGGTTATGGGAATCAGAATATACGCGCCTGCCAGGTTTCAAAAGAGAAATATCCTATTGGATCAGCAATCAGAATACCACACAAAATGGAAACCCGGATGGATCAAATCCCGATAACATGGTAAAATTCAGGAAAGAAGGCGGCAATTATTTTGTGAAACTGGCTGAAAATATAATTCAATCAAATAATCAGGTTGTGGAAAGACTTGCTGCATTGGAGGCTTTACGTTTTTTCGTAAAAAAGATGCCGATAGATTGTTTACCAATAGTTGCCAAAAAGATTAATTTCCTGATGGATAACAATGAAAGTCGGTAAATATACGCTGTATAGTATTGAAACCAGCCGGTTTCGTTTGGATGGCGGTGCCATGTTTGGCATCATACCAAAAATATTATGGGAAAAAGAAACACCCGCTGATGAGTATAATCGAATTCAGATGGTGACCCGGTCCCTTTTGCTGGTTAGCGATGATCGTAAAATTATCATTGATACAGGAAATGGTGACAAATGGGATGATAAGGCCAGAGCCAGATATAATATTGATCTGGATGACATAAATTTGTCGTTATCCCTGGAAAAATATGGTTTTACACCTGCTGACATTACAGATGTCTTTTGCACACATTTACATTTTGACCATGCCGGTGGTAACACAACCATTGAGGACGGTAAAATTGTACCAACCTTTCCCAACGCTACTTACTGGATTCATCAGGACAATTGGGCTCTGGCCAATTCCCCCAGTGAAAAGGATCGGGGAAGTTACTTGGCGGAGAACTGGGCGGTTCTTGCCGAGAATGGCATGATCGAATGTGTAAAGGATAGAGAGGGATTCATTCCTGGAATTGAAATAATGCTGACGTATGGACATACGACTGGTATGATGCATCCCTTGATAAAGGATGGGGACAACACTGTTTTTTATGCAGCGGATATTTTTCCCATGGCCGCCCATGTGCCCTTAACTTGGGTAATGGCCTATGATTTAAACCCGGTGCAAACCATAAAAGAAAAACGATCACTGTTACCAAGAATGGTAGAGGAAAACTGGACGGTATTTTTTGAACATGATCCTTTAAGACAGGCTGGAAGGGTTACCATGGATGGGAAATATTACCGTTTGAAGGAAGCGGTAATTATCAGTGAATGAAGAAGAGAAAAAAGAGCAATTATTTTTCGATGGACTAAGGGCCTATGAAGAAAGAGACTTTTTCGAAGCACATGAACTTTGGGAAGAACTGTGGTCAGAATATTACCTGGCAGATAGAACCTTTATCCAGGGCTTAATTCAGCTGGCTGTAAGTTTTGTGCATTTAGGGAATGGCAACCTAAATGGAGCCAAAAGTTTACTGAAAAAGTCCGCTGATAAATTTAGCAGTTTTTCTGGTGTTCACCGGGGTATAAATATCGATAATCTGAAACAGCAGATTGTAGAAATAACAAATGAATATGAACAATTAATGACTGTTGATGGATTTGACTGGACCCATATACCCGATCTGAAAATCTTATGAGTAATATTTATCTTTATACCAACGATGTAGAACTTGGCACCAAGCTTACAGATCGATTACTACAGTTAGATCACTCTACCAAATTTCTTGATTCCCTCGTTGCTCTGGCTGATGAAAATAGTCTAGTGGTAGTCGATTTAGATGACTCGGAAGCTACTCCTGATACAATAAAAGCGCTAAAATTGAAATATCCCGATCTACGCTTAATTGGTTTTATGACCCAAATACAAAAACAACTGCGGGATGATTATCGTCGATCTGGATGTGAAATGGTCTATTTGAGATCTGCGCTTATAAAAAATCCAGAATCAATATTGCTCGAAGATGATCGAAAATAAAGTAGTTATAAGCGCCCGTGCCGAAGAGGTTGTTCGCTTACTAAAAAAAAAATATCCCGATTCAAAATGTTCGCTTAACTATAGTAATTCCCATGAATTATTGGTAGCAACCATTTTATCTGCCCAATGTACTGATCATCGCGTTAATCAGGTCCTGCCGGAATTATTTAATTCGTACCCTTCCGTTAAGGCGTTCGCCTTTGCCGATCTAAATAAACTTTCCCAAGAAATATACCCTTGCGGGTACCACAACCAAAAAGCAAAAAGTATTCAGGGATCATCTTTGGCGATCATGAATGACCATGGCGGAAAAGTCCCGCAAACAATGGAAGAATTGATAAAGTTACCGGGAGTAGGGAGAAAAACTGCTAACTGTATTTTGGGTGAGTGTTTTGGATACCCCTCTATGGTGATCGACACACACATGATTCGGATTATGAACCTGTTGCAATTCGCAACATCCAAGGACCCGAAGAAGATCGAATTAGAACTGATGGAAGTATTCAATAAGCGGGATTGGGTTAAACTGACCCATATGGTAATTGATCATGGCAGAGCCGTCTGTATTGCCAGGAGACCGCAGTGCGATCAATGTGTATTGCAGGATCTGTGTCCTTCCGTATTACGATAATAGAATACGCTAGATTATAAAAGTGATCGGAAATGTTTTTAATGCCAACACAAGCCAACCTAAATTTGATTAACTAAATAATTTGTAGGATACAAATAAATGAGTAACCCATTTTTAACAAAAGTCTTTCATTTTAATGCCGCCCATCAATATGGGCATGATGATTGGAGTGCAGAAAAAAACTGGGAAGTATTCGGGCCAGATTCGAAAGTTCATGGTCATAACTATACCCTAGAAGTAATGGTAACCGCTGCTGTGAATCCTGAGACGGGGTTTATTGTGGATCTTGGTGAGTTAATGGTTATTGTCCAAAAATATGTAATCGATATACTTGATCACAGTCAGTTTGACAAAGAAGTGGAATGGTTCAAGGATAAGCAGCCGAGTACGGAAAATCTGGTAAAATTTATCTGGGACCAGATAAAACCCCGGCTCACCCATGTTACACTACACCGCATTAGATTACATGAGACCCCCACTATCTTTACCGACTATTACGGATAAAGAACAACATGGCCGAATTTTGGGAAGCCAGTAATAAAGAGATAGCCAAACGCCGGGAAAGAGTTTTCTTAATTTTGGCCGGTATATTTCTGGGAACGCTGGCAATGTTGAATATCTTGGGTATTTCCCGTTTTATCAATCTGTTCACTATTGGGGAAACGACATATTCTGTGGCAGTAGGCGTCCTGCCTTATCCAGTTACTTTCCTATGCACGGACCTAATCAGTGAATTGTACGGAAAAAAACGGGCGCAGTTTGTGGTATGGGTTGGGGTCATACTTAATTTTTGGGTAGTGTTTATCCTGTGGCTGGGTGGGGTGCTGCCGGGATCTGATGCACCTGAATTCTTTTATATTCGTTCCCTGACTTTTGGAGCGGTGACAGCTTCCATGATCGCATATATTACGGCACAGTTTACGGATGTGTACATGTTTCATTTCTGGAAAAGACTTACCAAAGGTAAACATCTATGGCTCCGGAATAATGGTTCAACGCTGGTCAGTCAAATGGTTGATACCGTAGCCGTTATTTTAATTACACATTATTTTGCTGGTGCATTGCCCGTTGAGGAAGGAAGGCCGATCATACCACAACTATTGACCTTTATAGGTTCTGGCTATGTATTCAAGCTTGTAGTTGCTTTACTGGATACGGGTCCGGTTTATTTAGCGGTCCACTATTTATCAAATTATTTAGAATTGGACCCCATGGAGGGTTATAATGATGTTAATGTAACAAATTAGTAATGGAGAACTGAAATGAACACTGATAATAGCAAAAAAATTACAAAATTGATCGGAAAACTGCTGGAGGAAGTAGGCGAAGATCCAACAAGGGAAGGATTGCTCAAAACACCAGCACGGGTGGCCAAGTCCTGGGTATATTTTTCCCGTGGTTATAATCAGGATCTGGATGATACAGTAAATAACGCTATTTTTCATGAAGCATCCAAAGACATGATCGTTGTTAGAGATGTGGAATTTTTTAGTCTTTGCGAACACCATTTGCTACCCTTTTTCGGCAAGGTACATGTAGGGTATATCCCCAATGGAAAGGTGATCGGGTTATCAAAGATACCGCGGATCATTGATATGTATGCGCGCCGGCTCCAGGTTCAGGAACGTCTCACCCATCAGGTTGCAGATGCAATTCAGGATGTTCTAAAACCCAATGGTGTGGCAGTTGTAATGGAAGGTCGGCATATGTGCATGCAAATGCGTGGTGTGGAAAAACAGAACAGTTTGGCCACTACGTCTACCATGCTGGGCAGGTTTCGTGAATCAGTACGGACTAGGAATGAATTTATGTATTTGATAAACAGACCTAATATTTGAGCAATCTATTGGCAAGGGGAAAAATAACATTCCTATATATGGTATAATGAGTTTTACACGAACACCGGAGCCACCCTATTATGCCGTTATTTTCACCACAATGCGTGTAAATGATCCCAATGATGGTTACGCTGAAATGAGCGAAAGACTGGAAAAAATGGTTTGCGATCAACTTGGTTATATTGGCATGGAATCTGTTAGGGAGAAGGATGGGTTTGGAATTACAGTATGTTATTGGATAGATGAAGCGTCAATAACAAATTGGAAAAACAATCTGGAACATCAGGTTGCGCAAGAGAAGGGTATGGCCGATTGGTATAAAAATTATTTTTTACGTATAGCCAAAGTGGAGCGAGACAATGAAACAATATGATCTGGCAATATTGGGTGGGGGCCCTGGCGGTTACGTGGCTGCGATTCGTGCGGCACAGCTTGGTTTAACGACAGCTATAATTGATCAAGACAAGCTCGGGGGTATTTGCCTGAATTGGGGTTGTATTCCCACGAAAGCATTACTGAAGAATGCGGAGGTGTTGGATACCGTGAAGAATGCGAAAAACTTTGGAATCAACATCCCTTCTTATAAGGTAGATTTTGCAAAAACAATTAGACGTAGCCGACAGATCTCCGAACGGCTCTCCAAGGGGATTGATTTCTTGATGAAGAAAAACAATATTACCCATATAATTGGCAGAGGGTCGTTTATTGCGGAAAATAAAATTGAAGTAAAAAATGGTAGGAAACAGGTTGCGGTGCAGGCGAAACATTTCATTATTGCTACTGGTGGAAGACCAAAGGTTTATCCGGGCATGGATTTTGATGACAACCAGGTGATCAGTTCAAAGGAAGCGATGATCCTTAACCAGCCGCCAGAAGAAATGGTTATTGTGGGTGCGGGAGCTATCGGTGCAGAATTCGCATATTTTTATAACAGTTATGGTACCAAAGTAACGTTGCTGGAAATGATGGATCGAGTTCTACCAATGGAGGATGAAGAAGTTTCCAAGGAATTAAAGGAGAATTTTATAAAAATTGGTATAGCAGTACACACCAGTACAACGGTAGAAAGGATTGAAACTTTAAAGACCAAGGTAAAGGTCCATATTAAGCACGGTAACAAAAAAGAATTAATAGAATGCAGTGTAGCACTTTTAGCTGTGGGTATTACGGGAAATACTGAAGATCTAGGTCTTGAAAAAATTGGTATCAAGATAAAAAAAGGTGCGGTGTTGATTGATGATTATGGACAAACGACTGTTTCGAATATTTTTGCCATCGGTGATGTCACTGGTCCGCCATGGTTGGCCCATGTAGCTTCTGCCCAGGGACATGTAGCAGCAGAAAAAATTGCAGGTCATCCTACGTTTCCGGTTGATTACAGCAACATACCTGCCTGTACTTATTGTCAGCCGCAAGTGGCTTCACTGGGCTTAACAGAGGCCCAAGCGCGGGATGCAGGACATGATGTAAAGGTTGGGAAATTCAATTTCCGCTCCAGTGGCAAGGCCATGGCTATGGGTTCCATGGCTGGTTTTGTAAAGATCGTTTTTGATGCTAAATATGGCGAATTACTGGGCTGTCATATTATCGGTGCTGAAGCTACAGAACTGATCGCAGAATTAGCCATGGCAAAAGGACTTGAAGCCACTTGGCAGGACCTGGCTAGAACCGTACATGCTCACCCAACGCTATCAGAAGCCATTATGGAAGCGGCCCTGGATGCTTTTGGTAGGGCGATTCATCAATGATCCCGGAACCAGATAATATAGCGATGAGAAAAATAGACATCCTGGATCTCGGTGCTAGACCTTATAAAGAAGTCTGGGACCTGCAAAAAGAATTGGTGGAAAAGAGACGGAACGGTCAAATAAACGATACATTGATTCTGGTAGAGCATGAACCGGTTTATACCCTAGGGAAAAGTGCGGATGAAAATCATATTCTGCAGCACACACCTAGGAAGGTGAAAACTTACCGTATTGAACGAGGCGGGGATGTAACCTTTCATGGTCCGGGACAATTGGTTGGGTATCCTATTTTGGATTTGCATAATTATAAAAAAAGTATTAGCGGGTACATGCGAAGTCTGGAACAGCTCATCATTGACACGCTGGCTGAATATGAGATTACAGCAGAGCGGAAAGATAGATTAACGGGTGTTTGGGTTGGTGATGAAAAAATCGCAGCTTTAGGTGTGCGTGTGACTCGGTGGATAACAATGCATGGTTTTGCACTGAATGTAACACCTGACCTGACCTATTACAGCGGCATTATACCATGTGGAATATTTGAATACGGGGTAACCAGTATGGCTAGGCTTTTAACTGATGAGGTAACAGTCGATTCAGTCAAGCAGGTGCTTATAGAAAAATTTATGAGCCAGTTTCAGACTGCTGAATCAATGAGTGGATAAAGATGGCCCGCCTGTATGGATTTCAAAAAAAGAACCTGATCCATGTCTATGAGAATATGGTTTTGGCACGCAAGTTGGATGAAAAAATGATGATCCTTTTGCGGCAGGGAAAAGGGTTCTTTCATACGGCCTGTTCTGGTCATGAAGCGGCACAGACAGCTGCCGCACATACGTTAAAACCTGGTAAAGATTGGTTCTATCCTTATTATCGTGATGGTGCGTTTACTACTGGATTGGGTATGACAGCAAAGGATCAACTACTGGCCTTCTTTGCAAAAGCAGATGATCCTTCTTCTGGAGGTCGGCAAATGCCGCATCACTTTGGCAAACGTGAACTGAATATTGTAACACAATCTAGTCCTACTGGAACCCAGTATTTGCAAGCAGTTGGCTGTGGCATGGCCTGTAAGCTAAATAAGGAAAAAGAAGTGGTATATGTTTCATCGGGAGAAGGGACAACAAGCCAGGGTGATTTTCATGAAGCACTCAATTGGGCCAGCAGGGAAAAATTACCGGTCATATTTCACATTCAGGATAACGAATATGCCATCAGTGTACATATTTCAGAACAAACCTCTGGCGGGTCTGTCTTTTCAATGGTATCCGGCTACCAGAATCTTGGGCGATTCGATGTGGATGGTTCTGATTATTTTGAGACACACCTGGCGTTTAAAAAGGCGGTAGATAGAGCGCGGAAAGGAAAAGGACCTGCAGTTATAGTTTCCCATGTGGATCGATTAAAACCACACTCATCATCGGATGATCATTTAAAATACCGTACGAAAGATGAAATAGAAGAAATGGAAAAAAATGATCCAATTCTGAAATTTAGAGATGAGTGTATTTCCAATAAGGTTATTAAAAAGGAAGAATTTGAAAAGATAGAAATTAAGCTTAAAGACCAAGTGGACCAGGATGCTGATTGGGCGGAAGCGCAAGATCATCCTGAATTATCTACAGTTACTGATCATGTTTACAGTGGCAAACTTCCTGATGGTAGCCAAACAATGAAAACGATCAATGAAAAGATTGTATTTGTTGACGCGATAAATCACGCTCTTGCAGAAGAAATGGAGCGGAATGATAAAATGATTATTTATGGACAGGATATTGCTGATCCTAAAGGGGGAGTATTTACCGCTACAAAAGGATTAACAGATAAATACGGGCATGACCGTGTATTTAACGGTCCTTTAGCCGAATCTTCAATAGTTGGGTCAGCAATCGGTTTAGCAACTGCTGGGTATAAGCCGGTAGTGGAAATACAGTTTGGAGATTATATCTGGACCGCAATGATGCAAATCCGCAATGAATTAGCTACAATACGGTACCGTTCTAACAATGCCTGGTCATGCCCTGCCGTCATCCGCGTTCCCGTTGGTGGTTACATTCATGGGGGTTTATGCCATAGCCAATCAATTGATGGTTATTTTATCCATATGCCCGGGATTTACATTGCTTATCCATCCAACGCGGCAGATGCGAAGGGGCTATTAAAGATGGCCTGTCGGATGGACGATCCAGTGATATTTATGGAGCACAAAGGTATCTATCGCCAGGGTTATGCGGTAAGTCCAGAACCTGATGAAAATTATTTATTGCCATTTGGTGAAGCCAATTTAGTAAAAGAAGGTACAGATATCTCTATAATCACTTGGGGTGCAATGGTTCAGCAATCCATTGATGCAGTAAATTCCCTTTCCCTTGATGATGGTGTTGTAGAGATAATTGATTTACGTACATTGAATCCACTGGATTTTTCAACGATAAACAAATCTATTCAAAAGACGGGTAAAGCCCTGGTAGTGTACGAAGATAATCTAACCAATGGGCCTGGAGCTGAAATATCTGCGTTGATCAGCGATCGTTGTTTTGAAATGCTGGATGGTCCCATTCGCAGAGTTGCATCTAAAGACAGTCCGGTGCCCTATAACATGTATCTGGAAGCGGGTGTGTTACCACAGGTAAGTGATATTGAAGAAGCATTAATCGAACTATTGGAGTATTGATGTTAGTAGATATTATAATGCCCAAAATGGGAGAATCCATCACGGAGGGAACGATAATTGAGTGGCGTAAGAAAATTGGTGATAATGTGGAAAAAGACGAGATATTCCTGGAGATCGGAACTGACAAGGTCGACTCCGAAATCCCAGCATCGGTGTCCGGTACCTTGGTTGAAATACTGGCCGAACCAAACGATGTGGTTGATGTGGGTAAAGTGATCGGCAGAATAAATACCGATACAGAAGCTGCAATAGAGACAACAGTTCAAGATCAACCTGAACCTATTGTATCAAAGGAAGCTGAAGCACCCCAAATGGAAAAGCCGATACGAAAAACCACTGTAAAAAAGTTGGCTGGTAAAAGAAAGTCATTTTTCACGCCAGTGGTTATGAAAATAGCCCAGGAGAAGAACGTACCTTTGGCCGAACTGGATACGGTTCAAGGCACAGGTAGGGGTGGTCGTGTTACCAAAAAAGATTTACTGGCTTATCTGGATGATCGCAGTGAGCCCGTGCCGTCATCTAAACTAAGCATGTCCGATAATATTGAAGAGATGGAATACATGCGCAAGAAGATAGCAGACCATATGCGTTCCAGTCTAGATACTGCTGCTCATGTTCATGTGATGACTGAAGTCGATATGACAACGATTGTAGATTATGTAACGGCGAAAGAAGAATCGTTTTCCAGTAGAGAAGGTTTTAGCCTGACCTATACTCCATTTATTGTAACTGCTGCGGTAAAAGCAATTCAGCGATTCCCATTGATGAATTGTTCGCTAGAGGGCGGTAATATTGTGCACAAGAAAAATATAAATATTGGTATGGCTGTTTCAATAGAGAATGGGTTGATGGTACCGGTGATTGAAAAATGCGAAGAGGCTAATTTTCTTGGTTTATGCCGCCGTGTCCGGGATATAACGGTAAGAACACGGGATAAAAAGCTAAGTCCTGATGAGTTGCAGGGATCCACATTCTCCATTTCAAATTTCGGTGTATTTAACGTCACGATGGGTACGCCTATTATCAATCAGCCAAATGTGGGTATCCTTGGTGTGGGCGCAATAAAAAAACGACCGGTTGTTATCGAAACAGAAGCCGGGGACACGATCGGTATCCGTAGCATGATGATACTCACCCTGGGTTTTGATCATCGACTCATTGATGGCGCCGGCGGCAGTCAGTTCGTCGATGCAGTACGAGATGAGCTGGAAACCATGGATCTAGAACGGCTCTTTTAATGGCAATTGACCATGTATTAAAACTGTATGCGGAAACGATCCGATCACCCTATCTGCATTATGGTTACTGGGACGAACCGGAAAAAGTCAATGCGGATTCATTATCCATTGATGATATAGCTGATGCCCAGGGGCGCTATATCGAACATTTAACCTCCTTCATACCGGAGGATGTGCGATCTATTCTGGATGTGGGCTGTGGCGTGGGCGGAAACACAGCGTATTTACAGGAGCGTGGCTTTGATATAGATGTACTATCCCCTGATTCTTATCAGGAAGAAGTGATCAAGGAAAAATTCAACGGCGCTTTGCAATTCTTCAAATCAAAATTTGAGAATTTTGAAACTGATCGCACCTATGACCTCATCCTGGAGAGTGAAAGCGCTTGTTATATCAAGATTGAACCGGGATTTACCTCAGCACGGCGTGCATTACGGACTAGTGGGTATTTACTGGTGGCCGATTATTTTGTTTGTTATCGTGATGAAAGAGGCAGTCCCCATTTAAAATCATCCCACCCGATGAAAGCGTATCTGGAGGGTGCTGAAGCAGCAGGTTTCAAATTATTGAAAGAATATGATCAAACTGAGAATACCATGCCTACGCTGGATGCGGCCCATCATTTCATCGAGCGATTTATCCTGCCTACAGCGGAATATGCCCAGGTATCATTGCAGCGTAAAAATCCGCTCACATACCGATTAATGAAATCATTATTTGGGAAGAACATATCCAGTAAAATGGATCAACTGGATTTAGTGAAGAGTGAAGAGTTTAGAAAATACCGTAAATACATGATCTATTTATTTCAGAAGGTATAACCGAAGTGACAACAGCATTAAAGAATCCCTATAAACCAAAGATCCGGCTGCAGATGGGTGCGGGGTACCGATTTGTTGATCAGGTCGTCAAAACAAATAATCTGCATACAGTTTGTGAAGAAGCCCGCTGCCCCAATATCTATGAATGCTGGGATCGACGCACGGCGACGATCATGATCCTGGGAGATGTGTGTACTAGGGCTTGCGGATTCTGTTCTGTGAAAACCGGGAAGCCGACTTGGGATGATCCGTTGGAACCGGTACGAACTGCCCTGGCTGTGAAGAAAATGGATTTGCGCCATGTGGTGATCACGTCAGTGGATCGAGACGACATCAAAAACGACTATGGTGCGGAAATCTGGGCGGATACGATTCGCCAGGTTCGCCATCATGTTCCTGATTGTACAGTGGAAGTATTAACACCAGATTTCAAAGGATATAAGCCAGCACTATTAAAAGTTTTTGCAGCAGAACCTAAGATTTTTAGCCATAATGTAGAATGTGTAGAAAGGATTAGTAAACAGGTTCGCAGTCAGGCCATTTGGAAGCGCAGCCTGGATGTACTGAAGTTTTCAGTAAAACATGGATTACATACAAAGACCGGGATGATGGTCGGTCTGGGTGAAACGACTACAGAAGTAATGGAAACTATGAAACAAGTAGTTGATACAGGTGTTTCAATATTTACAATTGGGCAATATCTACAGCCGACTGGTGATCACCTTCCTGTAGAGAGATATGTTTCCGATCAGGAATTTGAAGAATATAAATGCATCGGTTTGGAATTAGGATTTTTAGTAGTGGAATCGGGAGCTCTGGTACGGAGTTCATACCATGCTGACGAACAGGCCCGACTGGTAAAGGCCGCTGTGTAACTGTACAGATGAATAGCAGGAATACTGTTGTTATCATGACTCTCGTTGCCGGTGTTATCCTAGTGCAATTGGTGTCGCGCGGCCAGCCTGAAACTGGTACCGCAGGAGAAACAAAGATCAAAATGAAAAATGAGGTAAACTCAAATAGTACCAGAATCGGAAATTTATCGGCCAATGTACCAGATACTTGGACAGGTATTAGGCCATCCAGTTCCATGCGCTTAATGGAATTTCGCCTAGGTGTAGCGGCAGATGATGCCACCTTGGCAATATTTAAAAATATTGGGGGAACAATAGACAATAACCTGGAAAGGTGGTCCGGTCAATTCGGTTATTCATTATCAGATTCTGAAGTAAACATACGGGCCGAGAATATCAATGGAATGCAGGTCAGTATTATAAGTATACTAGGGACCTATACAAATACGATGGCTTTTTCCAACGCTACCCAGCCGAAACCAAATTACCGTCTTTTGGGTGCTATCGCGGATACGCCAGATGGTTTGTATTATTTCAAATTGACGGGACCGAATACCGTGATCACAGGTAGATTAGAGGAGTTTACGCTTTTCATACAATCATTGCGGTATGATAAAATTGGTTAACAATCTTGAAAAGAACGTATTTATGGCAAATAATCTGGGAAAAAACTTGAAAAACATGACAAATATACATATTAATATGTATGGTATGTTATTTGCCTTGAATAAGTGAAAATTAATTGAGGAATTATTATGGCTGAAAGATTTGACAAAGATTTAGAATCAACACCGCCTGCCGATGACCATGATTATCCGGTAATGCCGTTACGCAATACGGTACTTTTTCCACAACAGGTTATTCCGATCTATATCGGTCGGGAAAAATCTCTGAAACTTATTGAAGATCTGGGTCCAGGTGATAAACACATTGTGGTTGTCGCCCAGGAAGATGGCTCCATTGAAGATCCCAAACCGGAAGACCTCTATGCCTATGGCACACTTGGTGTTGTGCTGAAAGTTTTTGATATGCCAGACAATAGCAAATCAGCTATTGTCCAGGGCATAGAACGGGTCAAGCTGCTCAGTTTCGGAGATGCCGAACCTTACTATAGGGCAGTTGTTGAACGGATCAAGGATAATCCAGTCGGCGATGACCTGGAACTGGACGCACTAGCCAAGAATCTCAGGGATACCTTCACGGAACTTATCCAGGTAGCGCCAAATCTAACCGAGGAACATTCCGGGATGCTTTCCAATATCCAGAAGCCCTCCCGTTTGGCGGATCGTGCTGTTTCTCTTCTCACCGTGTCAAACCAGGAAAAACAAGAGGTCCTGGAAGAACTGGAAGTAAAAAAGCGGGTGGAAAAAACCATTACATTGCTGACCAGAGAGATACAGCGAATTAAACTTGGTGAGGAGATACAAACTGAGGTACATGACGAGATTTCCAAGACACAGCGGGAATATTACCTGCGGGAACAAATGAAAGCCATTAAGAGAGAACTGGGCGAGGATGAAGAAACAGTAGAAATGAAGGAACTGGAAGATCGGATTAAAGCAGCTGGTTTACCTGAAGAAGCAGAAAAGGTAGCCATGAAGGAACTGGACCGTCTGACCCGGATCCCGACACAATCTCCCGAATATTCTGTGTCAAGAACCTATATCGAATGGCTGGCCGACTTACCTTGGAGTAAATCAAGCGATGATCAGATCAATGTTAAAAAAGCGGAAAAGATCCTGGATGAGGATCACTATGGATTGGAAAAGGTCAAGGAACGTATCTTGGAATATTTGGCTGTCCGGAACTTGAAGCAGGCACGTAACCCCGATGGTGTCGTGCGTGGTCCCATTTTGTGTTTTTCGGGGCCTCCAGGTGTGGGAAAAACATCTTTAGGTAAATCAAT
>JYMV01019373.1_pt1 | contig 20219 bp, 10 predicted proteins | sample 338911 | NCBI WGS metagenome assembly JYMV01 (sample SAMN03354496, study PRJNA234377) | hydrothermal vent metagenome | biome: Deep sea; feature: Hydrothermal plumes at the Eastern Lau Spreading Center, Western Pacific Ocean; material: Seawater | place: Tonga | collected 2009 | depth 2000 m m
CCAATAAATTACCATAGGGGTCGGAGCACTCGGGATCATTCTCGATGTCCCTGGATTCACCTTTAACACAACTTTCCACCAGTATCATTCCAATTTGGCCAGCATCGAATTCCTGCGAATACTGTTTCATCTTGATGACCGCTTCCTCACCTTCAGGTGCCATTCCCAACAAGTCGATGTTTTCCTCGACATTCTGCTGTCCCCATGTGGCTGAGAGGAGTATCGCCGACAAGAATACGGCTATGACTATGACATTCCACCGTAGTGGTACCTGTACAGCATACTCAAACACTTTCAGAGGAGGATGGCTCGGTTTCTGCAGGTCTAGCAATATCGTCAGATTGGGTACCATCAGCATCGTCATGATGTATACGACCACTATTCCACCCGAAAGCGCGAAGCCGATAGTGGCAATCGGTGCCATCGGAGTGAATGTCAATGAGATGAATCCGATAATTGTAGTCACAGCAGAAAGGAATACTGCTTTCCCGGTAGAACTTATCGATGAGTGCATTTTCTCTTTTTTGGTTCCGCTCTCTTCCGAATATCGATTGGTGATATGCAGGCCATACGAGACGCCGAGGGCGAGCAGAATGGGCCCGACGATGATGATGGTCATCGCCACCTCGTAATCGATGAAGCCGATTATCCCGAGGGTGATAAATACCGAACAGAGGGTTGGTAAGCCGGATATTATCACTACCTTCAGACCCTGAATCGGCCTCCACGCCCCAGTTTGTAAGACGTCGGAATGGAAGAAGAATAGTCCGGCTGCGACCAAGATGATGGCGACGGGAAAAATCTTCCAAAATAGTGTAATCGAAAATTCTGTGACCGCATTGGTAATCGGAACCGGCCCTGTCAATGTCATCTTAATGCCCAGTTCGTCACCATCGCAATAATCATCATCGCTAGGGTCGGTAATTTTCGCATCACAATCCCAATTGTTCTCCCGCGAAATTTTTTCTAGAATCGCCTCAGCTTCAGCAATGATGACCGGTGAGGGTTTCGACTCATTGACGGCGACAATAATCACCGCTCGGTCGAGTTTCCTATCGTCATCAACATCACGAGCCAATTTATCCAATCCTGGCGTAGGGTCGCCATTATCATCATACATGTTGTCAATAATCTGGTCGATTGTGGTCTGTGAGGGAATACTATAATCGCCCATCAACAAATAACCATCCTCGAACGACTCGTTCAACGATGACGCAAACTCTCTCGTAGTACAATCATCATCCGCACCTTGGCAGCCAATCTCACCAAGTTCCTTGATGAAGGCCTGTGTCACACGAGCACCAGAAGAGTTGACCTCCTTGATCACAGTCGAAAGTGAAAGTATGAAAATCACATCATCGGATGGATTTGAGACATATGGATTCAAGGCTTTTTCAACTTTGTCAAATTGGTGCAGTATCACTTCATCAGTGATGTTTTGGGATTCTGATTCGACATAGATGATCATTACATTGGTCGACCAATCTTTCTGAACATCCTTTATCGCCAACTCTACCGGGTCGCCCTTAGGAAGATAGACATCAAGGCTGCCGTTAACATTAAGCGACTTCTCATTCTTAATCTGCCACGGCATATCTGATTCGGTAGAGATATCCATGAAACCACTGTGGTAAGCAAAAAACGTTGTGACACCGAGACATAGGAAGACTACCAATATGGGAAATGCAGTGATGATTCCAGTCGCTCCCAGACGCCTGTATTCTCGGCGCACGGCTTGAGGTGCATCGGCTAAACTCTTGGCGGTCATTTTTGAGAACTCGAGCGGGTCGAATCCTTTGGCGGTGGCGATGATTCGGTCACGCTTCTCAGCGGTCTTAGCACGGCTATGCACCCAAAGGTCAGCTATCCGCTCGCCAATACGCGGCTTGCGTTGACCACCACTCTGCGACATATGCCTCATTCACCTTGCGCCTGCTTATCTCCTTTAACACATAGTGCTGAATGAACATTGCGGGTTCACTTTACAAAGAATCTCGTCAGGTCGAGGCGATGAGCGCTCTCCCCAGCATCTAAAGTGGGCCACCCGCTGAAGCAGTGCATGGCGAGGCACTGGCTGATGAAAAGTGAGCCTGAGGCATATCCTTGGAAGCAATTGGTTGCCGATGGGAAAACCCATTGGGATGGGGTTCGCAACTACCAAGCGCGAAACTTCATGCGCGATGATATGGAAAAAGGTGACTTGGTATTATTCTATCACTCAAACTGTAAACCACCGCATGTGGCAGGGATAGCCCAAATAGTAACAGAAGGCTATCCGGACTTCACCTCCTGGGATGTGAATTCAAAATACTTCGATGATAAATCATCTATAGACAACCCTAGATGGATGATGGTCGACATAATTCCTGTGGTCAAATTGGAAGAGGTTTCATTACTGGAGATAAAAGAGAATCCACGTCTTGAAGGGATGCCTCTGATCCAGCGAGGGCAGAGATTATCGGTTCAGCCAGTAGACGAGGAACACTTCAAGGTGATATGTGAAATGGGTGGAATTGACGCAAATGAAATCTAGGTGTTAGGATGTACGATATCCCGGTCTCTTCTCGTGCGGCAAGAATCGAATACGCGATTCGTGATGTCGTCATCCCGGCGACCAAATTAGAGCAGCAGGGGCATGAAATTCTCAAACTCAATATCGGTGACCCGATTGCCTATCCAGGTCTAGAGACACCATCACACATGGTTGCAGCCTTTCAGCAGAGTCTGGCCGATGGCGAGAGTGGTTATTCACCATCCTATGGATTGCCGCCACTGCGTCGTGCTATCGCCGATGATGAAACACGCAAGGGTTGGAATTGTACCGCCGACGATGTCTATGTTTGCCACGGAGTGACCGAGGCTTTACAGATAATCTTCGCAGCGACATTGGAAGAGGGTACAAAAGTTCTCGCACCAGGTCCACATTATCCTCCTTACATGGCATATCCGCAGATGTTTGGCGCCCAGACCATCGAATATCGCCTCGACTGTGATGACGGTTGGAAACTTGATTTCGATGACATCGAAGCAAAGATGGATGAAGATGTTCGACTCTTGGTGCTAATCAATCCCAATAATCCCTGTGGAAATGTTTCTGGTAGTGATGAGATTGACAGGTTACTGGAAATTGCTGGAAAATGGCCAAACTGCATGATTATCGCCGATGAAATATATGATGAGCTCGACTTTACCGGAACTCAAGTGAGTGTTGCCTCACGTTCCTCGGAGACACCCGTTTTCTCTTTGAATGGGGTGTCAAAGAATTACTACGCCCCGGGATGGAGAATCGGCTACATCGCGATTCACGACCCCCACAAGCGATTGCGTCTAGTGCGTGATGGAATCGAGCGATTACTTCGTTCTAGGCTGTGCGCTTCAACCCCTGCTCAGATGGGATATCTGGCTGGATTGCAAGGTGAGAGGGGGTGGATGAAGGGATATTTTGACAAGGTCGAGAAGCAACGTAACCTCTGCCTGAAGAGAATATCGCAAATCGATGGCCTTGAAGTTGAAGAGCCTGGTGGTGCATTCTATATGTTCGTTCGTTTAACCGATGAAAGATGGCGGGATGATGACAAAGCATTCGTACTCCAATTACTGGAAGAGGAACATGTGCTCGTTGTCCACGGCAGTGGCTTTTCGCCCGAATTGGGTAAAGGGCACATCAGAATCGTATATTTGCCGAATATCGAAGTTCTGAATATTGCATTCGACCGGATTGATAACTTCCTCATACGCCACCGCTGAACCTTTTCCAAGTCGGCGAACTTCTCATATTCTCAAGAGTATACCAACCGACATGCGGGCGGGAAGCACTAGAATTGCTTGGCGACTGATTCCGCTGTTACTCTCCCTCCTGCTGATTGCGGTTATTCCGGTGGTCTCAGCCGCAGGTGACGAACCGGCTGAAGCCTCAGTGATTTCCATGAGTGATTTTTCACTTGAGTTGCTGTTGCCGATTGTCGGGGCACTGATAGTTACTGCATTCATGTGGAGTTTCTTATTGCCGAACTCAATGTCCTCACTCCAGGTGGCATTCGAAATTGATGATATGTTGTATGAGGTACATCGCTTGACACGCGACCGAGAAGAAGCTCGAATGTTGCTTCGGCTACCCAGTGTGGGATTCGGAGTTGCATTGTATCTGATGGCGATGACTGGAATCTTGATTCTAGTGGGCGAACTAATCTTTGACCCGAATACGTATTTCAGACCTAATGTATATCTAATAATGCTACTGATTATCATCCCGGTATTGTTCAGCCCATGGGTGACATTATCTGCGCAACTGGAGCAAATGTATCGTGATAAAATCAGCGTGGCTTGGCACATCAAGATTTTTCGAAAGACCTGGACCTTGGCGATTCTTACATTCGCAACCGCTTTCATTCTATGGATAGGGTCGAATCAAGATGGGGGCCTACAACCAATCTGGGTGGTCTATGCACTTATGGTATTCATGTCTCCGACCATACTGGCATATGGCCGAATACTAGGTGCGTCATGGAATATGCTGATTCAAAAGAAATGGGAAACAGTGCGCGGCCATGAAACTCCAATCGACCCCGACCCACCGGGGTTCTTCAAGCGGCTAGGATCGTTGATTCTGAGCTTCTTCCTATTTACTATGCCTCTGACGGCACTGAATGGCATCATCACCGTAATTCACGTGATAATTAATCAACCACCAAATGCTGAAGATATTCTGAATTTCGGCGGCATAGTAGGATACTCGTTATATGAATGGGCTGAGATTAATCAAGAATGGATAGAAAAATGGGTCTCAATAAAACAACTCTCCTCGACCTTGACAATTTATCTTAGTTTCAACATCGCCATTGTCGGACTTGCGTTTATTTTTGAATTGACTCGCAACTTGTTCCTCGGCGGCCAAACCTTCGGTGGGCTGGGGGGGGTATCTCTGGCCTCACCAAGAGAAATCCGCTCTGAAACCAGCGCTCAGGCAAAAATACTGTATTTTTCGTTCGCCGGTTTTTCAGGTTATACTGTATTGCTCTTGGTTTTGATTTGCTACAAGGAATTCTCACACTTGATGCCTTATACCGGGGTTTTGGAAAGTTACGGTTTCAGTGAATTGATTATCCTCCAGAGCACATGGCTGTTCATCGCTGTTGGTCAAGCAATTTTCTTATTGACTTGGCTCTTGAGCATCTCCCGGTTCACCAGTTTGGGCAAATTGGAATTTGACCTCGACCCTGAGATTCGGCGCGAAGGGGTAATCATGTCGGGTGGGGGAGATTGGATGCGAGACTTGGTAGAGAAGGCTGCTCGATTAGATGATGTCGACCATCTGCGCCGTTTCCAACAGGAATTCATCGATGGTGACGAAGCGATTGTGCGACTAGAGAAGTCTCGGGCGAAGATGGTTGAGATGGCACTGAGGGGGCTTTGGCCGAAGGCAATTGATGAAGCAAAGAAGGTCCTAGCACAAGAAGGCGGTGAGAATGACGAGGCGAGATTGATTATTGCCGCAGGACATCTTTCTTGCCGGCGTTTGGACGCGGCCCGCGAAGCCCTGAGAGGGCTTACAATTGACGAGGGTTATGACGAGCCGGAATTGATGTCATTCATTATCGAATGGCTCGACCCCTGGCGCGGTCAGGTCGATGAAGATGATATCTGGGATTGGGAGAACAACTCCTGTATCGATAATCTCAACGACATGATGAAACGCTTGCGAAGTTGGAATCCGGTGCCGACGACAAAAAGTCAGCACCGCGACCGCCTGACCTTACAAGCCAGGATAAGTCATGTAGCATTATTGCGCGCCCAAAGACGGCATGATGAATCGTTGGACCTGGCCTTGGAACTGATAAAATCCGAACCGCTGAGTGCCAAAGCAAGGATTTCTGCAGCACTATGCCTGGTTGATATCGGCGAATGGCATTGCGCTCAGAGTATCTATCGGGAATTGAGTGAAAGTGATGCTTTCGACCCTAGGGTCAAAGCACTTGGGGCGCTCTTGGGGATGGTTGAGGATGATACTGAATTTGAGGTGTCACTCGCCGTTGGTGATGCTAAATCCAATCGGAAATGGGTGGATGAAGCGCCGGTTAATTCGATTGCGGCACTATATGCGAAAAGAGGCGAGGATGAGGCACTCAATGCAAATGTCATGGTGGCATCCCATCACGCGATCGAGAAAGGAGTACCACCACGATTCTCTCCCTCTCCACTTACCATGGTCTTCAATTACCTCATCTTATTACCGATTTGGTGGCTTCTTGGAATCTATATCACTTCATTCAGACCACTTGCGACCGGCCTGGGAATCGCCATCGGTTTAACATTGGTTCATATTTTCTACCGCCGCTTCAAGCGTAATCAGAGGCGAGTGATAAAACAACGTGACCAAAAGGGGATGATCGCTTATGCGAGGAGATTAAAGCGCTTGAAAGCACGACCGACAAAGGACACGATGCCTATTGGAAATCATCTGCTCCTATCGGGCATTCTAGTACCGATTAACGGAGCCATTTACGATATCGGGTTCCCGGCATGGCTTACAGTCAGGCTACCCCAGGAGTCGGAGCGAAGTGTCAAACAAAAATTGTTCAAACGAGTGGTTACGATGCGTAAGCAGAAGACTGCCAGATTGAAACCATTGGTCAGTAACTGGTGGGTAAAGCGTCCCAAAGGGATGCGTACCGAGGGCTCCTACTTACATCATACAATTGGTCCATCAGCCTATCGCGGCAGGGAGAATCATACCGCGATGAAGAACCGAAGTGGACGTAAGGCAGGTGTAGAAAGCCCGAGGGTTCCAATCGTAGAGCGAGATTTAGGTCGAATGGGAATACACCATGATTCACGACTAAGTGAGCGCGGTGATTCAAGACGTCCCGGTGGCCTGGGTCGTCCCGGTGGCCAAAGGTAGGCTGAAGGTGCCTAGCATTTCTCGTTCTAGTAGGGACAGTTGGTACTGCCCGAGCCAAATGTGGACGATACTGGATTGCAAGTCGGGCTGGCGCGGTTGAAGCGGTCATGATATTTGCTAAATCATCACCCTGGGCAGGCTAATCAAGCGGCGTGAAAATCGGATTGTCATAGGCTCCAGCCCCTGTAGGCCAGCAGTAATGTATCGTAGAAAACCGTTCCTTGAGTTCACGGACTCGACCTCTGACCTCATTACCCTTCCCGCCGACCGCAGCGAGATGAATCAGGTCTGCAACCTCATCCATCTCATCGCCACCCATACCAAGTCTGGTCATTTCAGGTGTGCCCAGTCGGATTCCTGAAGGTAATATCGCTGATGTGTCGCCAGGCAGCATATTCTTATTCATCACCAAACCCTGCGCCTCAGCCCTCAAACTAACTTCAGCCCCGCCGCCGAATTCCTGTACATCGACCAATATGGTATGGCTCTCAGTAAAGCCATGGTCTGGGGCGAATACCTTCATCCCGCGTGCCCATAAGCCCTCTGCAAGAGTCTTGGCATTAGCGATTGTATCGTTAGCATAATCGGTTTGGAATTCGAGTGCTTCTGCCAAGGATACCCCGAGCGCGGCTACTTTGTGAAGGTGGTGATTAGAATGCACACCGGGGAAAACTCTGGAGCGGACCCTCTTGTGTAACATCATACCGCTTGGCAATTCCACATCATCATTGCCGAGAATAATACCATGTTGCGGACCGGCGAAAGTCTTGTGCGTAGAGGCGGTTACCAGGTCGACACCGTCACCAAGAGGGTCTTGGAAGCGGCCCCCAGCGATGAGGCCAAGAACGTGTGCAGCATCATACATCACGCTTGCTCCCACCTCACGGGCGGCTTCAATCATTGGCTGCAAATCGGAGGGAAACAAGAATACCGACTGCCCAAAATAGCATATTCGCGGTTTCTCGACACGGATTGCCTCGGCAGCTACATCGGTATCTATCGACATCGTCTCTGGAATCGAAGGGTAGGTGATGGTGGCAAATCCACGCAAACCTGCGGCACCGAATCTCTGCGTTGAAATATGTGCCCCAGCGGCAAGTTCAGGTGCCATGAATTTGTCGCCCGGTTCTCCCAAACTGAATAGAGCAGAGATGTTTGCCGCAGTCCCAGAAACTGGCCTTACGTCGGCGAAGGAACAACTGAAAAGTCGCTTTGCCAATACCTCGACATGGGTTTCTATCGGATCGTAATCGACATTTCCCTCGTAATATCTTGAGCCGGGTAGACCCTCTGCATAGCGATTGTGCAAGTCGGTGACGAACATTTCAGCCGCTCTGGGGCTGACCAGATTTTCACTGGCGATTAAGGGGATACTATCGTGAAACCTCTGGTGATGGCGAATTACCTGAGCTTGAATGAATGCGAGGCTCGCTTTACCATCTGCTCCTGTGGGGGGAGAGGCTATCGGCTCAGGGAATGGACTACCATCGATTGGCATGAAGTTGAATGCAACGATTCGGTGTATGAGGTTGACTGCTGAATAATGTCGATTCCATAGGCTAGATGAATGAATTCGGAAATTTTCTGCGATGAAGAATGTCGAACACCGAGGGAGCAAGTGATGCGGAAGACTGAAATTTTCACAAACCCTTGTTCGAACACTTCAAATTCAACTCTTCCGGTTTGTTGCTTTGCTGCTGGCAACGTAGCACCGGCCGCCACTGAATGGCAAAAAGTCATAGAATGAAGGTGAGCACAGCATTTCAACCACCTGAAAAGAGAGATAATCGTCACTGAATCGACGAATCATGTGTGAATCTATGACCCATCACTTTTATGTTCATTACTTGAAGTCGGTTGGACGTTCAGACTACGTCTGCGCCCTCAGGTGTCTAAAATGGTACTCTCTCACAATCAAATGGCTTACACTGCAATCACGGTCACGATGATTTTCGGATCACTATTCGTAGGGTTGAGCGGATTCGTCCAAACCAGTGAAAGTCTGGGCTCGTTTGAACCGGCTGGAGAGGATGATCTGTTCAAAGATGAGGAATTGATTTCGCAGGCCATCGACACCGATGGCGACGGACTCCCCGATAAGATGGAAGAGGTACAATACGGTACTGACCCGTTACGGGAAGATACCGATAATGATGGTTTGACGGACGGTTGGGAAGTTGCCAACGGCCTGAATCCCCTCGATTCCGGAGATGCGGATGATGACAATGCGCCTCCGGCAACCGGCGAGGAATCGAGCAGTGAAGGAAATGAAACCGAGAGTTGGCCAAATCCCGAGGATGGGCCCAATGGCGACCCCGACCGAGATGGCTTGACCAATCAGCAGGAGCAGGCATTCGGTACCGAGCCAAAACTGGCGGATACGGATGGTGATGGCCTCAACGACCGCTGGGAAGTCGAATACATGTATTACAATCAAACCGCTCAAGACGGCGAGAATATCAACCTCTTCAACCCGCTTTCCGGCAACTGGGATTGTGGCCTATTAACCGAGGCAAAAATCAGCGCTATCAAGCAGATTCTCGATCAGGATGAACAGCGTCCTTCGTGGGATGAGATGGCAAATATCGCCGGTCAGCACTCTTGCGATGCGCTTCTCGATTCCGATGGTGATGGTCTGTTCAATTTTGAAGAGGAAGCATATGGCACTAATCCACTATCCACCGATAGTGATGGCGACCTCATCAGCGACCGTGTTGAAATTGCCCACGGCAGCGTTAACGTAGATGATTTCTACCTTCGTATCGGCATCTCGATGACCAAAAAAGCACCATTCACCGATGCGAGTGGCGGCTTGATATCGTGGTTTCTTGAGGATATGGATGGCGATGGAAAATTCAACGGCCCCTCCGATTGGGATACCGATGGTGATGGCATGCCAGATGGATTTGAATTCTACTTCAGCGACCCCAATGACCACCCCTACGCCGGCGCGGCTATCGCCTCGGCACAGTTACTTGACCCTACCAACGGCTCCGACGCCTACCATGATTGGGATGAAGATGGGCTGAATAATATGGAAGAATATCAGGTCGCTTTCGAATTCGGAGCGATGAGTTTCACAAACCCCTGGTTAGCCGATACCGATAATGATGGGATGCCCGACGGATGGGAATCCAGTAATGGTCTGAATGCCACCGATGGTGAGAACTGGGATGAAGACCCCGATCACGATGGGTGGGACGCCGATGGCGATGGCAGTTCTTTCTTTGAGGAATTGGAAGGCGAGGCAAAGGTTTACGCAATCGATGTCAAATTGGATGATTGGGTTGAGGAGAACCAAACCGTTGCTCGGGCACAGGTGACTTTGGCCGGCGGAAACCCGATAATCTATCCAATCAGAGCGACCTCGACTGGATATGTCTACAAGATCAGCGTTTCTCTAGGAGATACAATCAGCAGCCGACTGACCCCTTGGCTCACAGTTGTCGAGACTGATGAGATGTTCACAAATCTACAGGAATACAATGCCCGTGACCGTGATGGAGATGGACTGACTGACAGTCGCTCTACCGACCCCCTAAACCCCGATACCGATGGTGATGACCTGCTCGATGGAATAGAGGTGATGGGCTGGGAGATTTTGGTCGTCAGCCATGGTGTGAACCGGGTTTGGGTCATCAGTGACCCAGGTGACTGGGATACCGATGATGATGGACTAACCGACTTCAAGGAGTTCAACAGCGTTTGTGATATGGGCTCGAACGCCAGCAATAGCGATACCGATAACGATGGCTTGGATGATTACCATGAAGCAACTATCGGTCACATATGGCAGGACACCGGGGAGAACTACTCGACCAGCCCGTGCATGGACGATACCGATAACGATGGACTTGTCGATGGCGAGGAATTAGAGATCGGCGCCGATGGATATGAGACCCATGCAAATAATTCCGACACCGATGATGATGGGCTGATTGACGGCCAAGAAGCGCTCTATATCCCCCGCCCCTGGCAATCTGCGACCGACCCCACCAACAACGATAGTGATGGTGATGGGATGTTAGATGGCTGGGAGATGCAGGTGGAATCCCTTGAAGAAAATTCGAATTCACACAGCCTCTGGGTGGTGCGCGACATGTGGCTACCGCCGGGTTGTGAATCGATGAATGAATGTGGTCTGGACGCAGGTGGTTACATGTGGAATAATTGGCTGAAGGGCTTCATCGAGGTAAAGAAATATGAAATCCACGAAATGAATCTCAGCGGATTCCAGATGCCGACAAATTCCAAATGTAGTTGTGACGGACGTTGGGCCTTGGACCCTGCAGAAGGTAGCCTCGATGATGCCCTCTACGATGTCGATAATGATACCCTGACCAATTCTGCCGAAGCGCCAGACCGGTGGAATACCAATCCGGTCGACGATGATACCGACCATGACCTGCTACCCGATGGATGGGAAGTTTACTACTCGATGTTGGCAATTCAATCAGGATTGGTAGACAATGCAACCCTTGAGTCATATGGCGCCCGCGGGCCGATGGACCCAGCCCTGATTGACTCTGACTTCGACGGCATCAATGATGGTGATGAAGACCCCGACCTAGACGGATTGAACCGTACCTCATTACTCAATAAATACTGTCCCGGCCACGATGACCCGACCTCTTCGGACTGTAATATAGACCCGACCACTCCAGATGGCAAGAGGTTTTATGATAACCTGGAGAATTTCACTAATTTCGAAGAGTATGAAAATGGCACTAACCCAATCAGCAATGATACCGATGGTGATGATTGGAATGATGGACCAGAGGTATACTACCAAGACCACGACAATGATGGAATGGCCACTGGATGGGAATATTACTTCGAGTTCGACCCGATGGATTCAGTCGACAGAAACATCGACAGTGACGGTGATGGGCATGTCAACTACTGCGAATACAAGTGGGATACCAATCCCCGTGACCCGCTCAGTTATCCAGGTCAAGGTCAGAACTGTGACTGGTACAATGAATGATACAGGTCGCCGCTGACTTGATAGTCAGAGCGTGGCGCAATTACTCTTGAGGTGAGTACGGTGCGGCGCAGGATTATGGTTTGTGCGGTAGTTCTACTCCTTTCTTCCGTGCTCGCACAATCGCCCCCTCATTACTCTGATGAGTCGGAGTCTTTGTCATCGCAAGTACCGTCTTTCGCCATGGTGAAAATGGGCGAGATGGCCAATGTAACCGTTACCCACGAGGGAGGAGTGAATTATTCTATAGAATGGAATATCGACGCGTCCGTAGAGGCTGGCAATTGGGGAGTTTTCGACGCTGTGCAACGTGAACATTTAGTTGCAGGATATTTAATTGATAACGTCACGAGTGCTAATTTCTCATTGAATGGCACTTCTTGCTCTTGCGTTTATTGGGTTAACACAACGTGGGGAAATGATGAGCAGTACACGGAATTTCGGGTTGAGTTTCTTGGGACCTCACCCCACACCCCATTTGCCGTTATTACCGAATGGAGTAGCCTTTATGTGAGAAATGTTCTAACACTCCAAGGTGAGGTTTTCACCGCCGAGGAAAACGAGACTTTTGAAGCGCGCTTTTCTCTATGTAGTTCTGATTCGTATTTTTCTGGGACTTGCGCAACAATGCTGGATACCATTTTCAACCCTATGCAAAATCCTGTCTCGGTGCCAATGCAGTGGGATTGGTCTGGCAATGAGTTCTCACTCAGCTTATCAATCACAGATAATAAGGACATTATCAGTGACGATATATACTATCCCTATATCTCTATTCGCGGAGAAAGTTTGCTTACCAGCCATGCACTTTCGAATATGGTGATAATCGATGCCACTAAACCGACAGCAAAAATAATCGGACCCGGTGAAGTTAATGAGCAGAGTGGTGCTGTCATATTGGATGGTTCAGGTAGTGATGATAATATGAGCGCTATTTACTTCTCGTGGGTCATCACCGAGCCCAGTGGAGCAGTGCGAGGCCCTACAAATAATGAATCACTCGGGAGTTTTCTCTACATCGTACCCAACCAGGCAGGTGTTTGGCAGTTCACACTCTCGGTCACTGATTATGCTGGAAATAGAAATACAACGACTCACAATATGACTGTGACCAATGTCGTTCCTACCGCAGTGATGTATATCGGCGGGATGTCGGCAGCAAATGGCACCCTGCACAGACTTCCAGAAATCGAAAATTGGACCTTCAGTGCAGAACACTCGACCGATGAGGGAGATGATTCCGAAATCCTGAACTACCGATGGTTATTCGATGGTGAGGAAGTATCCGACGATGTTACCTACATCTTACCAAATTCTGCCATCTCTGGAATCCACGAAATGATATTGCAGGTTAGTGACAACGACGGGGCGAGCGACAGTATCAGTATCGAAGTTGTGATCTTTGGCTCCTCTGCAGACCCGTTGGCAGAATCGGTGGAGTCGAGTGCATTCAGCGGCATGGTCGATAAATTCGGTATTATTTCCATTGGCAGCAGACGTAAGGTCGAGGCCAGGGGAATTCCAAAATGGCAGTCCGGGAAAAATAATTGACCTACGGTCAATTCAAGAGCATTCAGTGAATCGGCGAATCATGTTCGCGGGACTCGAGGCTGGCATCAGCGCCGCTCCAGAACCGGTCAGTGACGATGAATATCGTCTGCGGCAGTCTCGTTTACTCTCGCAACTGGATGCCGAGGATTTACTGATAATCTGCTCCCGCCCTCCGGCGGTGCGGACAAATGATGTCGAGCACCCCTATCGCAACAATAGCGACATGATGTATCTATGTGGCTGGAATGACGAGGATTCAGTCCTTATCGCCCAGCATTCAGGCAAGGAATGGTCGGTTGAGTTATTCGTTCAACCACGCGATGTTCTTATGGAGATATGGAATGGTAGGCGACCCGGTACCGATGGCGCCATCAAAGATTGGCCGATTGATGCTGCACACTCAATCGATGATCTGGGAACCGTTCTCGATGATTTTCTTTCCAGATGTTCAAGGGTATACTTGAGAAGCAAATTCAATCTGGACGTTGATGCTCAGGTTGATTCGGCGATGAGCCGACGCGACCGAGACCGACAACGCCACGGCACCGGCCCGGTGGCCATAGTCGACCCTAGTGATATCATCGCCGAGATGAGACTACTCAAATCACCGGCTGAAATAGCGCAGATGCGCCATGCCTGTGAGATTTCCAGCATGGCCCATGTGGCTGCGATGAAACATGCCAAACCCAATGTCGGTGAATGGCAACTCGAGGCGATATTAGAGGGGTTCTTTCGCTATGCAGGGGCCTCGGGAGTCGCCTATCCAAGCATTGTCGGGTGCGGAGATAACGCAACCATTCTACACTACAACACTAATCAGATGAGGTGTGGTGATGGCGAGATTGTGCTCATCGACGCCGGAGGTGAATACTCAGGCTATGCTGCCGACATCACCCGCTCTTGGCCGATTAACGGCAAGTTCAGCGGGGCACAAAGAGAGATCTACGATCTGGTTCTGAAAGCGCAACTGGCTGCAATCGAGCAGTGTCGAGTCGGTAATCCGTATACCGCACCGCACGATGCCGCTTGTAAGATATTGGCACAAGGACTTATCGAGTTGGGGATAATCAAGTCCAGCCTCGAAGATGCATTAGCGCCAGAAGGGGATTTGAGCCAATGGTATATGCACAATACCGGCCATTGGATTGGCATGGATGTACATGATGTAGGAATATATAGACCAAGTGGTAAGCCTAGATTATTTGCGGCTGGAATGGTAATTACCGTTGAGCCGGGGCTGTACTTTGGCGCTTGGCGACCCGATGTCGAAATCGACCAAAGGTGGGCTGGGATCGGGATTCGCATCGAGGACGACGTTCTCATCACCGATGCCGAGCCCGACGTCCTGAGTTCATTCTGCCCAAAGAATCCCGATGAATTGGAAGCGATAATTGGCACTGGATGAATATTGATGACTGAGTGGAAGGCGATTCTTGCCCACCAAGATGAGTGGTCACGAGGCCAGAGCAGACGCTATAGATTGAGTATCGAAGATGGTATCACCCTGTATGATGATGCACCGTTGAGGGCACTTCGCCGCTCAGCTAATCGACGCCGCAAAGCGATGCACCCGGGAAATGAAGTGACATATCTGGTCGACCGCAATGTCAACTACACCAATGTCTGTACCATTAATTGCCAATTCTGCTCGTTTTATCGCCCGCCTGGCCACGAGGAATCATATACCCAGAGTATCGATGAGATTTCCGCAAGGTTCGCCGAATTGGAGGCTATCGGTGGGTCACGGGTGCTGATGCAGGGGGGAGTTCATCCCGAACTGCCAATAGAATGGTATGAGAATCTCATCAGCCAGTTGAAACTGAAGCATCCAACGATTCTCCTCGACTGCTTCTCACCGATTGAAATAGATGGGATCGCTGATGTCACCGGGTTGTCTACACTGGAAGTAATGACTCGACTGAAACAGGCTGGGGTTGATGGCCTGCCGGGAGGAGGTGCTGAGATGTTGGTCGATGAAGTGCGAAATGACGTTTCACCGAAAAAACATAGCTCCGGCGACTGGATGAGAATTATGCAGGAAGCGCAATCCCTCGGACTGACGACCAGCGCCACAAATGTGATTGGCTTTGGAGAGACAATGGAGCAGAGAATAGCCCACATGGACTTCGTTCGAAATTCTCAGGATGAAGCGATTGAGAAGTGGCAAAACGGGTTCACCTCTTTCATCTCTTGGCCGGTGCAGTTGGAAGTAAACTCATTTGGTAAACGCAACCGCGGACAAAACCGTATCGTGTTAGGGGTCGGTGCAAGTGAATACTTACGTCATGTGTCGATAAGCCGATTGTTCTTGGATAATGTCGAGCATATCCAAGCCTCATGGCCGACCATGGGTCTTGAAGTCGCGCAAATTGCCCTGCTCGGTGGAGCCGACGATATCGGCTCGACGATGATGGAGGAGAATGTGGTTTCGGCTTCTGGCACAACTCGCATCAAGGTCAGCGCTGAAGAACTACAGATGGTAATTATTCGCGCTGGGTTGAAACCACGACTGAGAGATAGCAAGTACTCATTATTTGAAACACCACCTGCGGGCGAGGAATTGTCGGAACTGGCATGCCCGCCGCCGATACAATCCTAGCGAATCAGAGGTTGTGTGCGGTACGCTTAGTTGGATGTATGCACGATGCTTGCCACTCGCGTTACGACAGTATGCTAGGTCCACTTTGTGGCGGTACCAAATCCGAAGTCCTGATTATTAAGATTGAGCAGATGCTGTGAACATAGTTGGTCATAGCCGTAATCAGACGCACAGAAATCCACCCCATTTGGAGGCTGCGGTGGCGGGGTGTAGTCAAAAGATGGTGAAACCACTGTGGTGCTCGAATAGAAAACAACCCATATGACAGCACGGATTTCTCTACTTCCGCCCTGGTCATTTTGCGGAACATATTCCTGACCGTTGTACAAGCCGCGATAGGTCAGGTTATTCTCACCGCTGAAATCCACCCACGAGGTGATGTCGTAAGTCCATTGCTCGACCTCCTGACCGGGGCACCAGCCACCCCTGCCATATGGCCAAGAACCGAATTGATTAGCAACTACTCCACGGTTGACCAAAGTTGTACAGCCGAGATTATTGCCGACTAATGGATGGCTTTCATAGGCGTGGTTACCGCCGAGATCGTAGTGGTGTTCGTGGTCACAGAATTCAGCACAATTGGCGCTGTCTTGGCTGAATCCATGACCGGTGATAGTAGCTACTATCTCGACCTTGATGGTATTTGCTGGCGGCGTGAAAACGTGACTGCGCTTGTACTGACTGTCATTATTGTAATCACCGCGGAACTGCCCGCCGGAAAAAGCATACTCGGAACCGATCGCCACCGTGGACTCATTGAAGTTGAAAAGCAGAGCATAGATATGCAGACCCATCTTGTTGGCGCCTGAATATTTGAAGCGTCGCTCACCTCCATCCTGAATCATCCACATATAGGGAGTGATATCGGAAAGCCATCGGCCCTCACGGCCATAGGAAGTTATGTAGCGGACGAATTCGGTATCACAGTTGGATGAATTATCGGCATCGCAGATTTTCAGGTAGTGGAGGTAATCCCATTCATGGCAACCACCGTATGAGCCATCACCCTTGCTGTACCTCTGTCGATGTTCATCACAGGGGTTGTAGGCGTAGACTTCCAATGTGTCGAAATTCACCATTTCGCTGGCATTGGGAAATGTCGCATCAGCATAGGAAGAATAACCCGAACTCCAGCCACCCGAGTGCCACTCACCAGTGAAAATAGGTACCACGGTGGCACCGTAATCGAGTTGCCGCATGGTAGATTCGTACTCATAATTCCAAGTATGGGCTTCAAAGGCAAAATGGGCTGGCTTGGTACAACAACTAGAACTCTGCGACCAATCGTGGAGACTACCGATCTCCCTCGCTTGCTGGAAGCGGTCGATGCCGTAGTAGAAGGACTGCCAGTTGGAAATCAACTGCCCCAAGCCACCACCGATATCGAAGCCTCGCTGATCGATGAAATGGACTCTCGACATCCACTTCGCCTCCTCATTCGCATTCAAGCGATTCTCGACATCGGCCTTTCTGGAAACGACATCACTGTGGTATGAGGTATCGTAGGAAGCATAGAACAGGTGGGCGTTATCTGGTAGATTGAGAATAATGTTGCGAGGATTATGCCCCCAAGTGCCGCTGTTTGAATTACCATTACCGTCGGTATATTTGAACAGGAATATATAGACATCCTCGCCATTCCACTCATTCTGAAAATTCCAGGTGCCGGATGACAATGTTGGGACACTGAAGGTGCTGACATTGTCCAATCGGCCGTCACCATATGGACCGGTATTCCAGTTGACCGGATATTGTTGTACCGAACAGCCGTTGAAGTCGGGCGTCCAGCGTAGCGAGGTATCCGGGCACTGGTCGACATTCTCAAACACCCCATCTGCATCGATGTCGGCACAACCAGCCGGGTTGACCTCGTGTCCAAGTGGGGTTCCTGGACATTGGTCAGCATCGTCACTGACTCCATCACCATCAGTATCTCGCTGTTCTGGAGCACAGCCAACGGCATTGACATCGGTGGAATTCAAAGGGGTGAAGGGACACTCGTCGAGAATGTATCCAGAGCCGTCAATATCGTTAATGCCGTCATTATCGTCGTCAGGGTCTTCGTCTATATCGTGGCAGGCATCGCCATCCCAATCATTGTTCGAATCAGGGGTCCAATGCGCCTTGCCTCCCGAAGGGCACGCATCGACACTATCGTTGAAGCCATCGGAGTCATCATCGTGGTCTTCATCCATATCCCGGCAACCGTCGGAATCCCAATCAGATGAGAAGGTTGAGGGCCAGTTCAGGGCTCCCTTTGGGCATGAATCATCAGCATCAATGATGCTATCACCGTCGTCATCATTATCCTCAAGGGCATCATGACAGCCGTCACCATCGTAATCATACTCTGGAGTACTCACCCATCCGATACTCTGCGGGCAATTATCATAGACATCTAGGATTCCATCGTCATCATCATCGGCATCCTCAAAGCCGTCATGGCAGCCATCTGCATCGATATCGGTGGCATTATTGGCAACCCAACCATTGGCTTGACCCATTCCCTCAGGGCACGAATCTTGCTCATTTGGCACACCATCTCCATCGAGATCATCTCCGCTATCCTCAACGTATATTCTCACCCGTATCGAATTGTTTGAGAATGTCCATTGGCCGCAAGTCACATTGAGATATACCACGGTATCGTCTTCGACAAAACCGACGTAGAGGTCGAAGGTGCCGTTTTGATAGGGGGTTGTCGCGATTGCTGAGCCGTTCTGCGCGACTGAGGTAATCTGGCAAGTATCTAGATAATCGTGTATGACAAGACCATAGATGGTAACATCATCGGGTTCCTCTATATCGATTATCGGTGCCGAAGAAATATCTGCGGCTGATTCCTCGGGTGGATTGACTGTGATTACTCCAGTAACTGAATTCGAGGGTTTTCCGCTTTCATCGACTACCGAAATCTCGACCGAGTACCCACCTACTTCTGATAATATCAGAGAGATAATGAGGCCGCCACCTGCATCAACCTCGGCAAATTGAGAATATGTATCAGGATCAATCACCATACCACCACTTCTGAGCGTGACATCAATCACCACTAAGGCTGGAATCTCATCGTCAACAACTCCGGTGATGGTAAGAATCATTTCAGAAACCGCGCTCCAATTATCTCCGTCGATAGATAAGGTCGGTGGCAGATTCTCAACTGGCTCTTCGGCCGTCGTCGGGCCATCGGCATCATCACTACCCAGCCCGATAGCGGAACAACCTGATAATAACATCAGTAGACTGAGGGTAATGCATGTCGCATTGGAATTAATGCGGTTAGTATTTACAGAATGGTCAGCACCAACTCTCGCACGCTCCATGTGCACCTTGCCGAGGCACGCACTGTCGAGACCTGCACGGCCCATGCACCCACATGGTTGGCTGCAACATCAACATACCGGATTTATTCGGCGCTAGATTCTTCGATTCTGCCATCGGATACTGAAAAATCTTCGATGATGAAGGGGCCAGCACCATGGCGCACCCGTATGGGCATCAACCAGAATAGAGGGCGCTTGTGCTTACGCTCAATCCGCACCAACAATTCCCAATGGAAACGGACAAAACTTCCGGCTTGGGTTCCCGGCCAGTCACCCTTCGGAAGGGCGAGGGTGAAGTCTCCACCATCGATATCGAAATCCTTCACCCCACCTTGGGCGCAGATGCGCATCGGTCTTAGGAAAAGACCACCTTTGACATCGTGGTGTTCCATGGGGGTATCCTCTCCAACCCCGGTGCCATCGGAGAGTCCGTCCTCCCAATAATGCGGTAATGGAGTGGATAGTCCAGGTGGTGGTTGTCCACCTTCCTTGGCTCCATGCGCTTCCATAATCACTTCACGAGCAGGTGGCAGGACGCCGACTCTCCACGATACTGAAAGTCCGGTCCAGTCCGCTCGTGGCCCTCGTAATCTGATTTCTCCCATCAAGGGCTTATCGGATGTTGGTTCAGAGTTGAAAGTGATTTCAGGCCTGGTTGGCTGACTGTGCAGAAATTCCCGCTGCTGGCGAAGATCACGGAGATTTGCAGCAATTCTCAAAACCAATGGGAAGACCATGAATGGTACGACAAATACCATCAGAAAGGGATAATCGAGAAGTCCGATTTGCACACTCCCAATCGGGAATGCGATGATTCCGCTCCATATCAGCAGCGGTTCAATAGTTTGGTAGAACAACGCGATG
>JYMV01033171.1_pt1 | contig 20215 bp, 20 predicted proteins | sample 338911 | NCBI WGS metagenome assembly JYMV01 (sample SAMN03354496, study PRJNA234377) | hydrothermal vent metagenome | biome: Deep sea; feature: Hydrothermal plumes at the Eastern Lau Spreading Center, Western Pacific Ocean; material: Seawater | place: Tonga | collected 2009 | depth 2000 m m
GGAGAGATGGCCGAGTGGTTGAAGGCGCACGCTTGGAAAGTGTGTATACGAGCAATCGTATCGTGGGTTCGAATCCCACTCTCTCCGCCATTAATTCTATTCTATTTTTTTTTGTTCTGGAGAATTATTTAGCATTCTTTCCTCCATCTTTTTTAAATTTTCTTTCTCAATCTCTCCTGCTTTTTTTACCTCTTCCTCTTGTAATTTTCTTGTCTCGTCCGCTTTTATTTTTCTTTCTTCTTCCTCTTTTAATTTTCTTTCCTTTTCCTCCTGTAATCTTGTTTCTTCTTCTGACTTTAGTTTTTTTTCTATTAATTTTTTTGCTTCGCTAAGGCGATCTGATCTATCTTTTTCTGACTTGGCTATTCTATCTTTATGGATTTTATCTAGTTTTTTTCGTGATTCATTTTCTTCTTGTATTCTTTTTTCTTTTAATTTAGCGACTTCATCAAGTTGAATTAATTTTGCTTGCTCCGCTTTATCAAATTCTTCTTTGAAAGTTTGATTTATTTTTTCTATTAATTGTTTCTCTTTTTTAATTTGGTTTTCTCTTTTTGTTTTTTCAAGGTTGAATGCTTTTAATCTCTCTTCTTCGTCTTCGTTTAACCTTCTTTCTTCTTCATCTTGTAATCTTTTTTCATTTTCTTCTTCTAACTTTATTTTTTTTTCTTTTTTAAGTTTTCTTTCTTCTTCTTGTAATCTTTTTGTTTCCTCTAGCAATCTTCTTTCATCTTCCTCTTTAAATCTTCTATTTTCTTCCTCTTCCAATATTCTTTCCGATTCTTCTTCTAAACTTCTTTCTTTTTCTTTTAAAATTATTTGTTCTTCCCTTATTTTTCTTACCACTTCCTCATTTAATCTTCTTCTTTCTTCTGCCTTTAATCTTCTTTCCTTTTCTTTTTTGAGGTTTTCTTCTTCTTTTTCTTTCAGTATTCTTTGATCTTCTTTTATTTTTATTGATTCTTCTTCTTGTAATCTTTTTTCTTCTTCCCTTTTTGATTTTCTTAACTCTTTTTCCTCGTGTCTTATTTGTTCTTGCTTTGCTGCTTTTTCTTTATGAAGTTGATCTAACCTTTCTTTTTCTTGACGCTCATCTATTATTCTTTTTTCTTTTAATTGTGCAACTTCCTCAATTTGAACTAATTTTGCTTGCTCTGCTTTCTCTAATTTTTCCCTAAAAATTTGACCTATTTTTTCTTGTTTTTGTTGCTCATCTATTATTCTTTTTTCTTTTAATTTTGAAACTTCCTCAAGCTGTATCAATTTTTCTTTTTCTGCTTTTGCTATATTTTCTTTATAAATTGGGTCAAGTCTTTCTCGTTCTTCGTGTTCTTCTCTTATTTTTCTTTCTTGTTCAATTTTTACAAAGTTGATTTCCTTTATTCGCTCTTCTTCCTCCTTCCTTAATTGTTTTTCTTCTTGTTTTAGTTCTCTTTGTTCTTCTTGAATCTGTTTTTCTCTATTCTTGTCTTTTAACTTGTCTTGTTTTATCTTTTCTTTTTTACGTTTTTCCTTAAAATCTTCATAAGCTTTGCTGAGTGTTTGAAATTTAAAATTTATGATTTTCTGTAAATCTACAGACTTATCGTGGCCATTTTTTCTCTTCTTGGCTTTAATTCTTCTTTTTCTCGAAATTTTTTTCTTAACCCTTTTTTTACTTTTTTTCTTCATTGTTCTCCCTCTCTTACAATGAATTTTAATGAGCACTAGCTTAATTGTTATATAAACATCTTACAAGACCCATTCTTTTTGCCATTTTAAACTAGAAATTGATATGAATATTTAATCTATTAAATTACAATTGTAATCACGATTCATTGAAAACAAGTTATAGGAGAAGATTTATGGAATGGTTAATAATAGCTGTTATTGTCTATATCTTAGTCACGTAGTTTGTCTGATATAAAAATATAGGACAAAGTTGTTATTATGCACTTACCAAGTGCGTGTAGTGTTAAGGGTAGCAAGTGCTTAGTCCAACACTCTTTGCTGTTATCAATAGTTTTTTAGTCTACCTAAAGACTTTAGTGATCGAATATTATAAGAATATGAAACGAAAGAAATCATTGACCCAAACGCAATATGCAGAGTGCTATGCAAAAGTACTTACCTATGCTGCTCAAATTTTAGTGGCTGCCTTTTTTATTGCTGCACTTATTTTTCCAATATTCTAATATGAGATATGATAAAAATGGATTCCCTGTTAAAGAATATTATATAGAAGAATTAAAAAAACCTATCATAGATAAAATAAAAGCTGAAAAAAATCAAAAATATTATACAGGTGGAGCAATCATTTTAATGTTTGTAGTTCTAATCGGCATGTATTTGGTTCTGTATTAAATTTTCAATGTGAGCATGGAAAACGAGTATATGGTGGTTGTAATGCGGTAGACGCGATATTAATTAAGAAATTCTTCTAATTCCCATTACTTTTAGGTTTGCAGTTTTATAAATTCGATCAATTGTTTTATTAATAGGCATCTTTACTGTTTTTTTAAATGGTCCATACGCATGTATAAGGCTGTTTTTTGAAATCACAACGGCCACATGCCCTTTCCAAAAAATTAAATCATTTTTTCTTATATTTTCTAGTTCAATTTTCTTTTTAAAGTATCTGATTTGATCCTTAGCATCTCTAGGACAAAACTTATTATTAAAATTAAAAAATAATTGTATGAGTCCAGAACAATCAACTCCAGCGAAGTTCTTACTGCCCCATTTATATTTTGTATTAACAAATTTATTTATATTTTTAAATATATCTTTTGTTTTATAGTTTATTTTTTTCAAGTTCTTTTTTTTAATCCATAAATTGTCAAATTTGTAGAAGTTATCTTTTTTTTCTATAATTTTTACTTTTGAGCCAAAGCTAATTTTTTTTTTCATTTTACTTTTTAAATTTGGTTTAAAATATAAATTAGCATACAATTTACAAATTTTATGAGTATCTTTTTGATTTGGAGGAAATTTTTTATTTTTAATGAAACCTTTGTAATGATCTAAATCGATTTTAATTTTAATCCAAGATCCTCTTTTTTTTATTTTTTTAAACGTATCTCCGTATAAGAGTTGTGTAGCTACTTCAGACTTTATATTATTTTTTTTGTAGACGTTTATTACAGAGCTATTGCTTCTCACTGCAATTTGAGTTTATTTCGAATAAACCACAGAAAAATTAAAGAAGGTATCACCATGACCGTAGTGATTACAAAAAATATGCCCCAGTCACCATTTAACCAGTCAACTAATTCTCCTGAGGAAGCTGCTAATGTCGTTCGACCGAGAGTTCCTATTGAGGCAAGCAATGCATATTGGGTTGCTGTATATGTTCTATCTACCAACAGTGAGATGAAAGCAACAAAAGCGACAGTTGCGAATGCTGCTGCAATATCATCTAATAATACAGTTACGGCAAAAAGTAATTCAGATTTTCCGGACCAGTAAAGAGCTGCAAACAAAAGATTTGTAGCTGCCATTAATATTCCGGAAATAAACATTGCTTTAACTACTCCTGCACGTATAGCAAATAAACCTCCCAAAAGTGTAAACACGACTGTGGTAATCCAACCTATGCCTTTAGAATAAAGAGCGATATCACCTTTGGAAAATCCCATTTCTTTGTAGAAGACAATGGACATACGTCCAAGAAAAGCTTCTCCAATTTTAAAAAGAAACACAAATCCAAGAATGGCTAAAGCAATTTTAAAACCATTACGTTTAAAGAAACTTATTATAGGACCAGCAATTGTTCCACCAATCCATGCAACTGATTTTGTGATAGCTCCAGAAGATCCAAGCTTTCCCTCTATCATTTGGTCGGTTTCTTTTTGAGCTCTTTGTCTTTCAGTGGGTTGTGGTTCATGAACGAACATCAAACCTATGTTACAAGCAATGATAACTATACCGAGTATTAAAAAAGTAATTTGCCAATAATTTTCAAATCCTGCTTGTTGAAAATATTCTGCCGCATTCAATGCTATCACTCCTCCTAATTTATACCCGGTCCACCAACCAACAACGGCCATCGCCGCGCCAGCTTGCATTGATTTTCCTTCATTTTCCCCAATTTGTTCAATTCTTAAAGCATCTACAGTGATGTCTTGCGTTGCAGAGGCAATAGCGATAATCAAACCAATAGTAATTACTAAACCAAGATTTGCCGTAGGGTCAACTACACTCCAACAAACCAAGCTAACTAAAATAATAAATTGCATGGCAACAATCCAACCACGACGATGACCAATTTTTTTGGTTAACCATGGAATACGAATTCTATCAATTATTGGTGCCCAAAGATAATTGATTGCATAAACACCAAATATTAATCCAGCCCAACCTATGGTACTACGGCTAAGACCATCTTCTTTAAGCCAAAGACTAAGACTACTTCCAATGAGAACCCAGGGAAATCCACTTATAATTCCCAGTAAAAGAATTCTAACCATCCGTCTATCTAAATAAATGGAAAACATTTCTGATAATGTTTGTTTTTTTACAATCTCCATAAAACACCAAATATAATTTTAGTTTTTCCAAAATGAAGGGAAAAACAAAACTAACACTGCGAATAATTCTAACCTACCAAGAAGCATACCTAAAGACAAAATTAATTTAGAAAAGCTAGGTAAATCGCTATAATTTCCATTAGGTCCAATAACGTCACCTAAACCTGGACCAACATTTGAAATAGCAGAGGCAGAACCTGATAGCGAAGTAACAAAATCTAAACCATTTAAGGATAATAGAGCCGCTAAAATAAAAAAAATGAAGAAATAAATAAATATAAAAGTTATTATCGAATATACGAATGTATTACTGATTTTTTCATTATTATATTTCATCGAAAATACTCCATGTGGGTAAACTAGTTTTTTAATTTGATTCAATATAAAACGGCCTAGTATTTGAAATCTAAATATTTTAATTCCACAAGTTGTAGAACCAGCGCATCCTCCAATGAACATTAAAAAAAGAAAAAAAATCAGTGGAAATTTACCCCACAAGCTAAAATCAGACGTTACGTAACCTGTTCCTGATAAAATTGAAACAACGTTAAAAACAGATATTCGCAAATTTTCTAAATAACTATATTCTTTATTATTTAAAATTAGATATAAAAACATTAGTAGAGCAGAGATAATTAAAATATAAATTAAACCTTTAATCTGCGCATCTTTAAAAAATATTTTTTTATTACCCTTTACAAATTTCAAATAAGCTATGAAAGGCAAGCTTCCTAAGATTATAAAAATTATTGAAACGACTTCAATTTTTGGATTTTGAAAATAACCAATTGAACTGCTGTAAGTTGAAAAACCTCCAGTTGCAATTGTTGTCATAGAATGTGCGATGCTATCAAAGATATTCATTCCAACTGTCCAATACGCAATCCCGCAGGAAAAAGTTAACACAAGATAAATTATTGAAATTATTAAAGTTACTTCACGTGTTCTGGGTAAAATTTTTTCAGTTGTATCAGAACTTTCCATTCTGAATAATTGCATTCCACCAACGTTTAGCAAGGGAAGTATAGTGATTGCCATTACAATTACACCTATGCCACCAAGCCACTGTAAAATAGCTCTCCATATTAGAATACTTTTAGGGGCATTATCCAGGTAAGTAATGATTGTTGATCCAGTAGTTGTTATTCCAGACATACTCTCAAAAAAAGAATCAACAAATGATAAATTAAGATCAGATAATAAAAACGGTATACATCCAAAAATAGCAATACTTAACCATGATAAAGTTGTTAGAAGAAAAGCTTGTTGTAAATTTAGTTTTCTATTTTCCTCCAGATTTGCGAGAACCAAAAGTATTCCTATAAATGCTGTTACCGATGCTGATGATAAAAATGTGCTATTTTTCTCACCATATATAAATTGGATAAAAAATGGTATAAGCATGAATGCTCCTAATATTATTAGAAGCACGCCAATTGCAAAAAAAACGGTTTTGTAATTATTCATTTTTGAAAGCGGAGGTTATTTAAAAATAATTGAAATTCAACATAATAAGACTTTATTATACGTGTATTTTACTTATGAAATTTAATAAATCTTTTATAACGTGATAGATCAATCCATAATTCAAGCTACCAGCTCCTGGCCATTCGTTGAGGCAAGAAAATTAGTTAAAGAAAGACGAAAAATTTATGAAAAAAAAGGAAAAATTACTCTACAGACTGGTTACGGTCCAAGTGGTTTACCCCACATAGGAACTTTTGCAGAAGTCGCAAGAACCACTATGATGGTAAATGCCATTAAACAAATTATCGATATTCCAACAGAAATTATTACTTTTTCTGACGACATGGATGGTTTGAGGAGGGCACCTGATAATGTTCCAAATAAAGAAATTTTAGAAAAAAATTTATACAAACCACTTACCAGTATACCCGATCCTTTTGAGAAGTTTAAAAGTTTTGGCGAACACAATAATGAGATGTTAAAAAAATTTTTAAATGAATTTAAATTTAATTACATCTTTAAAAGCTCAACAGATACATATAAAAAAGGATTATTTAATGCTGCACTACTTTTGGTTTTAGAAAAATACGAACAGATAAACGAGATTATTCTTCCAACGTTGGGCAAAGAAAGACAAAAAACTTATAGTCCTTTTTTACCTATATGTCCTGAAACTGGACAGGTCTTAGAAGTTCCCGTCATTGAAATTAAAAAAAAAGCAGGCAAAATTATTTATAAAAATGGTGATAAAAAAATAGAGACAGAAGTTATAAATGGAAAATGCAAATTACAGTGGAAAGTGGATTGGGCAATCAGATGGTATGCCTTTGATGTTGATTATGAAATGTACGGAAAAGATTTGATTGAGAGCGCGATTCTTTCTAGCAAAATTTGTCAAATACTGGGAAAAAAAAGTCCAAATGGTTTTGCTTACGAAATGTTTTTAGATGAAAAAGGTGAAAAAATTTCAAAATCTAAAGGAAATGGAATAACAATTGAGGAGTGGTTAAAATATGCATCACCTGAAAGTTTATCTTTATATATGTACCAAAATCCAAAAAGAGCAAAAAAATTATACGCAGATGTAGTTCCTAAGGCCGTAGACGAATATTTAGCTTGTATAGATAAATTTAGCGAGCAAGACGCCAAACATAGATTACTTAATCCGGTTTGGCATGTTCATAATGGAAACCCTCCCAAAGAAAAATCAATTATGCCATTTTCAGTTTTATTAAATTTGGTTGGAACAAGTAACGCGACTGATAAAGATGTTTTATGGAAATTTATAAAAAAATATAAAAAAGATATTAAAGTTTCAGATCATCCGATTGTAGATAATTTAGTTGAATATGCATTAAAATATTTTACGGACGTAGTTAAGCCAAACAAAAAATATAGAAAACCTAACGAAAAAGAAAAAAAAGCACTTCAAGATTTAGTTAAAAGATTAGAGGAATGTAAGGATTACATGGATCCTGAAGCTATACAAACAATTATTTATTCAGTGGGCAAAGATAATGGATATCATGAAAATTTAAGAGAATGGTTTAAAGCAATTTATGAAATAATTTTTGGAGACCAGGACGGTCCGAGAGTGGGATTTTTTATAAGTTTTTTTGGTATAAAAGAAAGTATAGAACTGATTAATAAATATATTAAATAATGTTTTCTATCTTAAGACCTTTTTTATTTAGTTTAGATCCAGAAACTGCTCATGATTTAGCTATCAAATCACTTAAGTTTAATCTTCTTCCTAACAAAGTATTTGAGGTTGAAGACGAGCAGATGTTAAATATTAAATTGTTAGGAAAAATTTTTCCTAATCCTGTCGGCCTAGCCGCGGGCTTTGATAAAAGTGCCGAGGCGTATAATCCATTATTAAAATTGGGATTTGGATTTGTGGAGGTCGGAACAGTTACACCCCTAAAACAATTTGGAAATCCTAAGCCAAGAATATTTAGACTCGAAGATGATGGTGCTTTAATCAATAGGCTTGGGTTTAACAATGATGGAATGGAGGTAATAAAAAATAGAATAAAATCAGATAGAAAGAAGGGTATATTAGGCATTAATATTGGACCCAACAAAGACACTAAAGATCAAAAAAATGATTTTTGTTTAGGTCTAAAAAATTTTTTTGATATAGCAGACTATATTACTGTTAATATTTCTTCACCAAATACAAAAGGTTTAAGGGATTTTCATGAACAAGAAAAACTCAAAGACCTTCTGCTCACCCTTAACAAAATAAAAAAAGATAACAAAACAGATATTCCACTCTTATTAAAAGTTTCACCAGATATTAAAGAAAATCACATTTCTGAAATTGTAGATGTAGCAATAAAAAATAATATTTCCGCAATAATACTTACAAATACCACAAATGGTAATAGAGATAATTTAGTAAGTGAGATTAAAAAGGAAGAGGGTGGGCTTTCAGGAGAGCCTATACAACAAATATCAACTAATATGATTAAAAAATTTTACAAACAATTGAATGGAAAAATTCCTATCGTAGGAGTTGGTGGAGTTAATTCAGGAAAATCGGCCTATGAAAAAATTATTGCTGGAGCATCGTTGATACAACTTTACACTGGTTTTATTTATAGAGGACCCTCAGTTGCAAAAGATATTAAAAAAGAATTAATTCAAATTTTAAAAGTTGAGGGTGTTAAAAATATAGAAGATGCTGTTGGCAGAGGTGTATAACTAACCAATATTTCCTAATGAGGGAAAGTATTTTAATATAAAAAATCCTAAAATTTGTAATTGACCGGTTAAAATGGCTATTCCAGTTAATAATAAAATAGCTCCGCCCCCTTTTATAATTGTCGAAATATATTTTCTAAAATTTTTAGAAAAAAACAAAAATTTATCGATCAAAACTCCAGAGATAATAAAGGGTATTGCTAAACCCAATGAGTAAAATGAAAGTAATAGTATACTTTTATTGATATTTTCTTCTATCGAAGCTAACGCTAAAATTGATCCAAGAATGGGACCTATACAAGGAGTCCAGCCAAATCCAAAAGCCGCCCCTACAAGCAATGGAAAAGCCAAGCTGTTACTGTATTTATCAGTAAAAATTCTTATGTCTTTGTTCATAAATTTAAAATTAATAATTTCCATTATCTGAAGCGAAAAAAATATTATAATGACACCAGCCACAATTCTAAAGATATTTGAATTAATTAAAAAAAATTTTCCAATGAGAGAAGCTGTTGAACCTAATGCTATAAAAACGAAAGAAAAACCCAAAGTAAAAAAAATTGTTTTAACAACTATTAAATTTCTTTTTTTATCAGTAATTTTGTTAAGCGATGTTCCCGAAATGTAAGAAATATAACCCGGTATTAACGGAAGAACGCAGGGTGATAAAAAACTTACTAATCCAGCTAAAAAAGCTATAGATAATGTTGTATTCATTTCAATTATGCAGCTTGTTTATTGATTTGTAAGTATAACTATTCCTCGATATTAAAGTTGTCAATATTTTAATATATTACCTTGATTCCATTTCCTACTGGATTTATATACAGCTTAGGAAATTCAATATGTCAAAAAAATGCGAACTTACAGGCAAGTCTCCTTTAAAAGGGCATAAAGTGAGTCATGCAAACAATAAAACGAAAAGAAAATTTTTTCCCAATTTAAAAAAAGTGACTTTTAAAAGCGATATCTTAAAAAGAAACGTTAGACTCAGGGTTAGCAATGCAGCATTAAGAACAGTAGATTATAAAGGTGGATTAGATTTTTATCTAAAAAGTGTTAAATCATTTAAATTATCTTCAAAAGCAAAAATACTCAAAAACCAAATAATTGCAAAAACTTAATTATTAATGATTAAGATAGAAAACCATTTTTTTTTTATTTTAGCGTTTTTAATGGCTTTGGTAGTTGCTTTATCTAATTATCTTGTTCAATTTCCTATAAATTATCTTGGTCTTAAAAATTTATTGACCTATGGGGCTTTAAGTTATCCAGTAGCATTTTTGATTACAGATTTATCAAATAGAAGATATGGAAAAAATACTGCTAAAAAAATTGTATATTTGGGCTTCGCATTAGGGGTTTTTATAACACTTTATTTTTCAACAAATTATTCAGATTTGATTTCAATTAGAATTGCAATTGGATCGGGAACAGCATTTATTGTTGCGCAACTAATTGATGTCAATATTTTTGACAAACTAAGATATAAAATTTGGTTTGCTGCTCCTTTAACATCATCATTAGTTGGATCTGCAATTGACACTTTTTTATTTTTTTCAATTTCATTTTATGGAACAGGAATAAATTGGGTTACTTTGTCATTTGGTGACTTATTTGTTAAAATATTTGTTGCACTAGCGATGTTGATTCCTTTTAGGCTTTTGCTTTCTCATATTCAGGAAAATTCGATTGCAGAAAAAAAAATTAGTGTATAGTTTTATTATTTTTTTCTGAGAAAAGTCTAGTTAGTTGGTTAATCATTACATCACCAAGTTCTTGAATATCAGCTATTTTAACGGCTTTTTTATAGTATCTAGTTACCTCATGTCCGATACCTATAGCCAAAATTTCTATGTCAGAATTTTCTTCAATCCATTTAACGGTTTGTTTTAAATGTTTTTCTAAATAATCACCAGAATTTACTGATAGAGTTGAATCATCAACTGGTGCGCCATCTGAAATAACCATTAATATTTTTCTTTCTTCTTTTCTTGTCTCAATTCTTTTGAAAGCCCACAAAAGTGCTTCACCATCGATATTTTCTTTTAACAATCCTTCTTTAAGCATTAGGCCAAGATTTTTTTTTGATTGTCGCCAAGGTTTGTCAGCTGATTTATAAATAATGTGTCTTAGATCATTTAATCTTCCGGGATTTGCTGGTTTATTTTTTAAGGCCCATTTTTCTCTGCTTTTTCCCCCTTTCCAATTTTTTGTTGTGAATCCTAAGATTTCTACTTTAACAGAACATCTTTCCAAGGTTCTTGATAAAATGTCCGCACAAATTGCAGCAACAGAAATTGGCCTTCCACGCATGGATCCAGAGTTATCAATTAGAAGAGTTACGATAGTATCTTTAAATTCAGTTTCCTTTTCCATTTTATAAGATAAAGAATGAAATGGATCAATAATCACTCTTGATAGTTTTGAGGCATCAAGCACACCCTCTTCTAAATCAAATTCCCAAGATCTATTTTGTTTTGCTAGCAACTGCCTTTGAAGTTTATTGGCAAGTTTAGAAACTAAGTTTTGTAAATTGGTAAGCTGTTGATCTAAATTTTTTCTAAGTCTTGTAATTTCATCATCATTCTCCAATTTTTCAGCATTTGCGATTTCATCATATTCATTAGTAAATATCTTGTATTTTTCTTTTAATAAATTTTTTTGATTTTTTTTTATTAAACTTGGATCTCCCTCAACTTCTTTTTGATTAGAATCCTCGTTTTCGCTAGAAGTTTCAAAGCTGTTTCCCAAAGCATTTAAATCAGAATCGCTGTTTTGATCCTTTTCTTTTTGCAATAAATCATTTTCTTCGTCGCTTTTTTCAGATTGAGAAGAATCTTCTTTTGTAGCATCTTTTTTTTCTTCTTTTTCTTTCGAGCTTGGATCTTCAAAATCAAGATTATCAATTAATTCAACAACTAATTGATTAAATTTATTTTGGTTTTCAATGCAATTATCTAATTCTTTTAATCTTTGTTTTAAATTTTTGTCAAATAAACCTTTCCAATAACTTAACATCTTTTTTGTAGCATGGTTTTGTTTTATTCTAAAAAAATGACTTCTTAAATATAACTCAAAGGCTTCTGTTATAGGAACGTCTGCTTCAGTTTTAATTTCTTCAATTTTTTTGTCTTTAAATTTATTTTCATAGCATTGGGTTATATTATTTTTGACACCTTTTAATTTGTCAGATCCTATTTTTTCATACCTAATTTTTTCTGCGATAGCATATAACGCTTTGCTCACTGTCCCATCAGGTTCATTTTCAAGGTAAATCTTCTTGTCAGTATATTTTATTTTTAGAGCCTCAGAGTCGGCAAAAGCTCTCAGATTCGTAAAATCCTGCAAACGTTTTAGACTTGATATTTCGGGCAAATTTAACGAATTTTTCTTCGATGATACGTTATTACTAAATTTAATTTCAAGATTAAAATTTTCAGAAATAGCTTTAACCACAGACGAAACTGCAGATTTAAATCTTTCTTTTATAAGCTCCTGTTCATCCATTTGAAAAGTTTATATTTTAATATTGATCGAAGATTCTGGCAAATCTTCACCAAAACATCTTTGGTAATATTCTGCAATTATACTTTTTTCCAAGTCATCGCATTTATTTATAAACGTTACTCTAAATGCGTAGCCTACATCCTTAAATATTTCAGAATTTTCTGCCCAATGTAAAACCGTTCTAGGACTCATCACGGTAGAAATATCACCGTTAACAAATCCCTTTCTTGTTAAGTCTGCAACCTTAATCATATTTGAGATAACTTCTATACCTTGCTTGGTATTAAGATTTTTAGATTTAGCAAGAATGATTTCCAGCTCTTTATCAAACTTCAGATAATTTAAGGTTGTTATGATATTCCACCTATCTAATTGTCCTTGATTTAATTGTTGTGTTCCCTGATAAAGTCCCGTTGTATCACCCAATCCTATTGTATTTGCTGTTGCAAATAATCTGAATAATGGATGTTGTTTCAAAACTTTATTTTGATCCAATAAGGTGAAGTTTCCTTCTTTTTCTAGAACCTTTTGAATTACAAACATAACATCTGGTCGTCCAGCATCATATTCATCGAATACTAGAGCTATGGGATTTTGTATCGACCATGGAAGGATGCCTTCTTTAAATTCTGTAATTTGTTTACTATCTTTAATTACAATTGCATCTTTTCCTATTAAGTCTATACGACTTATATGACCATCTAAGTTTATTCTAATGCATGGCCAATTTAATCTTGCCGCGACCTGTTCGATGTGAGTTGATTTGCCTGTACCATGATAACCCTGAATTAAAACACGTTTATTAAATGCAAAACCGGAAATGATAGCTAATGTAGTATCTCTATCAAATTTGTAGGCACTGTCGATTTCAGGAACATACTCATTTTTTTTTGAAAATCCATCTACTTTCATTTCCGTATCTATTCCAAAAATTTGGTTTACAGAAATTTTGATGTCCGGAACTAATTCAGATAAATTTGTCATACCATCTACTTTCTTATCATTATCAGTTTTAAATGACTGTATGCTAAAGTTACTTTCTTCAATTTATCCTCAAATTGTTTATTACCTGAGTTTCTATCAGGGTGAAATTTTTTTACAAGAGTTTTAAATTTTTTTTGTATACTTGACCAATCTGCGTCAAATTTTAGTCCCATAATTCTAAAAGCATCTTTATCTTTTTCACTTAATTTCTTATTGTCTGAACTATTAAAGATTTTATCTTCTTTAAAAAGATTAAATTTGTCACTAAGGGCATTATTCCAAAGAATATTGAAAAAATTGTCAGAAGAACCAAATTGTTGCGTGGGGCGGTGCCAAGTAAGATCAGATTTTACAAAATTTTCAATTTCTTTTTGAGACATTCCTTCAAAGTAATTCCAATTCTTATTAAAGGATTTGATATGTTCTTCACATAGCCATTTGTAGTTTCTGCTATTATCTTTTTCTAGTGGGGCTTTAAATTTTCCACTTTCCTTACAATTTTTCCATTCGCAAATATTTTCCATTGTTTAAAACTATTATATGTTTTAATATTTTAGAAGTGAAATTATGAATTTTTTTGACAAAATTAAAGAAAAAATTAATAGCAAAATTAATCCAGAAAGCATTATATTAATTGACAATTCTTATCTTCATACAAAGCACAAATCCTTTGATCCCAATAAGTTTCATCTAAAGATTATAATAGAATCTAAAAAATTAAAAAGTATGAACAAAATTATGGCGCACAAGGAGATTTTTTCAATTTTAAAGGATGAAATGAGTAATAAAATTCATGCTTTAGAGATAGAGATACATTAAATTATTATAAATAGTAGGAGTTTAAAATTTTTTTTATTTCATTGCTATTTAATGCAAATTTATTAGGTTTGGTTGTTTTTCCTATTTTGTTTAATAAAATTAAATTAATTTTTTCATCTATGTTTTTTTTATCTTTTTTCATAAAATAAATAATTTTATTAAGCTCTTTTTTTTTAAAAATTTTACTAATATTCATTGGTAATTTTAAGCTGAGATAATGTTTTTTTATTAGCAATAATTCTTTAAGTGATAATTGTTTTTTTTTGTTAGATAGTTCACTGGCAATCATCATACCCAGTAGTACTGCTTTGCCATGAGTTAATTTTTTTGAGAAATTTTTCGCGCTTTCAAAACCATGTGCAAAAGTATGGCCAAAGTTTAAGATCATTCTTAAGTCTTTTTCTTTTTCATCTTTATTTACGATCTTACATTTAATTTTACAACTTTTAACAATTGCTTTTTTTAAAAAAACATTATTTTTCCTATTAATTATTTTTTTTCCATTTTTAGAAAGCCACAAAAAAAACTTCTTATCAAAAATCAACGAATGTTTTAGAATCTCACCATAACCTGAAATCATTTCTTTTTGGGGTAAACTTTTTAATATTGATATATCGCTCAATATAAAATCAGGTTGGTAATAGGTTCCTATAAGATTTTTACCTTGAACCGAATTAATTCCCGTTTTTCCACCAATAGATGCATCGACTTGAGCTAATAAAGTAGTGGGGATATTAATAAATTTTAATCCTCTTTTAGTAAGATTTGATATAAAAGCTGACAAATCACCAAGGACACCACCTCCCAAAGCAATAATGCAATCTGATCTATTAAAGTTACTTTTTAGGAGCTGTTCAATGATTTTGTTTGCAATTTTAAGACTTTTAGTTTTTTCGTTTGCTGGTAATTTATAAACTTTAAGTTCATATTTTATTAAGGATTTAATTAATTTTTTTATCAACAATTTAGGTAATTTATTATCACTAATGATGCATATTTTTTTTACACCAGGCAAACTTTTTTTTATTAACCTTCCTGTTGTTTTTAAGATGTCATTTCCAAAATAAATTGGATAAGATTTGCTCTTTGTTTTAACAATAAGTTTAGTGTTTTTCATAAAAAATTATAATTTTATTTGCAACATCTTCCTTACTTAGGTTGTCACAAACGATCCTATGATTGGCCAGTTTATAAATATTTTTTCTTTCAGAGTATAATTTATTAATCTTTATTTGATTATTTTTTTTATCCAGCAAAGGTCTTTTTTTGTTCCATTTTATTCTTTCATTTAAGGTTTTTAAATCAGTATCTAACCACATAGATATTGAACTTTTTAAAACACTGTTCCTGATGGATTCGTTTATAAATGCCCCGCCACCTAAGGCTATAACACAATTATTTTTTGTAAGTGATTTTAATACTTCTTTTTCTTCCTCAATTCTAAAAAATCTTTCTCCTTTTTTTTTGAAAATTTCTGAAATCTTCATCGAACATTTTTTTTCAATGTTTATGTCAGTATCAATAAACTCCAAACCTTGTTTTTTAGCCACAATTTTACCTATGGTTGTTTTACCAACGCTCATCATTCCCAACAAAACAAGGTTTTTTCTCACAGTTACCTGAAATTTTAAATTTGATTTTTCACAATTATGTCTTAATTTTCGAGTGTAAATACAATTTAACAATTATGCAACTCGGATCTAGATTTCAACCCAGAACTAATAGAAGTTTGGTTATCAAAATTATTTTAATTCTTCTAATTTTCTTTTTAGGAATATTTTTGCTTGATAAAATTGATTTTCCAGCACCAAAAAAAATTATCAAGCAAGAAATTAGTCATGATAAGCTTATCAAACTTAAATAAATTAATACTATTTACATTTTTCATTAATATACTTATTTTTAATTTCACTATAAGTTTTGCTGCTGTTGACATATGGGAAAAGAAGAAAAAAAAAAATGATCAGAGTAATCAAATTAATAACGAAAAAGAAATAAAAATAGAAAGCCCCATACTTTCAGAAGATATAAATAAAATAATAATAATAATTGATGAGAACGAAATCAAGGATCCTGGAAAATCTGTAATTGGTATATTTGATCCTGAAGAGAATAATTTCAATTTAAATATGTGGTCTCAGTCTGATGGAGAAGACATAAAAAAAATTTTAAAGAGAATTGACAAACTAAACTTGTCTAAGCTTTCAGAAGATTTACTTTATCAAGTTTTGTTTACAAATGCCTATCCACCTAAAGCAAATTTAAATTCGGAAGAATTTCTAGAAATAAAAATAAATTGGTTAATTAAAAAGAAAAGAATTAAAGATTTAGAAACCTTGTTAAAAAAAAATCCAGAAGTAGGACAAAATACAAAAGCTGTCAAATTCTTAATTAACGAATATCTATCCGCTGCGGATATAAAATCGGCATGTGAAAAGATAAATTTTTTGGATCCTAGGGTTCAAAATAATTATTTAGAAAAATTTACAATTTATTGCTTAATAAATAATGATCGAAAAGAAGAAGCACAATTAATTTATGATTTATTAAAGGAAAGGGGTTTTGAAGATAAATTTTTTGAAACTAAAATTAATTTTTTGTTAGGAATCACAGAAAAAAGTGGTGGAAAAAAAATTTTAGATGATAATCTTTTAAATTTTTATTTGTCACATATTACTAGCAATGACTTTGAATATCAGCCAGACGATAAAACGGATAAACTTATATGGAAATATCTTTCTTCTGCTAACCTGATTCAAGTTGGTAACTTTGAGAATGAAAATATAATATTAACTTACGAACAAGCCGCAGCGCAAAATTCTTTTGCAAATGATGAAATTTTTAAAATTTATCTTAAAATGTATTTTAATTTTTATCAACTGGTAAACGCACAAGAAATTTATAAGAACTTGCCAAATTACAAAGCTAGAGCTTTAATTTATCAAAGTATGTTACTAAGCGATAGCATTGAAAAAAAAATTAATTTAGCATTTTTGCTCAAAGATTTATTTATCATGGATAAAATTTTTAATGTTTACGCAGAAGAACTATCGAATATTTTAAAATCCATTGATCCTGAGAAAATTCCAGAACACTATGTTGAGTTAATTGACCAAAACTTAAATAAAAGCTCAACGACCAAAGTAAAGTTTGATAATGATATATTACATAGATCTAAAGTTATAAAACATTTCTTAGATAATAATGAAAAACTAAGTAGAACTGAAAAAGATTTTAAATCAGTTTATAAAAAAATTAAAAAAAATAAAAAGTATTTTATTTCCATAAAGGATATTGTTGTTTTGGAGTCTCTCATGGCCGATGGAATTTCTTTGCCTGAAGATTTAGATTATACTTCGTTATCAACCCAACTAACAGTTCCAAAAAATTTAAGGGACTTAGTAAGTCAAAATCAGCTAGGTTTAATTATGCTTAAAATTGTGGAGATAATTGGAGAGGACGATATTAGAGATTTAGATCCAGAGACGATATATTTTTTAAATAGAATATTGAATGAGCTGAATTTAAAAAAAATAAGAAACAATATTTTAAGTGAAGCTTTGCCGATTAGAGTTTAACTTCTTTTTATTTAAAAATTCCAATTACTTGACTATAATGGCCTTATAATTTATTCATATTTATATGGCTTTGAGACAAATTTTAACTGAACCAAATAAAATTCTGAGAGAAAAATCATCGTTAGTCGAAAAAGTTGATGAAAATTTACAAAAACTTATGGACGATATGTTGGAGACAATGTATGCGGCACCTGGAATTGGTCTAGCAGCGATCCAAGTTGGTGTGCCTAAAAGAGTTATTATTCTTGATATTGGGTGGCGTGATAAATCAGAAAGTCCAAATGATAAGCGATATGAAGAAAGAAGAAATCCAATGTATTTTGTAAATCCGGAAATAATTGAGAAATCCACAAATAATTCTACATATGAAGAGGGTTGTTTGTCAGTACCCGGTCAATTTGCTGAAATCGATAGACCTGATAAGTGTCATGTAAAATATTTGGATTATTATGGTCAGCCAAAAGAAATTAAAGCTGAAGGTATGCTTGCTACATGTATCCAACACGAAATTGATCACTTGGAGGGTATACTTTTTATTGACCATTTGTCTAAATTGAAAAAATCAATGATTGTTAAAAAACTTTCTAAACACAAGAAAGAAATTGAAAGAATTGTAGTTTAAATTCAATAATAAATTAATGTCACTTAATATAGTTTTTATGGGAACAGCAGAGTTCTCAGTTCCCACTCTACATACTTTAATTAAAAATAAATTTAATGTTTTTAAAGCTTATACTCAGCCACCAAAAAAATCTAAACGAGGTCAAAAAGTTAACCCATCTCCAATAGAAGAATTTTGTAAAAAAAATAAAATAAGTTTTAGTAATCCGCCAAACTTAAATAGTGAAGAAGAGTTAAAAATTTTTAAAAAACTATCCCCTGATATTGTTGTTGTAGTTGCTTATGGACAAATAATACCAAAAAGTTTTTTTGATATTGTTAAATTCGGATTTATTAACATTCACGCATCACTACTTCCCAAATGGAGGGGTGCAGCACCGATTCAAAGAGCAATAATGAATGGTGATAAAAAAATAGGTGTAAGCATCATGAAGATAAAGGAAAAATTAGATAGTGGGCCTGTTTTAGTTTCAAAAGAACTAGAGCTGGACCAAAATGTAACACATGGTGAAATGGAAAAAAAACTTTCCTTAATGGGAGCAGATTTATTAATTGAAAGTCTAAAAATTATAGAAACTGGTACTTCAAAATTTATAGATCAGATGCACTCTGAAGCTACTTATGCAAAAAAAATAGATAAGGCTGAAGCAAAAATTAATTGGAACCTAGGTGCTAATAAAGTTCTATCACATATTCATGGTCTGAGTCCAAGTCCCGGGGCTTGGTTTGAGTTTGAAAATGAGCGATTTAAAGTTTTAAGAGCAAAAATATCTACATTAAATGGAAAATCTAGTTCTGTTCTTGATGAAAATTTAACTATTGCATGTAAATCAAATTCTATTCAAATTTTAGAATTACAACGTCAGGGAAAAAATAAACAAATCACCAAAGAGTTTTTGTTGGGCAAGAAAATTGGCAACGGATCAATTTTGGTATAATGCAAAGATATAAAGCAAAAATAGAATATGATGGAACATCATTTGTGGGATGGCAGTTTCAAAAAAACGGGTTATCTATCCAAGAAGTATTACAAAAAGCAATATTTAATTTTTCCAAGGAAAAAGTAGTTGTAATAGGTGCGGGCAGAACAGATTCTGGAGTACATGCGCTAGCGCAAGTTGCACATTTTGATCTAGAAAAAAAAATTAAAGAAAAAAACTTTTTACCAGGCATTAACCAACATATTGGTAATCAACCAGTTACGGTATTAAAAATAAATAAAGCTAGTAAAAAATTTCATGCAAGATTTGATGCTAAAAAAAGAACTTACCAATACACAATAATAAATAGGAAATCGCCTTTAGCACTACAAAAAAGCAAAGCATGGCACATTCGTAAAAAGTTAGATGTTAAAGCCATGAAAAAAGGGGCAAAATTGTTATTAGGAACTCACGATTTTTCAACATTTAGAGCATCATCTTGTGGAGCAAAATCGCCAATTAAAACTATGGAAAAAATTTCAATAAAAAAAAATAAAGACAAAATAACTTTAAAATTTACTTCCAAGTCCTTTTTACAACAACAAGTTAGATCGATGGTTGGTTGCATTAAATATTTGGGTGAAGGTAAATGGAACTTAGAGACTTTTAAACAATCATTTAAGTCGAAAAATCGTATAAAATGTGCCCCGCCTGCACCTGCTTGTGGTCTTTATCTAGCAAAGATCAAATACTAATTATTCGAGTAGAGATTTTACGTGGTAATCCACGCTTTCTTTTAAGGCGTTTAAATCATATCCACCTTCTAAAATAGATACTACTTTTCCATCACAAAGTTCTTTTGCAAGGGTTAATATTCTTTTCGTCAAAGTATAATAATCTTTCGATTCTAAATTAATTTGAGCCAGTGGATCATCTTTATGTGCGTCAAATCCAGCTGATAATAAAATAAACTCAGGCTTAAATGTTTTAAGCTTTTTAAAAATATTTTCATAGGCATTTAAGAATTCATGAGATTGTGTGCCAGCATCTAAAGGCACATTTAGCACATTATCTTTATTACCTTTTTCATTTGCAGCCC
>JYMV01043570.1_pt1 | contig 20214 bp, 11 predicted proteins | sample 338911 | NCBI WGS metagenome assembly JYMV01 (sample SAMN03354496, study PRJNA234377) | hydrothermal vent metagenome | biome: Deep sea; feature: Hydrothermal plumes at the Eastern Lau Spreading Center, Western Pacific Ocean; material: Seawater | place: Tonga | collected 2009 | depth 2000 m m
TCGCAGAAAACAGATTGAACATTGGTTATGGAAGAAATCTGCCGGAAGCTTTGATGAAATGAGGAACATTTCAAAGAAAACATTAGTGGCTTTAAAAGAGAAATACCTCATTGATAAGATCGAGTTAAGCAAAAGGCAAGACTCTAGTGATGGCACCATAAAATCAGGCTTCAAATTACACGACGGTTATCTAGTAGAAGGGGTGTTAATCCCAAGCAAGAACCGCATCACTGCCTGTATTTCATCTCAGGTTGGTTGCAGCTTGACCTGTAAGTTTTGTGCAACAGGACAGCTAAAACGTGAAAGAAACCTGGATGCTGCTGAGATATATGATCAGGTTGTAGAGATTATTAAGCAAGCAGAAGAAAAGCATAATAAACCTTTGTCGAATATCGTGTACATGGGAATGGGAGAGCCTCTTTTAAATTACAATGAAGTGATCCGATCTATTGAGAAGATATGCTCACCTGAGGGTTTAGGCATTTCTCCTAAACGAATCACGGTTTCTACAGTGGGGATAGCAAAAATGATAAAAAAGTTAGGAGATGACCAGGTGCGTTTTAACCTTGCCTTGTCTCTACATGCAGCAAATGACGAAAAGCGTAGTAGTATTATGCCAATTAATGACCAAAATTCTCTTGAAACACTTGCTGATGCACTTATCTATTTTCATGAGAAAACTGGAACCAGGGTTACTTTTGAATACATCATCTTTAAAGACTTCAACGACACGCTTGTGGACGCAAAAGAGCTGGCAAATTTCTGTAAGAATGTGCCTTGCAAGGTTAATATCATTGAATATAATCCAATCGACAATTGTAATCTAAAGCAAGCTAGTAACAATAGAGTAAATGACTTTGTGAAGTTTCTGGAGGCGAAAAACATCATCACCAATATACGCAGAAGCCGGGGGAAAGACATCGATGCTGCCTGTGGACAGCTAGCAAATAAAATAAGTTAGATGGAATTATTAACATTTTGGCCATGAAAGCCATTATTACATATTCCTTCTATACTGGCCACCGACTTCAAACAGTGCTTCAGTAATCTGTCCTAGCGAGCAGTTTTTGCATACCTCCATTAAACTTTCAAATAAGTTTTCGTTGTCGATAGCAGCCTTTTTAAGTCCATAAAGCAGATTGTTAATAACATCTGAATTTCTCTTTGTAAGTGAGCTTACAGTATCAATCTGATATTTCTTCTCAGCTTCTGTAGCCCGAATTACCTCTTTTGGCAAAACCGTTGGAGACCCTTCGGCATTCAAATAGGTATTAACTCCAATTATTGGAAACTCTCCAGAATGCTTAAGCGTTTCATAATACAGGGACTCCTCCTGTATCTTTCCGCGTTGATACATCGTTTCCATAGCTCCTAAGACGCCTCCACGTTCTGTTATTCTATCAAATTCCATTAAGACAGCCTCCTCAACGAGGTCTGTAAGTTCTTCGATAATAAAACTGCCTTGAATCGGATTTTCATTTTTTGCAAGGCCAAGCTCCCTATTAATGATCATCTGAATGGCAATTGCCCTCCTAACACTCTCTTCTGTAGGAGTAGTAATGGCCTCATCATAAGCATTTGTATGCAGAGAATTACAATTGTCATATATAGCATAAAGTGCTTGAAGAGTTGTTCTGATATCATTAAAAGCAATCTCCTGAGCATGCAAACTCCTGCCACTGGTTTGAATATGATACTTCAGTTTTTGGCTTCTTTCGTCTGCATTATATTTATCTCTCATTGCTTTTGACCAAATCCTGCGAGCCACCCTGCCAATTACTGCATATTCAGGATCAATGCCATTGCTAAAGAAAAAGCTAAGATTCGGTGCAAACTTATTGATATCCATACCGCGGCTCACATAATACTCCACATAGGTAAAGCCATTTGCAAGCGTAAAAGCAAGTTGGGAAATTGGATTAGCCCCTGCTTCTGCAATATGATATCCACTTATGCTAACTGAATAAAAATTTCTAACCTGATTATCTATAAAATATTCCTGGACATCACCCATTAAGCGCAAAGCAAACTCTGTACTAAAGATGCACGTATTTTGAGCCTGGTCTTCCTTTAAAATATCTGCTTGAACCGTTCCTCGTGTTAAGGATAAAGCTTTAGCCTTCAACTTATTATAAACATCAGCCGGCAGCACCTGGTCTCCAGTTACACCCAACAACATCAAACCCAAACCATCATTTCCCTTTGGCAGCTTTCCGTTATAGGCTGGTCGTTTAGCCCCTTTCTTCTTATAAATAGCATTTATCTTTTTGTCAACCTGCTTCTCCAGGCCCTTTTCTTTAATGTACAACTCACAGGCCTGATCAACGGCAGCATTCATATAAAAACCCAGCAGCATAGGTGCAGGCCCATTTATGGTCATTGATACTGATGTAGATGGATCACACAGGTTAAATCCACTATAAAGCTTTTTCGCATCATCCAAACAGCATATATTCACCCCAGCATTCCCAATTTTCCCATAAATATCAGGCCTGGTATGCGGGTCCCTTCCATAAAGCGTCACAGAATCAAAAGCCGTTGAAAGTCGTTTGGCCGGCATATCCAGGGATACATAATGAAAACGCTTATTAGTTCTTTCTGGCCCACCTTCTCCAGCAAACATCCTTGTCGGGTCTTCCCCTACCCTTTTAAAAGGAAAAACTCCTGATGTGAAAGGAAATTCTCCCGGAACATTTTCCTGCAAGTTCCATTTTAGCAGGTCCCCCCATGCCTCATATTGGGGAAGTGAAATTTTAGGAATCATTGTATGGGAAAGAGACTTGGTATGGGTCTCAATATTTATCTCCTTGTTCCGAACCTTATATGAATATATCTCCTCCTTATATCTTTTTACCTTTTTGGACCATCCTTTAATAAGCTCAAGGTTTTCCGGATTAAGTTCCTTTATAAGCTGATTATATATAATTTTCAGTTCTTTAATAGCCATATCCTTTTGCTTAGCCTTTAAGGATTGTATAGACTTGTCCAGGGCGTATATCTCCTGAGCTATAGATTGTTGTTTATCAGCACAATTATTGTAATGCCTCACTGTTTCAGAGATCTCACTTAAATAACGGACCTTTTGAGGAGGAATAATATTGATTTTCTCACTCATCTCATCAACAATTTTAAACGAGCTCTTTAATGAACAAGCGGGCATTTTATCTGCCACGATATTCATCAGCTCAATATAGAGCGTATTGGTCCCAGGGTCATTAAACTGACTGGCTATGGTTCCATAAACGGGAACATGTTCATCTTGCAAATCAAACATTTTCCTGTTTCTTTTGTATTGTTTCTTGACATCTCGAATGGCATCTATAGCTCCTCTTTTATCAAATTTGTTTAATGCGATAATATCCGCAAAATCAAGCATATCTATCTTTTCCAGCTGTGAAGCAGCACCATACTCTGGTGTCATTACATACATACTTACATCAGCATGATCGACAATTTCTGTGTCAGATTGCCCAATTCCTGATGTTTCCAATATTATTAAGTCATATCCTGCCGCTTTAAGCACATCCACTGCCTCCTGTACATGCTTGCTGACTGCCAGGTTACTTTGCCTGGTTGCTAAGGACCTCATATAACATCGGGGATTGAAGATGCTATTCATACGAATCCGGTCCCCTAGTAATGCGCCACCTGTTTTTCTCTTGGATGGATCAACAGAGATAATTCCTATCGTCTTCTTAGGAAAATCTACCAGGAAGCGTCTAACTATTTCATCTACTAAAGATGACTTACCTGCACCTCCTGTTCCGGTAATACCTATTACTGGGGTTTTCTGTTTCTTCGCTTGTTGAGCAATCCTTTTTAATAAAGTGACGTTTTTCTTTGGAAAATTCTCAGCAGCTGAGATAATCCGGGCTATTTTAGATGGATTCTTTTCAGAAACTTTCTCATATGCTCCATTAAGCCCAATTCCTAAAGGAAAATCAGCTGTTTTCATCAGGTTATTAATCATACCCTGTAAGCCCATCTCCCTACCATCATCAGGATGGTATATTTTCTCTATACCATATTTTTCGAGTTCCTCGATTTCTTTTGGCAAAATGGTTCCTCCTCCACCACCAAAAATCTTAATATGGCCACAACCTTTTTCATTTAAAAGATCATGCATGTATTTGAAATACTCCAGATGCCCACCCTGATAGGAAGTAAGCGCTATTGCCTGTACATCTTCTTGTATGGCACAGTCAACTACTTCCTGCACTGAGCGATCGTGACCAAGGTGAATCACCTCAGCACCAGTACCTTGAATAACCCTTCTCATAATATTTATTGCTGCATCATGCCCATCAAAAAGGGAACCGGCAGTAACTATGCGAATTTTATTCTTAGGTTGGTACGGTTTGATCTTTTCCATAAATCAAGACAAATTTAACTTTTATCAGGTATTTTTGCAATAATTTGAAGAACACATCATTAATATGCTAAAATATTTTGGAACTAAAAACATGAATACGACTCAACTCTTTATTTTGATTTGGTTTCTTATTATCATTGGCTGTAATTTAAATAAAGACACCATCTTATCAAATAAGGCAAAGCGGCTTAACATGACTGATGCTCAGATCAGCCCCTCAGAAGTGAGTGGATGCAAAGTAAAGGCTGAGATCATATCAATTGACACTTTAAAGAGTAGAAATAACCCTGATAGTCCCTGTTCTAAGAATCCTTGTATTGCAAACATTAAAATAGAGGAAATAATCAAAATGGGTGCTTTATGTGGGCCCATGTTATACCAAGGGGCTGAGCTCAAGGTTTATTTTGCCTTCACCTTATCCGAAACAACTAAAGAGCTATTTCCAGATTTAATTGCCCATTATCCAGGGTTGAAAAAAAATGATACATTTGTAACTAGTATTGAAACCAGGTCTGAGAAAAATGAGCACCCCTATCAGGCAATAGTTTATACTTATGAAAAGATAGAATAGAAAACCAAGACTATATTCTACTATTCAATTTAACGCATTCAGTTTATATATCAAACGTTACACAGAATTCTTTCACAAAACAATTGAGAGCAAGAATATTCATAGCGTCAATGGCAGGAATTGGGATACTGTCCTCTATCCTTATTATTGAACCTCAGAATTCACTAAAAACATACGATAAATATCAGAATTTATTTCTGCCCCTTTTTTCAGAGACACCTATGGCCGAAAATGGCGAAAGTCTTCAAAAAGATCGGTTACAATGGGAATTGGATAGGCTAGCAAATCCTGAGACTGGAAAAATCCCCAATAATATCAGGAGGAGAGAAATTGTTTATGCAAAAAAACTGCAAGAACATTATGCCAAAAAAAACAACACTGCTAAGGAATATGACTGGATGTCCATGGGCCCTTATAATGTAGGCGGAAGAACCAGGGCTTTTGCAATAGATGTCACCAATGAGAATGTATTATTGGCAGGTGGTGTTTCTGGGGGTTTATGGAGATCTATTGACCAAGGGGAGTCTTGGGCAAAAGTTACAGCACCATCTCAGCACCACAGTATTACATGCATCATCCAGGACACCAGGCCAAGTAAAACAAACAACTGGTATTATGGTTCTGGGGAGTCATATGGAAATTCTGCGAGTGAAAGTTATTGGGCAGAGTATCTGGGTAATGGTATTTACAAATCTACTGATGGTGGGATAACTTGGGATACTCTCTCTTCAACGGTGTCTGGCACGCCTCAAGATTATGATGTTTGGGACATGATTTGGAGGATAGCAATTGATCCTTCCATTGATAGTGTTGATATCGTATATGCTGCTGCTGAAAGGAAAATATACAGAAGCAGTAATGGTGGAATTTCATGGTCTGTAGTGTTAAGTGCAACTGGACTAGGAATGGGGACTTTCACCTTTACTGACGTCGCTGTTACTTCTGAAGGTGTCGCATATGCCACTGTTGGCACAGGAGCTGCAGGTAAAGGCATATGGCGCTCAGGAGACCATGGTATAACATGGGTTAATATCAGTAATGGAAGTGGTTGGCCTTCAGTTTTTAACAGGATTGTTATTGGCATTAACCCCACAAACGAAAATTCCATTTATTTCCTAGCCAATACCCCTGGAAGCGGACAGCATTCAGATGTATTTTTTGGAGGAGAAGAGTGGAACAGTTTGTGGAAATACCAGTATATAACAGGAGATGGAGCTAATGCTAATGGGAAATGGACTAACCTATCTTCAAATATCCCTGCAGGTGGAGTTCCAATGGATAATTTTAATGCACAAGACTCATATAATTTAGTTGTTGCGATTAAGCCGGATGATACAAATACAGTTTTTATCGGTGGAACGAACTTATATCGATCAACGGATGGATTTACGAGCCCTAATAATGTAATTCAAATCGGTGGATACAACCCAGGCTCTACCATTCCCTTTTATGAGCTATATCCTAACCACCATCCAGATAATCATGCGCTATTATTTGTGCCCTCCAACCCAGATATAATGTTGTCTGCAACAGATGGAGGTGTCTTTAAGACAATAGACTGCACAAATAATACGGTAGTTTGGACTTCATTAGACAATGGCTATAAGACCTCCCAGTTCTATACGATAGGGATAGATCATGGACCTGCAAATAATGACGTGATCTTTGGAGGATTACAGGATAATGGGACTTTCTGGACAAATAGTCCTGATCCAATTGCACCCTGGACAATGCCATCAGCAGGTGATGGTGCACATTGTGCAGTTACAGACGGAGGCCAATTTTATTACTTCTCAAGGCAAAATGGCAAACTAATGAAGGCCACATTAGATGAAAATGGGGTTCCAACTGCTTTTAGAAGAATTGACCCCATTGTACCTGATACTAATCAAGGAGGAAGTTATCTGTTTATCAATCCATTCATCCTTGATCCTTCTGATAATAATACCATGTATCTATGTGAGATGTATAGTCTATGGAGAAATGATAACTTAGATGCTATTCCGCTAACTAATGAATATGACACCATTAGCCAGGGTTGGACGAAGCTTACTAATACAACACCAGGAAGCAATTCTTATATAACAACAATAGCTTGTTCAAAGAGCAATCCTGCGCACCGTGTTTATTATGGAGCCAAAAATCGACATATCTATAGGCTTGACTCAGCCAACACAGGTAATCCCACAGCTGTGGATATCACAAATAATATTGACAATGGTGGTTTTACTGCATGCATTGCAATAGACCCCAGGGATGCAGACAAAGTATTAGTCGTTTATGCGAATTATGAAGTCTATAGTTTATATTATACCATGGATGGCGGCGATTATTGGATGAAGGTAGCAGGCAATTTGGAGACAGGACCTTCTGATACTTTATTGCCAAGCTCGTTGGTTCACCTTGGAGACGGCCCTTCATGCCGTTGGGCGAGCATTATCCCTATGGGAGACAGCACCCTGTATCTTCTAGGCACTAGTGTTGGCCTTTTTGCAACATACACCCTCATCGCAGATTCAACAACTAACGATTCCACAAATTGGATTCCTCAAGCAGCCAATAGTATTGGAAATACGGTTGTGGAAATGATTGATTACAGGGAGTCTGATGGTTTTGTTGCGATAGCAACACATGGAGGTGGAGTATATTCAACCCATCTATGGGCTGATCCTACAGGTATTGAAGGACCTAAAAACATTGGCAGCAAAAGACTAAGCTTAGATGTTTTCCCGAATCCTAGTCTAGGATTTACAAATCTTAATTTAAAATTGAAGAAAAGTTCATATGTAATTCTATCTATTTATGACAAAACTGGCAAAAAGATCATTAATATTTTGGATCAAAAGATGAACAAGGGAGATCATTCGATACTCTATGATACAAATATGTTAACCTCTGGGATATATATCTTTTTCTTAGAAACTGATGGGGAAAGGGTAACAAAAAAAGTTCTTGTCCTTTAATTAGACAAAGCTTTCAGCTGTTCTTCAATTACTTTAATTCGTGACTCTGAATCACTTAACTTCATCTTTTCCAATTCCACGACTTTTTTGGGTGCATTACTGACAAAATTTTTGTTGCCCAATTTCTTCAATACCGTGCTTCTAAAACCTTTGGAATAATCCAGGTCTGCTTGTAATTTTACTATTTCCTCTTCAGCATCAACTTCACCATCGCATAAAACAAAATACTCATTTAATCCAATAATTAGGGATTTTGCATCTTTTGGTTTTTTGTCAACATAGATTACCGCATCAACATTTGCCAATTTTGAAATAACGCAGTCGAGCTCTCTGTTTAACTTTTGATTCTCCTTTATCTGCAAACCAACAGCCTGCTTGAAAGATATATTCATATTTTTCCTAAGGCTTCTGATGCCTGAAACCACTTCAGCCGTAATCTCAAAATTCCTTAACAGCTCGTGGTCATATGTGCTGGCCTGTGGCCAATTTGCAATAACTATGTAATCAACATCTGATCTTTCTGAAATCTGGTGCCATATTTCTTCTGTAATAAAGGGCATAAAAGGGTGCATTATCCTCAACAACCGCTCAAGAATTCTTGTTGTTTGTGAATGCGTTTTAGCATCTATACCCTGACCAGCCTCAGGCTTGATTATTTCTAGATACCAGGAGCAATAATCATCCCATACCAATCGATAAATACACATTAAGGCATCAGATATCCTAAATTTCTTAAAATGGTCATCTATCTTGGCAATTGCCTGATCAGATTTCGAAGTAAACCACCTAACTGCAATGGCTGCTTCTTCTGGCTGCACTGCTTCTTTATCAACATCCCAACCCTTAATTAACCTGAATGAATTCCATAGTTTATTACAGAAATTCCTTCCTTGACTACATAAGCTCTCATCAAAGAGGAGATCATTTCCAGCAGGTGAACATAACAACATTCCTACTCGAACCCCATCAGCGGAATATGCTTTAATTAAATTTAAAGGCTCCGGTGAATTACCAAGAGATTTCGACATTTTCCTTCTTTCTTTGTCTCTTACTATTCCTGTTAAATACACATTTGAAAAAGGCTTCTCTCCCATGTATTCATAACCTGCCATAATCATCCTCGCAACCCAGAAAAACAAAATCTCAGGGGCAGTTACCAAATCATTTGTTGGATAATAATATGCCAGATCTTTATTATCAGGATTTCGTATTCCATCAAAAACGGAAATGGGCCACAACCATGATGAAAACCATGTATCTAAAACATCTTCATCTTGCCTAAGATTAGAAGTCTTGGCAAGTTTCTTGGCTTTCTCCTCATTCTCTGCAACGACAAAATCACCATTCTCATCATACCATGCAGGTATCCGCTGGCCCCACCAAAGCTGTCTGGATATACACCAATCCCTTATATTTTCCAACCAATGCTTATATGAGGTTTTAAATTTTGAAGGATAGAATTTAATGGTGTCATCCATCACATACTTTAAGGCAGGTTCTGCTATTTTAGACATATCACAAAACCACTGCATAGACAACTTTGGTTCAATTACTGCATCTGTTCTTTCCGAATATCCTACAGAATGACTAATTGCTTCTGTCTTCACTAAGCAGCCATTCTTATCAAGCTCTTCTACTATTTGTTTTCGAACTTCAAACCTATCTACTCCAATAAAAAGCTGTGCACTCTCATTAAGCGTTCCGTTATCATTGAAAATATCTACAGAATCCAAATTATGTTTAATTCCTAGTTCATAATCATTAATGTCATGAGCTGGCGTTACCTTCAATGCTCCAGTTCCAAACTCAATATCAACATAATCATCATAAATGATCGGAACTGGTTTATCTATAAGTGGCACTACAGCCATTTTACCTTTCAGATGCTTATACCTTTCATCATCTGGATGCAAACAAACAGCAGTATCGCCTAGTATGGTTTCAGGCCTTGTTGTTGCAATTGTCAGCTTCTCTTCTGAATCCTGGATTTGATATTCAAGATAATAAAGATTTGCATTGATCTCTTTATGGATTACCTCCTCATCTGAAACTGCAGTTAAACCCTGAGGATCCCAGTTAACCATCCTTATTCCACGGTATATATATCCTTTATTATACAGATCTACAAATACTTTAATAACAGATTCAGAAAGATTATCTTCCATGGTGAACCTTGTACGTTGCCAGTCACATGAAGCACCGAGTTTTTTCAACTGTTCTAAAATGATTCCTCCATGGGTTTCTTTCCACTCCCATGCTTTTTCCATAAACTCTTCCCGGGTGATATCCTTTTTCTCTATTCCTTCCTCAAGAAGTTTAGCTACCACTTTGGCCTCAGTAGCTATAGAGGCGTGGTCTGTTCCAGGTACCCAAAGTGTGTTTTTCCCTTCCATTCTTGCCTTACGAACAAGAACATCTTGTATGGTAATATTCAACATATGCCCCATGTGTAAAACACCGGTAACATTTGGTGGTGGGATCACTATAGTATAAGGTTCACGAGTATCTGGCTCAGAATGAAAGAAATCATTTTCTATCCAACGTGCATACCACTTATCTTCCGTTTTTGAAGGATCATAATGTTTCGCAATATCCATAATATTCTAAATTTTATTTCGTTTACTTATACTTATGGCACGATTATGGGTGCTAAATTAATAAATGAACAAAGAAAATTGCCTTGCAATTAAGATTAAATTAATTATTTTTGTATTAACTCAAATTGTTATAATAAACAATAAACAATAAAATTATGAAGAAGTTAATGTTTTCATTGGTTGCTCTGGGATGTTTAACAATAGGAACTAATGCTCAGACGAGAAATGAACCAGTTAAAATAAGCCCCATTGAGCCCACTATAGTTAAGGCACCAGCAAAGCCAAATGATGCGATAGCTGCTGAACCTGCACCAGTAAATCCGAATGCACCAGAAATCAGTTTTGAAACAGAAGTTATGGATTATGGCACTGTAGAATATAATGGTGATGGACTAAGAGAATTTGTTTTTACAAACACAGGAAAAGAGCCATTAATTATTTCTAGAGCAAAAGGTTCGTGCGGTTGTACTGTTCCGACATGGCCTAAAGAACCAATCATGCCAGGAGAGTCAGGGGCTATAAAAGTAAAATATTCTACAAATAGGCCTGGAAGATTTACCAAAACGGTTACAATTTCCTCGAATGCAAAAACTCCATCTAAAAGGTTAACTATTAAAGGAACTGTTAAACCAAAACCTGTTGAGCCTGGGGCAGATGCCACTACCCTGCCTGTTAAAAAGGTAACTGAAGGCGCCACCCCATTGGAGGGCAACCAATAGAAATAGCACTAATAAATAACATTAAAGAAGAAGCGGCCTTGCTGCTTCTTTTTTTTGCCTGCAATCAGGTCAATATCATTTAGAATGAAAAGAACCATCATCTTCCTTATCATGCTATGTTTTTATGCTGAAGCAAGTGCACAACAATCTAATGCTGCCTTTACTTTTGAAAAAAAGATTCTAAAGTTTGATAAAATTAACGGAGGGGAAATTCTTAGATTTACATATCCTTTTGAGAACACAGGTAATGCTCCATTGATAATAAATAACATAAAGGTAGCCTGTGCCTGCACGCAAACTTCATGGCCAAAACATCCAATATTACCTGGTCAGAAAGACAGTATTCAGGTTTCTTTCAACACGGCTACAGTATGGGGGTTTCAAGATAGGACAATAGATGTTTATTCCAATACCGGAAAGGATCCTGTAAAACTCAGGTTTAAAGTAAAGGTTATAAACAAAGAAATCAATACGAATTAGGAGTCCGTTAATTTTTATCTTTGCCCAGACATTTTTTTGCACCTAAATTATTTAATAAAAAATGCCCTTAATCTCTACTCGTGGTTCACGGATGCCGGAATCCCCAATAAGAAAGTTAGTTCCCTACGCTGAAAGCGCAAAAGAAAAAGGTGTTTTAGTTTACCATTTGAATATTGGACAGCCAGATATTAAGACTCCTGATTTAGTGTTAGATCAAATGAGGCAGCTAGACCGAACAATTATTGAATATAGCCATTCTGCAGGATTTGCTTCCTATAGGGAAGGACTTGTACAATACTACAAGAGTAATAATATTAATGTCGGTGCTGAAGAAATACTTATAAGCACTGCCGGATCTGAAGCAATACTATTTGCCCTGCTCTCCTGTATGAATGAAGGTGAAGAAATTATTATCCCTGAGCCATTTTACACCAATTATAGTGGATTTGCAGAAATCGCTGGAGTGATTGTAAGGCCTATCACTACAAAGATTGAAGATGGCTTTGCCCTTCCTGAAATTTCTGCCTTTGAAGAAGTCATCAATAGAAAAACAAAAGCAATAATGATCTGTAACCCCAATAATCCAACAGGTTGTTTGTATTCAAGAGAAGAATTAGAATCACTTAAAAAGATTGTGCTGCAGCATAATTTATATTTGATTTCCGACGAAGTATATAGGGAGTTCTGTTATGATGGCAAAGAACATTTCTCTGCATTGAACCTGGAAGGAATTGATCAACATACTATCCTCGTAGATTCCGTTTCCAAAAGATATTCTATGTGTGGAGCAAGAATTGGCATGCTTATATCAAAAAATAAAGATATTATGCGTACTGCCCTAAAATATGCGCAAGCCAGGCTCAGCCCTCCTACTTTTGGACAAATTGCTGCTGAATCAGCTTTAGATACACCTGCTTCCTATTTTGAAGAAGTTGCTAAAGAGTATGTAAAGAGAAGAGATTTTGTGATAAATGCACTGAACAAAATGAAAGGAGTGTTTTGTCCAACACCAAGTGGGGCATTCTATACAATTGCCAGGTTACCAATAGATGATTGTGACTCATTTTGCCAATGGTTGCTGGAGGAATTCACTTATAACAACGCTACAGTGATGTTAGCACCTGCCTCAGGGTTTTATGCTACACAAGGGCTGGGAAAAGATGAAGTTCGGATAGCCTATGTGTTGAATATAGATGATTTAGGTAAAGCAATGGAATGTTTGGAAAGAGCACTAGAAGAATACCCTGGAAGGAAGGATAAAAATGAACCAGTCGGTATTAACCATTGAAGATATAGGTTGATCATCCATTAAGACATTTTCCGATACAGAATCTGAATATCCCTATAAACCACTGATAAGCAGTAGCTGATTTTTTATGGGTTACAAAGTTTTACAGATATTTTTTATTTGTTTGTTAGCTGGTAGTTATTTTGTTAAGATCAATTTATTAGCTCTGCCATTTAGTTTAGAGCTATTTATCGAGTATAAATAAACACCCGATGGTAAACCTGAAATATCGATTAACTGTTCCCCTGCATTTGATTCAATTTTTGTCTTGCTTAAAATCTCCCCATTTAATGTAGTAATAATAATTTCGCCATTATTTTGATTTACAGGTAGTTTGTAATTAATAGTAAATATAGATTTGGATGGATTAGGATAATGGTATGTTATTATTCTAATTTCCTTTTGTTCATTTACAGTTAAAGTTCCAGTATTTATATAAGTATTATCAGGAATATCGTCATAGATATTGTCATCAAAACCCCCTGTTCCTGCAATTACATTCATTAACGCATCACTATCAATGTCTGATAATTTAACATTAATTTGAATGGTGAAGGCATCAATGAGAGTAAGATTAACATTAAAACTTATTATGTTACCAGATGCATCTTTTATGGAACCAAAAGTTGGAGGAAAAAAAGAGTTGTTAAGTAAAGTTATCTTTCTTTCGTACTTCATTGAGCTGTTGGTAGGGCCAGGCCAAGTTGCACCATCAGTAGGAATTTCGTTAGTGTCAATTGCTATGCTGAGTCCCCAGTCTCCTTGAATAGTATCATATGTTTCTATTTTAAACCATAGGCTATCATTTGCAATATCTACAGCAAAATATAAATTTTTAGCATCCTTTGTGGAAGGGGTCGTAGGGTCTCCTTGTGCATCAGTTGCTAAAAGTTGAAAGTTTTGAGCATAATTATTACTACTTATCATTATGAACGTAGACAATACAATTAAATACCTATTAATTTTTTTCATGATTCAAGATTTTATACAATGCATATATGCTTTATTTAAAAGAAAGTTGCATGTAAATTTAATAAAATAATTTCAGTTAACATTCACTTTAAGGCGTTGCGTTAATGGTGTGATCCGCACACCAGATTAATAAACAGGAAACCTTTAACCATTCGCTTTAACGGAACTTTTCTGAATTTCTCGTTATGATGGTAGAAGTATTTCTATTTCAAATATAATGAAATTCTTAAAAAGCGAATGGCGTATCTTTAAGCGTTGTCAGAAATTGCCTTGCATGTCGAAAGAACTTATTTTACTTCGCAAAAGAAAAAGTCCTCTATTTTCCGATACAGAATCTGAATTCCTCCATAAACAAAGAAAACCAGCAGCTTAGATTTTTCTAGTTACGGAATTGAACAAATAGGTTGAGCCCCTATTCGAAATCAGGATATAATAAGTAGCCTTTTCTGATCCTTTTAAAATTAATCAAGTCATCCTCCCAAGATTTGTAGATCTCATCTTCATCAAGTCCATCTTTGATCTGGTTCTGAAGCATTGAATTTCCAGCAAGTTTGTTGAAATATGAATTAAAAAAGCCCTCTTTATCCGGACAATCCCTATAAGCGCCAGTTAACCAATAAAGGTAAATACTCTTAAAATTTTTTAGTATTATGTCGTTGAAATCTCTCAGGTCATGACCTAAGCATTCCTTGCCTTTAAAGGGGGGTGTTTTAGCACCTGAAATCGATTTGGGTTTAAACTTGAACTTGGCATTTTCCATATCTGGATGACCAAGGCATTGGAATGGATGATTTGTACCACGGCCAACACTAATGCATGTCCCTTCAAAAAGACCTAATGAAGGATACAAGTAAACTGATTTCATATTGGGTAAATTCGGAGAAGGTCTTACAGGAAGCTGGTAATAAGAGCGATGGTCATAGTTCTCACATAAAATATGGATAATGTCACATTTTAAATTATTGCTTAACCAGCCCTGGCCATTTATCATTTTTGCATATTCAGCGATGGTCATTCCATGTACTAATGGAACCGGATGTAAGCCAACAAAAGACATATATTCTTTCTCCATTACTGGCCCACCAACATAATATCCATTTGGATTAGGACGATCAAGGATGAGAAACTTCACATCATGTTCAGCACAAGCCTCCATTACGTAATGCATGGTGGAGATATAGGTATAAAAACGAACACCTACATCCTGAATATCAAAAACTACCACATCAATACCATCCATATCCTCTTTAGAAGGCTTATGGTTATTTCCATACAGGGAAACTATGGGAAGACCCGTTTTCTTGTCCTTATAACCTTTAACCTTCTCTCCAGCATCAGCATTACCCCTAAAACCATGTTCGGGACTGAATACTTTTTTAATGCTTATCCCTTTGGAGAGCAGTGTATCTACCAAATGGGAGGCACCTACCATTGACGTTTGGTTAGCAACAACTGCTACGGACTTGTTCTGTAAAAGATATAGGTAAAGGTCCATTCTTTCTGCCCCAACAATAATCTTTGGAGATTGGGGACCAGTCAATCTTTTTTCATAGGTAGAAACAGGAGAAGCACAAGCAAGTAAGATGCAAGCAGATAATAAGTATATTAGAAAGCAATTAATCAAGCGCATTTTGATAATTTTGTAATAAATTCATATTTTGAATACAGAACTTTTTATTGCCAACAGAATTGTCAGATCAAAGTCCATAGGTGATTCCTATGGAGAGTCTGGCCTAAATCAACAAAACTCCGGCAGATCTCAATTTATCGGTACACAACCTATAATAAGTATTGCAACATTCAGCATTTCTCTTGGAATAGCCATTATGATCATAGCAATTGCAATCGTAACTGGGTTTAAATCAGAAATCCGGTCTAAAGTTATTGGTTTTGGTTCGCATATTCAAATAAGTAACTTCGATTCTAACTCATCCTTTGAACCAACCCCTATTGATAAGGACCAGGCCTTTTATCATTATATAGACACAATAAATGGCATCAGGCACATTCAGGTATTTGCTACCAAAGCCGGTATAATAAAAACCAAGGATGCGATCCAAGGAATTGTTCTCAAAGGGATTGGAAGTGATTTTGACTGGAAGTTCTTTGAATCCAAAATAGTTCAAGGAAGTGCATTTAAAGTTGTTGATTCTGTTAAAACCAATGATGTTATTATCTCAAAATACACAGCCAAGAAGTTAAAGCTCAATATTGATGATGATATTATTATTTCATTTATCCAAAAAACGCCCAGAATGAGGAAATTTAGAATTTCAGGTATCTATGAAACCGGGCTGGAAGAGTTAGATAGATTATACGTTCTTGGCGATATTGCCCACATACAAAAGCTAAATGATTGGGAAAGTAACCAAATTGGAGGTTTTGAAATATTAATTGATAATTATAATGATATAGACGCTTTAGGAGAATATGTATATTATAATGTTATAGGTGCTGACCTCTTCTCTCAAACTGTGAAGGAAACAAACTCTCCGATTTTTGATTGGCTGGAATTACAAAATGTAAATACACAGATTATATTAGTCTTAATGGTACTTGTTGCCGGATTTAATATGATATCTGCTCTACTCGTTTTAATACTTGAAAGAACAAGGATGATTGGCATTTTAAAAGCTATAGGTGCCGGAAATTGGAGTATTAGGAAGATCTTTATTTATATAGCAGGTGGATTGATCACAAAGGGATTGTTTTGGGGCAATTTAATTGGCATCACTTGTTGTATACTTCAAAAACAATTTGGTTTTATAAAGCTGGACCAAGAATCGTATTATGTATCTGTAATTCCTATTCTCTTAGATATACCGACCATCCTGTATATTAATATTGGAACGCTAATTATCTGTTTATCCATGCTTATTATTCCATCAATAGTTGTGACTAGAATTCTACCAGTAAATGCAATTCGATTTAATTAATATTACAGCTATCTATTTAGCATACACAAATGAAGTAATCAATAAATTTAATTCCTATTAAAACTAGATTGATAGCAAGGTAATCTTTAAATTTGTTGTATGATTTATAATAACATACTTGAAACTATAGGCAATACACCATTAGTAAGGCTGAATAAGATCTGCAAGGATATCAGTGCAACGGTTGTAGTAAAGGTAGAGTTCATGAATCCGGGAAATTCAATAAAGGATAGAATTGCCCTTCAAATGATTGTTGATGCTGAAGAAGAAGGAAAGCTAAAACCAGGAGGCACCATCATTGAAGCGACCTCTGGAAATACAGGAATGGGCCTTGCTATTACTGCTATTGTAAAAGGCTATAAATGTGTTTTCACTACAAATGACAAACAGAGCAAGGAAAAAATAGATATTCTAAGGGCTATGGGAGCAGAGGTAATTGTATGTCCAACAGCTGTTTCTGCTGATGACCCAAGATCATATTATTCAGTTGCGGCAAAATTAAATGAGGAATTACCCAATTCATATTATCCAGACCAATACAATAATTCATCTAATACAAAGGCCCATTTTGAACAAACTGGTCCTGAGATTTGGGAGCAAACCAATGGCAAGATAACACATCTTGTTGTTGGAGTAGGAACAGGTGGAACCATTTCTGGAACAGCAAAATTTTTAAAGTCAAAAAATCCAGATATTAATGTTTGGGGCATTGATACATATGGCTCCGTATTCAAGAAATACCATGAAACTGGTGAATTTGATGAAAAGGAGATCTATTCTTACCTGACTGAAGGCATTGGTGAAGACATTCTGCCCAAAAATGTAAATTTTGACCTAATAGATCATTTTGAAAAAGTAACTGATAAAGATGGAGCAATATATGCTAGAGAGCTCGCTCTCCAAGAAGGTATTTTTGCTGGGTATTCTGCAGGTTCTGCAATTGCAGGACTGCTTCAAATGAAGGATAAACTCAAGGAGGATGACCTTGTGGTTATCATTTTACATGATCATGGGAGTAGATATGTCGGCAAGCTATTTAATGATGATTGGATGAGAGAGCGCGGCTTCTTAAAGAAGAAGAGCTGTACGGCAATAGACCTTATTGAAGATCATAAATATGAAAGCCTTGTAACCATTGAAGAGGATGCAGATATTACTAGTGCCATAGAGAAGATGAATAAATATGGCATATCCCAAATACCTGTAAGTAAAAACGGCAATTTCACTGGATCTATAGATGATGCACATATATTTTCAGAATTACTTAAAAATCCTGATCTACGATCAATGCCTGTAAAGGGAATTATGCAAAACTCTTTTCCTTTTGTAGACCCCACTGATACAATTGAAACAATATCCACAAAAATCAATAGGTCAAATAGTGCTGTGTTGGTACGTGATTCTTCAGGAGGCATTCATATTATTACCAAGCAGGACATTATAGCTGGGATCAAGTAAAATATTTTTGGCAATTGCTTGATGCTTTAGGAGTACAGGTAATTTATAGCGTTGGAACTTATAGCATAATACTAGAATTGCAGTCTTTCCAAAAGGACCATCTAAATTATTTTAAAAATAAGGAAAAAGGATGTCTGATCTTCGGATCAAACGATGTTGAATTGACTGTGTTTTTGGTTATATTTGTAATAGACCCTATTTTTCCGCGTTCTTCTGGTAATGAGAAATTTAATAGCTAAGACAGGATTACTAATCTTCTGCCTATTTGGGTGGTTTGGTGTATGGAGCCAAGACCTTAATAATTATTTAGTATACAACGGATCCTGGTCCAATTTAGCATCCTCTTCCTATGCTAGAACAGAAGATTCAGTTTTTGAAGACGAAAAGGTAGGCCTAGTATTAAGTGGGGGTGGCGCGAAGGGATTAGCACATATTGGGGTAATCAGGGCTCTTGAAGAAAATAATATTCCCATTGATTATATTGTAGGAACAAGTATGGGGGCCATCGTAGGAGGCATGTATGCCATAGGCTTAAACCCTGACCAGATGGAAGCACTAGTTAATACCGATGAGTTTCAAAGCCTTGCTACTGGTAATATTGAGGATGAATACAAATTTTATTTCATGCAGGAAGATCCAAACCCCTCCTGGCTATCCTTAAAAGTTGCTAAGGATTCCATCTGGGAAACAACACTGCCAACCAATTTGATCAACTCAGTAGGAATTGACTTTTTGTTTCTTGAACACTTTTCTGGCCCAGCCGCAGCTTCAGGTTATAATTTTGACAATTTATTAATTCCTTTTCGTTGTGTAGCGGCAGATATAGAATCAAAAAAAGAAGTTGTATTTAGAGAAGGTCATCTCAATACGGCTATCAGAGCATCTGCTACATTTCCTTTTTACCTTAAACCCATAAGTATAGATGGGAAGCTTCTTTTTGATGGAGGCCTTTATAATAACTTCCCCACTGATATAATGTACAATGAGTTTTTTCCAGATATTATAATAGGGAGTAATGTCGCAGGGCAATTGGCAGCACCAAGTGCCGATAATGTCCTATCTCAGATACGAAATATGTTAATACGGAGGTCAGAATATACTGTAATATGTGATAATGGGATATTGATTGAACCTAAAGGGAATGTAGGTATTTTTTCATTTTCTAATGCGCAGACTATGATAGATTCCGGATATAGTGCAACCATTGCTAAAATGCCAGAAATAAAAATGGCTTTAACAAGGAGAATGGACCAAGAAGTATTAGAACAGCGCAGGAAGAGATTCAGAGAAAAGCAACCGCCATTAAAGTTAGACCAAGTTTATGTTGATGGGCTGAATAAGAGGCAAGCAACTTATGTTAGAAAATTATTAAGTGCTAAGAAAAATGAGGAAATCAATTTGAGTGATATTAAATATGTGTATTTCAGAGTATTTGAAGACGATAGGATCAATACAATTTTCCCCCAATTGGAATATAATAAGTTCACCAACCTATATGATTTATATCTGGATATAACTAAAGACAAAGAGATACAGGTTGATTTGGGAGGCGTGATTTCCAGCAGGCCTATTTCAGGTGCTTATTTAAAATTAAAATACAACCATCTAGGATCAATTGGTGTTAGCGCAAATATTAATGGTAGCCTAGGAAAGCTTTACACTTCTGCCCAAATCAAGACAAGGTTAGACTTTCCTATTAAACTTCCGCTACTGCTAGAGCCAGTTATCACCTATAATCGATGGGATTATTTTAAAAGCAGTACCGATTTTTTTGACAATGAGACACCATCCTATTTAGTACAAAAAGAAAAATATTTTGGATTAGAAATCGGCTTTCCAATTCAAAACAAAGGCCGTG
>JYMV01010905.1_pt1 | contig 20212 bp, 19 predicted proteins | sample 338911 | NCBI WGS metagenome assembly JYMV01 (sample SAMN03354496, study PRJNA234377) | hydrothermal vent metagenome | biome: Deep sea; feature: Hydrothermal plumes at the Eastern Lau Spreading Center, Western Pacific Ocean; material: Seawater | place: Tonga | collected 2009 | depth 2000 m m
AGTTTATCGTGCTCTGAAACGATTGATTGAAGAGGACCTCGTTCACCGCCTAGAAAGCCGGAACGCGTTTTTAGCTTGCACTCACCCCCCACCAAAATGATGCACGGGTTGTCTTCGCAATTTGTGTTAATTCCGGGATAACTCAAAAGTTGTCAGATGCTGAAATTGCTACTCGATTAAAGACTCGGGCTAACGAAAATGATTTTTTGTCGCGAAAGTGACACTGGAACTTCGAGAACTCTGTCATGCATGTATGACATCACAAAGTACCTTCACGCAATAGATACACACAAAACGCGTGTATTTATTAGCGCTTGTTTATTTTCTTTACGAGAAGAATTCAGTACTCCTACGAAGCAAATGAATCCAAACTGCGTTAACTATCTGACGGTTCACAAATAGGAAATTCTTATGGCTGTTACTGTCATCGCAAAAGTAAAAACCGAGCAAGGTATGGCAACAATCTGGGTGTCTGCATTCAAGGAAATTTTACCAGACACACGCGTTTATGAGGCAAACATCAGTATTGAATTGATACAAAACCAGGATGACCTCAGTGTGTTACTCCCGATTGAGCAGTGGGAAACTCGAGCTCAATACGAAAATTATCTCACCTGGCGAACAGAAATTGGAACCTTGCCCAAAATCGTGGAACAAATCCATGGCCCACCAAATATTCGATACTTCAATCCTACAGATTCCTAGTCCCTCACGATTTCTTGAAATGTAGCGGTCCGTCATTTTCAAAACCCATGGCAGCGTACAACGTTCGGATCATAGATAAAGCTGCTAACGGCACACAAACAGTAACACCTTGCATTCTACTGAATGTTTTGCGCAGGAAAATACTCCATCCCAATGAGGAATAATTATAATGCAAATTGACGGCTCATCTGCTGTAATCACAGGTGGCTCTTCTGGTTTAGGTGCCGCGACCAGTCGTGAACTGGCTCAAGCAGGGGCCAGGGTGGCGATCTTTGATCTAAACAAAGATGAGGGAAAGCGCCTTGCTTCTCAATTAAATGGAGTTTTTGTCCACTGTGACGTCGCCGACGAGAGTTCGGCGACGAGGGCTTTCCTCACGGCCGAAAAGCAACACGGCACCGCACAACTCTTGATCAACTGCGCAGGAATAGCACCCATGGCCAGGATCGTCAGGCGTTCCGGCCCACATGAACTAACAACCTTCGAAGAGATCATTCGTGTAAACCTCACCGGCACGTTCAACTGCGTACGTCTAGCAGCTGCGTCGATGGCTAAGCTCGACCCTGAAAAAAACGCTGACCGAGGCGTGATCATTAACACCGCATCTGTAGCCGGATTCGATGGAAACGTCGGCAGCGTAGCCTATGCCGCCTCCAAGGCGGCCGTTGCCGGCATGACCTTGCCACTCGCACGTGACCTCGCAGAATATGACATAAGAGTGGTTGCAATCGCACCAGGGGCGTTTGATACACCTATGTATGGCAGCCTTGAACAACGGGCCGCAAATAAAATGCTTAACGACATTTTATCGCCTAAGAGAATGGGTCAACCACCAGAATTTGCAAAACTAGTGCGGCACATTATTGAAAATCAGATGCTGAATGGTGAGGTTATTCGGCTTGATGCCGGAATCCGAATGGCCGCCAGCTACAGCGATTGATAAATTTTTCTTACATACCGATATTAGGCACGCCATAAATTATTCAGTGACTGATACCACTCAGACGCGTTTGCTCACGCTGCAACACCTTGCGAACTAAAAAATCCACTTGGAGTTTCATTTGCAAAAGCTGCCAAGAGAAGGTTCTTCAAATCATAAAACCGTGTAACTTCAAGCGCCGTCGCTCAAGCAGCAATTAAGGCACGAGCCGTTGGATAAATTGTCCGCGGGTTGAGACGGGCCACTATTGCCGCATGCTTTGCAGCGGCAATAAGGTGGACACCCCTCAGCTCATCACGAGTTGCGTAAAACTCTTCATACGCTGCCTGCTGCATTTTATATGCATGCATCTCCGATTGATCATCGTGACATACCTGCTCAGCCATCAAATCAAAAAATGGTGTGGGATCATGGCCACGCTCAACATAACGTTGTGCCAGCGCGGCAGATTTTAACACACTCGTTGGCGCTACAAGCTCCGCGATTGATCCGGTCAATGTTGAAAGATCAAAGGACGGCTGTTCGTCTAAGCCACCACTTATGGCATTGAGCAATTGGTCTTGGTCATCGTCAGCTGACGAAACCGTATCATTCGACGCCGAATCAAGTGTCCATGCTAAAGTACGATCCAGATGTCGTATCTCATAGCCTTGGCCCCAAGATAGCAGTACCAGCAAACGGGTGCGACGGCTCAAGCCTGACAACGATAGCAAGTAACGGCGCGCATTGATTCCAGTATGCATGTGCACATCAAATGGGTTACCGGTCTGTGATCGCAGAAACCGCTGCGCACCTCCGACAGAGAGACCTTCCAACGCCCCCATTAAGGAGAGCCCTCTACCGAGTTCATCCGCTACGAGTGCAGGGGTATCACAAATACTATCGATGCTCGACACACGATCTGCCAACGCACGAATAGCTTCAGTCTCTTCAGTTGAGGTCTCTACTAATCGGTCTTCGTTCTCCAAAGATCCATCGCTAATCAGGTCTTCAAGACTAGAAAAATTCCGATAAAGAGAAATACCCTCGGCAATGATTCGACCGCGCTCCCCTTCTCCATATTCTAACATTGGATGACGACAGAGAAATCTTACAGGTGGCCGCAAAATAACCTCCGCATGCTCCCACCCAACGGCGTCAAGTGCACGAAATGCATAAACCGCGTAAAGAAGGTAGTGATCGTCAAGAGCATTTCGCGGGACCGCTACTTGCAACAGAGCCTCCATGATCTCCCCAGGCCCGGCCACTTTAAGCAAGGCCACCAGATTCCGTTCCGCCGCAGGGGCGATCCTCTTCTTCAAGGCAGTGCTAAAACCTGAGATCAAATCCTCTTTGCTCAACTGCTCTAGGTCGGAGGATTGGACCCGCGCCATCGCAGTCGAGCCCATGTCTGGAGAGTGAATATGCTTATTCGCAAGAGCCACACTTTGAATAACTGGCAGGAAAGCGCCCGTTCCAGAGATTCGCTCAGCTAAACGCTCCACCGCATGCAATCCGGACACTGGATGGATAGGACCCCCATGATGCAAGGGAGGCAATTCTGTCGAGCGACTGACAGCGAGGGCCGCCGCCAACAACAAGGCCCTGGGTGATCCTCCTTCGCTGAGTTTGCCATAAGTAGCGTTAACTATATCTTCTGGCTCAGTCTCTTCGACGAAACACACTAAATCTTCAATTGGCGCCTCAAAATGTACCAAGCCGAGCATTTTTAATATCCTTACACACTGCCAACAAAGCTAGCCTCAACAGCGCTAGTGTAGCATAGAGCAAACAAACCACTATCCTGACCATTTAAAGTTCGTAGACTGTCACAAATATACTGCTTAATTTGCGTTTAACAGCTTTTGTAAAAGAACTTTAGCAAAAAAATGCCCCCTAATCAGAGGGTGGGCACGCGATATCAGAATCCTTGCCCATCAAAAATTAACTTTAACCAGAAATGCCCTTTTTCATTTGGCACCTAACCAGTATCGCAAGACTCGGTTACTTTGAGGAGATTATATCGATGAGGCTCTATGATTTTGGCCCCGCTGCCAACTCGAGACGCGTGCGAATATTTTTATCTGAGAAGGGAATTGAGATCCCAATTGTCGAGCTCAACGTGCGTGAAGATGCACAATTTAAAGAGCCGTTTACAACAATGAATCCGTTCCACTGCGTTCCATTCTTAGAATTGGACGATGGCACCGTAATTGCAGAGTCAATAAGCATTTGTCGATATCTTGAGGAACTTCATCCGGAACCTTCCCTCTTTGGGCGGAATGCAGCGCAGCGCGCAACAATCGACATGTGGAACAGACGCGTCGAGCTTGATGGCTTCATGCCGGCCTTACATGCCTCTCGGAATGATATCCCGTTGTTTAAGGGGCGTGTTGTTCCTGGCACTCGCACTGACCTTGAACAATTACCCGAGATGGTCCAACGCGGAAAAGAAATGTTAGATATTTTTCTTGCTCGACTCGACCCACAACTAGCGAACAATGCTTTCATTGCAGACGCTAATATTAGTATCGCCGATATCACATGTTATTTTGTGATAAATATGGCAAACCATTTCGAAATGAATATCAAATCAAAGTACCCGAATATTTTCCGCTGGCACAAAGAATTCAGTACCCGCCCTAGCACCGAGGCGTAGGAAGACATTTTAAAACAGCTGTATACATTTAGCTAACCAATCATTCGAAAATATTGCCAAAAAAGCAGCGGAGAATGTTCGAAACAATGCTAAACCACGGGTCGAATCAATACCGCGCAATCCACAAAATCGAAAAATATATGTTAAAATCCTCGAAGATCGGGGCTAAATGCTTTGTGCTGGCATAATTGCTCAAAATGGCCAATGGCTCGCGGAAACCGTGCGGCGGTTTCAGACGTGATTGGTTGAACTCCAATACCGGACAAAATTTCTCCACGCTTCGCCTCTCGCGAAAACATCGCATACTCGCAAGCAAAACAAATGTCTGCCAGGGTGACCTGGTCACTCACTAGGAACGCTGCGTCTGATGTCAAGGCACTGTCGATCGCAGACATATAAACACCAAACGCCTGACTGGCACTGTTGTAAATTTCACGAGTCACAACTTTGTTGCCGAGCGCAAGAAGATAAATCTGCGAGTCGCGCGCAAACACCAGGCTTGCATCAAGATAACTATCGATCCGAGATGCCGTGTATGGGTCATTCCCATAAATTCCCGACTCTCTGCAACCAAGTCGAGCAACCGCCCTCATAATGCTGTTTGATTCGAATATGCCGACTTTCCCGTCCGGACCAAAAGCAGCTGGCACGGTTCCGAACGGGTGGGCAGTCAGAAAACCATCTGTTTTGTACAATACACTTTTGAATCCGGTATGGCTTATACGCGCATTCGCTTTATTTTTCTTATCTTCTTCCGTCAAGGGACGTGCATCAAAATCCCACAACCAGTCTTTGAGATCCGGCGAGGACGCGCTGCGAATCTCTATATCCACACCACAAAGGCGTGCTGCAATGGTCGCCTTATAAACCCGTGCACTAGGCATATAAGAAAAAATCCGCAACTGAGACATACTCTGTTCCTTCATCCGGCGGCTCCAGGGTATCATTACTAGAAATCACCTAAAGGGCAGAACATATGACAAAAATTAAGACGCTAGAAACAATTTTATACCGTTTCCCGCTTCCTGAACCAGTAGAAGCCGCAGCCGCCGGCGTGATGAGTGAGTTCGAATTGGTAATGGTACGACTCCGTAACACCGATGGTGTGGAGGGCTCCGGGTACACCGCACTAATGGTGAACCAAGGTGCCGCAGTGGCAAAAATCATCGAGAACGTCTGTGCAGATATCGTCAAAGTCGCGGACCCCCGGAAAATTGAATGGATATGGTCTCAAATGTGGAAGACCCATCACTATGCAGGGCGCGGCGCACCCTTCAGTTTCGCTATTGCTGCAGTCGATACTGCTCTTTGGGATCTACGTGGCAACACGCTAGAGGAACCTTTGTGGCGACTGTTGGGAGGGTACAACCCAACTGTCCGCGCCTATGCTGGGAATATCGACCTAAATTTTCCGGTCGATAAATTATTAGAAGGTGCAAGTAAAAGTTTGGAGGCAGGTTTTCGCTCTATCAAAATGCGCCTCGGGAAACCAACACTACGCGAGGACATCGCGCGAGTTGCAGCAATGCGGGAGCATTTAGGCCCTGATGTTGAACTAATGACGGACGCCAACGAGGCATGGAGACCCGACCAAGCACTTCGCGCACTCAGGGCACTTCGTGATTTTGATTTAGTATGGGTGGAAGAGCCCATTCAACCCTATAATTTTTCCGGATACGCACATCTGCGTGCAAATGGCGGCATCCCGCTCTCAGCGGGTGAAAACTTACACACCATTGCCGAGTTCGCAGCGTTAATTTCTGCGGGAGGAGTGGATTTTCCAGAACCGGATTTAACCACTTGTGGCGGCATTACTCCCTGGATAAAGATTGCACATCTAGCGGATGCCCACGGTCTGCCAATCACATCACATGGAGCCCATGACATTCACGTACATTTGCTCGCTGCAGTCCCAAACAACGCTTACCTTGAAGTGCACGGCTTCGGGCTTGATCCCTACATTGAGCACTCTATTGAAATACGCGAAGGCTTTGCAACGGCACCTGATAGACCCGGGCACGGCATGATTTTTGACTGGGAGGGACTTGAAGCCTTTCGAGTTAATTGAAAGCAATCAAAACCATAGAATCCAATTGCATGTTAGGGGCTTCTTACCAGTTGGAAACATGCGGTAATTATGGAGCAAAATGAGATGAGCGAACGAGTTTGTTTGATAGCTGGAGTCGGTCCCGGGACTGGCATGGAATGTGCACGAAGATTTGCACTTGGCGGCTACAAGGTTGCCATGTTGGCTCGTAACAAGGAACGTCTCGACACTCTGGAAACAGAAATTGAGGGTACCCGTGGTTATGTCTGTGATGTTGCAGATCTGGATCGATTGGTGGAGACCGCAGAACGCATTGCCTCAGACCTAGCACCTCCATCCGTAGTAATCCACAACGCGGTGTCAGGAATTCTGGAGGGTGGCGGAGCAAGCAAGTTTTTAGAAACTGACCCCGGCAGACTTGAGCGCAATTTCAGGGTGAACACCACGTCGCTGCTATACCTTGCTCGTGCGACGGCTCCCGCCATGATTGAAGCGGGGAAAGGTGCGATTATAGTCACGGGCAATACGTCATCCCTTCGCGGGAAACCAAACTTCGCATATTTCGCCCCGACTAAAGCGGCACAACGAATTTTAGCTGAAGCGATGGCACGTGATCTGGGCCCCAAAGGAATCCACGTGGCTTATTTGTTAATCGACGCATCCATCGATACACCTCGGACTCGCCCGATTTTTGCTGCCGATAAGCCTGATGAGTTTTTCTGCAAACCGTCAGCAATAGCTGAAGAGGCATACCATGTTGCCCACCAAGACCGTTCCGCCTGGTCGTTTCTCGTAGAGTTGAGACCGGACAACGAGACCTGGTGACTCATGAAGCGTCGATACCATCAGTCAATCACCAACAATCTTGCCAAAACAAACTAGAAACGCATTTTACAATATTCATGGAGACATTTCTTCAATGCCTTCCTGGCACTGGTTTCATCGTTTCAAAGTGCCAAAACTTATCGTCCCAAGAAACTCATAAAGCTAAGATCCCATACAAACAATCTCCCTCCCTACAAATATAAAGATAGAAAAAATGGATAATTGCCTAATTACCGGAACCAGCACGGGCATTGGCTATGCTGCAGCGGTTCACCTCGCCCGAAACGGTTTTCGCGTACATGCGACGATGCGCGATCTCACTAAAAGTGGACCGCTGAAAGAAACCATTAAAAGTGAAAATTTATCCATCGCTGTACACAAACTTGACGTAACTGATGAACGTTCTATAGAGCAGGCGATTACTAAAATTGTAGATGCGGAAGAACATATTGACGTGCTGATCAATAACGCTGGTGTATCGAATGCTTGTCCAATGGAAATATATCCAGAAAACGAGCACAGATTGCTGTTCGAGACCAATTACTGGGGTCCGGTGCACCTTACCCAAGCGGTACTGCCGGGAATGCGCGCAAGAGGTCACGGTGCCATCGTCAATGTCTCCTCGATACTCGGCCGAGTTGCTGTCGTTAATCAGGCAGCATACTGCGCGTCAAAATTTGCCATTGAGGCCTTCAGTGAATCATTGGCGCTTGAGGTTGCTCCTATGGGCATTCGCGTAATCATCATCGAACCCGGTGTGATTGCGACCCCAATTTTTGAAAAAACACCGGTGCACTACGACAAAACATCGCCCTATCGTCAGGCCATGCGCCAAGGTGGACGTTTCTATCGTGCCTCGATTCCGAGAGCAACACCCCCAGAGGAGGTAGCCGAGATCATGCGGAAGGCATTAATCAGTGAACAGCTTCGACTTCGTTGGCTCCACGGACACGGCGCCTCACTTGTAGAACAGCGCCCAAATATTCCGGATGAGGAATATATCGCTATGACCGCACTAGACGACGAAGCCTATAACGCTCGCTTCCAAGATTTTTTTGATATCGATTTAACGCCCCCATCAAGTTGATATTGATGCGGACGTCGAACACCACCTTCTATGGCAGCGCACCCAAGAGGTAATGATATAGCTACGTCATGCTTAAGATAAATGCCTCACCTAAATGTCTAACATGAATGCTTCTATGAAATTTAAACAAAAAATAGAGATACCGGAAAATATTTGAATTAATCAGAACGCTAGACTTTTTTTTAAAGTATGCGTTAAAAGGAGAAAAAATAACTACAGCACTTTCTTTAACTCTCGATCTTCGTTATTTGAATTTTAGTTTCGTTTGTTAAAACAGAGTAGCGGTTATTTGGGAGGAACATGATGACCGTAAACCGCATTAGTGATCTTGGCTCCATCATAAGTGACCTTGATGGCATGGGCCGATTAGTGCGAGTGCATTCGCTAGTCGACCCAATTCACGACCTAGCAGGAATCGCTACAAAATTTGAAGGTGGACCGCGAGCTGTTTTATTCGAGAACGTAAAAGGCTCCGAACACCCAGTATTTACCGGCCTTTACTGGTCACGCGAACTCCTTGCAAAGCTTCTCGGCCAAAATGAGGCATTGCTATCCCAATACGTATCAGATCGCATTCAAGAATGGCAGGCAGCGCCTGTGTCGCCACGACCCGTCACCAATGGTCCCGTCCGGGAAGTCACACAAAAACAGGTTGATCTGACCCGACTTCCTATTCCCACCCACGCCGCAGATGACGGCGGGCCGTATTTCGACGCCGGAGTTGTCATCGCGAAGGATCCGGAAACAGGCGTCCGCAACGCCTCTATTCAGAGATTTATGGTAGTCGATGAGAATACACTCACGATAAATATCGACGCGGGACGCCATCTCGAACTTTATTTGGAAAAGGCGGCTGCACGGAAGACCACTCTGCCGTTAACCATTAATGTAGGTGTCGGACCCGGACTCCATTTTGCTGCAGCCGCTCCAGCTGAAGCGGCTCCAGCAGACACCGACGAGTTAGGCATAGCAAGCGCGTTTCACGGGGAACCGCTGGAATTGTTACCTGGCGATCGGTCACACGTTGAAATGGTGGCGAATGCCATGTATGCGTTTGAGTGCGAAATCATTCCAGGAGAGTTGGATAACGAAGGCCCATTTGCTGAAGTTACCGGTTACTATGCACAGCGCGCGCCACGTCCCGTTGTTCACGTCAGAGCAATTCATCACCGAAATTCTCCAATCTTTCAGACAATAATCTCTGGGCAAGAGGTATTTAATTCTGTGGGGTTGCTGGGGGAGGCAAACGTATTATCCCTGCTGCAACGCCAGGTTCCTGGTATAACGGACGTTTACTTTAGTCACGGCGGATGCGGATTTTATCACGCGGTCGTGCAAATAACGCAACATCGAGCCGGCTGGGGGAAACAGGCTATCATGGCAGCTTTTGCTGCTTTTCCACCATTGAAAATGGTCACGATTGTCGACGACGACGTCAATATCCGTGATCCTGCGGATGTTGAATGGGCAATGTCGACCCGCCTAGACCCGAACGCTGGCGTGGTGACCATTGAAAATGTATTTGGCCACGGACTAAATCCGAGCTTTCCTAATTACTTCGGCACAAAAATCGGCTTTGATGCAACTCGCCCATTCCCGTTTAGCAACGAGTACGACCGCGCCAAGATGAAGGAGATGTCTCTGAACGACATAGAATACACGATTTCCGAATCGCCATCTCATCAAGCTGCCGACAATATCTCATCGAGTGACCCAGGTGACCGAGTGAATGGTGAGATGCGCGACGACAACAGGACAGATGTGTTTAATGGCGCTGCCATGTAGACAACACTATTACTCAAAATTATGGGATATTGGAATAGTACGAAATTTGCACAAACTAAACACAACTTCAGAGTAGGTACTCCCAACTATTATATTCACACACAGGGAGCCGCTGGCGTCCCCAGGGGGACTCGAACCCCCGTTTTCGGCGTGAGAGGCCGATGTCCTGGGCCACTAGACGATGGGGACACGCAGCCATTCTTAATTGCGGCATGCCCAGCTATCAAGACAATTTCTAATCAAAATTATGCATTTTTACAGCAGGCGACCAATTCGTTGCGATCTGTATAGCGTCAAAGTTCGGAAGACGTTAAGGCTTAAAGCTACGGCCACAGCCCCGGATTCCCGTTTCTGACTGCCACACAAAAGAAACTCGTTGCCGCATCGATCATGTGCGACTTTGTCCTATCAGGAAAAATCATGGACATATTACGTCCCAGTAAACGCCTCGCCGGGCAGATGACGATGCGCTGATTCCAGAAAAAGATCGATATCCTGCTGAGAGAGTGTATAGGGGCACATCAATCTCACCATCCCTTGCTGCCCTGGCCAACGGTGAAATAAAAACCCATCCTCAATCAGTCCCTTGATCATTTGTTCAGGAAAACGAACAAACAGAGCATTCGTCTCGACCGGATAGCATATCTCGACCAGCCGTAATTCCGACAGGCCATTGGCAAGTTGGCGGGCGGCATCATTTGCTCGGCGGGCGAGCGAGAGCCAGAGACCATCTTGGATATAAGCTGTAAGCTGTACCGACAGATATCGCATTTTGCTCAAGAGGTGCCCACCACGCATTCGTTGACGACCAAATTCAACTCCCAAATCCGGCCGAAAAATAATCACCGCCTCAGCCGCCAATGCACCATTTTTTGTGGCACCAAACGAAAGGATGTCGACACCTGCCCGCCAGGTAATATCCGCTGGCGAACAACCAAGCGCAGAAACAGCATTGCCAAAACGTGCACCATCCATATGCAACACCATGTCGTGTTGGCCGGCGATTTTAGCAAGAGCCGAAATCTCATCGGGTTGGTATAGTGTCCCACACTCTGTCGCTTGAGAAACCGTCAAGGCTGCTGGCCGAGCTTCATGATCACCATGCGCCCCATAACTAGACAGCGCCTCTGCAAACGCCTCCACCGCAATTTTCCCATCGGCACCTGGCAAAGTCCGCATTATAGCGCCGCCTGCATAGAACCCAGGCGCGCCGCACTCATCCACCAAAACATGTGCCTGTTCCGTGCAAAAAATTGCACCATAAGATGGTGTCACATGACCTAAAGCGAGTGCGTTAGCGGCCGTGCCGGTAATTACCGGAAACACTGTTACTTCACGCTCAAACAGAGACGAATATTTCTGCGAAAGTTCGGCGGTGACTGCGTCAGCACCATAGGAAGGAGCAGAATCATTGTTAACGTTAGTAATGGCGGCCATAATTTCAGGAGCAACCGGCGCCTCATTGTCGCTCCGCAAATTAACCATAGCTCAGACTCCTATCGGCCCCAGACAAAGCGGTCGCATCAATTAGATATGATCTCTATCGAGGTTTCCTTAAAACGTAGTTTAGGTTCTAGCAGTAAATGCGCCCTTGTGGCGACCGCGCTGCCATCCTTCACGTCAATAATCAGCCATACCAAATCACTCTCCCAAGCCCGATCAATGTCAGTTTCCGACGGCCATGCCCCACCGTCAGGGTGGGAATGGTAGACACCAACCAGATCTAACGACTCCTGCCGCATACGTCGTTCAAGGTCAAAGCGAAGTTGGGGGTCAATTTCGAATTGGTTCGCCGGACTAGCCGCTCTATTTGCACTCTGGTGAACCTCCCGCACAAAGACGTCGCGAACTCGGCGCTCACCGACAAGCAAACCGCAGCACTCATCTGGATAGGCACATTCCGCATGTGAAAGAATTTTGTCCATTTGCAGATTTGTTAGTACGATCATGGTTCGTTAACCAGTTCGAGGCGTCCAATCACCCTGCCGCTTCCCAATTCGACGATCATGACAATATCGCCGCTCGGAGTGTCAAGTAATACAAACAACAATCCCTCGTCAGCATCAACCGCTCGAATTCGGCTCCCTTGGGGCGCAGAAAGCGGAATTGTATCAGGGATAACTAGCTTACCCAGATCTTGGGACATGCCATGCAATCGACTTGCTATAGTGATGCCAATTATTGTTAATCCGGCGATGATCAACACCCCCAGAATGATCACGATAGCCTTGAGCAGAGTTATATTAATGGTTCAAACCCAAGTTGATGAAAAACCATGGTCGACTCGAAGCAACATCACTTAACCGTGGGTCCTGAAGATGCGCGGAAACGTCTGGACCGCACTCTGGCGGACAGATTGTCGGTGCTCTCTCGGACACGGCTCAAGACACTAATCCGAGCAGGATTAGTTAACGTTGATGCAAAACCAATCACTGATCCCGCCTATCGTCTTACTATCCACGAAAGGGTAATTGTAACAGTACCACCACCCGGACCAGCGAGGCCTCAACCTCAACAGATTCCGTTAACTGTAGTTTACGAAGATGATGACCTAATTGTCATCGACAAACCGGCTGGACTAGTCGTCCACCCTGGACCAGGAAATCCAGATCAGACCTTGGTGAATGCCCTGCTAGCGCATTGCGGTAGCAGTATTTCCGGAATTGGGGGGGTGCGGCGGCCCGGAATCGTCCACCGCTTAGACAAAGGAACCAGCGGTCTCTTGGTAGCCGCTAAGAATGATCGGGCACACCAACATTTGGCAGCGCTGTTTGCGAAGCACCGCGTTGAACGCGCATACAAAGCCATTATCCTGGGAGTCCCCAGACCACCACGCGGCCAAATCATGGGTAATATCGGTCGAAACCCGAAAAATAGAAAAAAAATGACTGTCATTGCCCAAGGGGGCAAGACCGCCCACACTCAGTACTGTTTAAAACAAGTCTTCGACAGTGGTGCGGCGTCGTTGGTAGTCTGTCGGTTATCAACGGGAAGAACCCATCAAATTCGGGTCCATATGGCGAACATAGGCCATCCAGTGTTAGCCGACCCGCTTTACGGCGGCCGCCGCGCTGTATCCACGCGTATATCTTCTCCACTTGCACGCGATCTTGTTCGTAATTTCCCGCGCCAAGCGTTACACGCATTTCGCCTTGGTTTCACTCATCCAATCACAGCCGAAACGATGACATTCGACAGTGAATTACCATATGATATGAGTGCCTTAATTGAGGGCCTTAATGCTAAGGACCGGATTTAGCAGAATCAGCCATAATTCGGACCAAATTTGTCTCTACTATTGGTGCCACGAGTATAACCTTGTCGAAAAGTTTGAAAATCCAAATGGCCAATTTTAGCAATTCGGTGCCCATCCGCGGACGTGATGGCGGCGGGAGAAGCCAATAAATGGCCACCTCTCGACTACCTACACTCTCCACTGAAGGGGGCCTTGCACGTTACCTACAAGAGATCCGCCGCTTCCCCATGCTTACCCAAAAAGAAGAGTTCACACTTGCTAAACAGTGGACTGAACAGGGTGATGTTGAAGCTGCCCATAAGCTTGTGACCTCGCATTTACGTTTGGTTGCTAAGATTGCTATGGGTTATCGTGGCTACGGTCTTCCAGTCGGAGAACTCATCTCTGAAGGTAACATCGGCATGATGCAAGCGGTAAAACGCTTTGACCCCGATCGCGGATTTCGTCTTGCCACCTATGCAATGTGGTGGATCCGTGCAGCCATACAAGAGTATATCTTACACTCCTGGTCGTTGGTAAAGATCGGAACAACAGCCGCGCAGAAAAAACTTTTCTTTAATCTCCGCAAAATCAAAGGTCAGATAAAAGCATTCGAAGATGGAGATTTAGCCCAGGAAACTGTGACCGAAATCGCGCGCCGTTTGGACGTGCCAGAGCACGAAGTTGTGAATATGAACCGACGGCTCGCGGCACCGGACCATTCACTCAACGCTCCGCTTAGAATTGACGGGGATGGAGAATGGCAAGATTGGCTGGAAGACACCACACCAAATCAGGAAACCGAGTTAGCCGCATCGGAAGAGCTGTCGTTACGCCGTCAAATGTTGAAAACTGCTATGGCCAACCTTAACGACCGAGAACGGCATATTCTGAGCCAGCGTCGACTCACGGAAGAACCGATGACATTGGAAGAACTTAGCCAGATTTATAAAATCAGCCGAGAGCGAGTTCGCCAAATCGAGGTTCGCGCGTTCGAAAAAGTGCAAGAGGTGATGAATAAGCAAGCGGCGTCCTTAACAAACAATAACACGCCACCCCGCGAAGGTGCTGACGCTACATAAGCTTCCGCGCCGTATGATTTTGCACCCCACCACTAAGCATAAACATCTGACGAAGACCTTTAAGGCAACGCCATTTTTTGAATGGTTAGAACTATTGGCAGCACCAGCGACCGACCCGAGTCAGCACCCAGAAGATGCTCTGATTTAGCAATAGCAAGCCAACACTTTTTGATACCCCAACTTGATATTTACTATTAGACCTCTGGTCAATCGGCGAACGGGTCTCGAACTAAAATCGTGTCCTCTCGCTCCGGACTAGTCGACAACAAAGTTACTGGCGCACCAATTAGTTCTTCGACTCGACGAATATACTTCACAGCTGTCGCCGGAAGATCAGCCCACGAACGTGCCCCTTGAGTGCTTTGCGCCCATCCCTCTATTGATTCATAAACCGGCGAAATACCTATCTGAGTCTTTGGGGACGATGGCAAATAATCCAGAGTATCGTCGCCAAAAGTGTACCCTACGCAGATCCTCAATTCCTCAATGCCATCCAAAACATCAAGTTTTGTCAGCGCTATACCATCAACTCCGGCGACCTTAATCGCTTGGCGAACCATGACTGAATCAAACCAGCCGCATCGGCGGCGGCGACCGGTTACCGTCCCAAATTCTTTGCCACGCTCGCCAAGCATACGGCCGGTAGCATCGCTTAGTTCGCTTGGAAATGGGCCGTAACCAACACGGGTCGTATATGCCTTTGTAATTCCAAGTACGTATCCAACTGATTTTGGACTAGTCCCACATCCGGCCGCCACACTACCTGCAACAGTGTTAGAGGAAGTGACGTAAGGGTACGTACCATGATCAATATCGAGCATCACACCTTGTGCCCCCTCAAACAGAATACGTTTCCCTGCATGCCGCGCCTTTTCCAAGAGACGCCAAACCGTATCCGAGTATGGTAATAAGCGTGGCGCAACCGCAAGCAAGTCAGCGAGAATTTTTGGCTTGTCGATCAAGACTAGTCCATGGCCCCGACGGAGTGCATCATGATGGCTCACAGTGGCATCAAGTCGACTCTCAAGTTCAGACGGATCAAATAAATCACAAAGCCGGATTCCTCGACGACCAACCTTATCCTCGTAGGCGGGTCCTATACCCCGACCCGTTGTACCAATCTTTATATCTCCGTGAGCGTCTTCGCGGAGCCGATCTAACTCGCCGTGGAACGGCAAAATTAGGCAAGCATTCTCCGCAATCCGAAGTCGGTCTGGGGAAATCGATACACCCTGCTCTTCAATTCTATCGATTTCTTGAATCAGTGCCCAAGGATCAATCACCACCCCATTACCAATGATGGACATTTTTCCAGGCCGCACTACGCCGGACGGTAACAAACTGAGTTTATAAGTGGTTCCGTCGATCACCAGAGTGTGTCCAGCGTTATGTCCACCCTGAAACCGAACCACCACATCTGCCCGATGCGATAGCCAATCGACGACCTTTCCTTTTCCCTCGTCGCCCCATTGGGTACCTATGACTGCGACGTTAGACATAACAAGTCCTCAGTAAGACGATTCCAAATCTAATTGGTGGATTTGATCGTCAAGCCAAACATGAGTACATTCTAGGCGTGCTGCTTCAGCCGATAGATCATCATCCGGCACTAGACCATTGACCGTAATCCAACCTAACCCCTGCAGCCGCTTTCTGACTTCCGTCTTTACTCCAAATGGTACATAAATTCGTTGTGCAGGCGGAGGATGCACCATCGCGCCCATTATTACATCCGTAAATAGAGTGAAACCAGTTGCGAGTTCATCCTCACCTAAAAGATACCGCCCGCCTGTGCCGAGTTCACCTCGAACATCACGCGCAAAAAGGGTAAAGCTGATTCCAGTGTGATATTCAAAGCCGCGGCTGTCGGCAGGATCGATGGTAACATTCAAACCAGGTGCCTTTTCGAGCACCAAATTAACTACCTCAATCAAGCGCTGGTTTAAAAGAGCGGCCCCCCCGGAAAGGTCCAGCACACCCATTTTAATTAGGCCGGGTCCGGCGGGCCCAGCCGCATCAAGTAAACTTGCCAGAATCGGACCCGCTTCGTTCGAAAGTTTCATAATAGTCGCCACATCCTTGCGGTTAAGAGGAGCGAGTAGTTCCTTAGATATTTCTTCTGGGACACGCAAATCTTCACAGATCATACGGGCCATTGAGGGCACGTTAATGTCGACCGACAGGTCTTTAATACCAAGCTCCGAGATTGATTCCGCTGCTAGCAAAATCACCTCCGCGTCCGCCATCGCAGCTTTAGCGGCGCCTATCAATTCAACACCAATAGCACGAAATTCACGTTGTGGACGTAATTGCGCCCCTTTTACACGTAACACTTCGCCACTGTAACTGAGGCGTAAGGGCCTTGGGGCATCCTGCAATCTAGTCGCCGCCAAACGTGCAACCTGGGGGGTTATGTCTGCACGTAAACCCATCATACGCTGAGACACTGGGTCCATTAGTCGAAAGGTTTGCTCCGCAACAGCCGCGCCAATACCGTCTAATAAACCACCCTCGAACTCAAGCAATGGAGGTTTAACACGCTCATAACCATATCTAGCAAAATGGTCTGACAGACGTCGCACCAAAACCTCTTCCTGTCCGGCCTCAGGAGGAAGCAAATCCTCCAACCCTGCTGGCAATAATGCTTTTATCAAATAATTTGCCATGTTTTGTTAGTTTGCACAGCGTGAACGACGTCGCAAAACAGCCGAAATGTCTAGTTTCGCTGAGCGAAATACAAGGCGTTCGCCCGCACCACATAAGGAAGTGCCTGAACCTTATCCAGAAGCTCCTGTGTTACTGGCTGATCTACCTCGATTAAAGCGATAGCTTCGGCCCCAGGAGAGGCGCGCCCCAGATGGAACGTCGCGATATTGAGATCCACATCGCCAAGGGTCTTACCCAAGCTCCCAATAAATCCTGGCTTGTCTTGGTTAGTAACAAAGAGCATATGTGGTCCAAGTTCTGCCTCAATGTTGATACCCGCAATATGGGTGAGACGTGGCCGTTGACTGAATAAGGTACCGGCAACGCTATGAGTCTGCGTCTCAGTAATTACCTCTAACCGGATCATGCTATTATAATCACATGGTCCATCGCGTTTAATTTCGCGCACCTCAATATCGCGCTCCTTTGCAATTAACGGGGCGTTAACCATGTTGACTGATTCAAGCAATGGACTCAACATACTCTCTAAGACTGTCGCAGTCAGCGGCCTTGTGTTGAGAGCAGCTGCCGCTCCCTCATACTCAACTGCTACCTCCTTAATTCCGGTCTCAGTTATCTGCCCGGCAAAACTGCCCAGTTGGTAGGCCAAGGCCATATAAGGAGCGAGACGGGGTGCCTCCTCCGCGCTAACCGACGGCATGTTTAATGCATTCGTAACAGATCCATTCGCGAGGTAATCTGACATTTGCTCTGCCAGCTGGAGCGCCACTTTCTCCTGGGCTTCGTTGGTCGCGGCCCCAAGATGGGGTGTGGCGATGACTTCTGGCATTCCAAATAGCTCGTTCTTAACTGCTGGTTCCTCTGCAAACACGTCAAGAGCCGCGCCCGCGACGTGGCCTGCTCGAATTGCTTCCTTAAGATCTCCTTCCAGAATCAAACCACCACGGGCACAGTTTATTATACGAACTCCGCGCTGGGTCTTCGCCAAAGCCGCTGCGTCAATCATACCACGGGTAGCTTCAGTAAGAGGAGTATGCAGGCTAATAAAATGGGCTCGCGCCAAGAGAATATCCAATTCAACCCGCTCGACCCCGAGGTCTGCAGCATGTTCGTTTGTCATGAACGGGTCGTATACAAGAACCCGCATTTTCAAACCCTGTGCCCGTTCAGCCACAATTGAGCCTACATTCCCGCAGCCGATCAATCCCAAGATTTTGCCAGTGACTTCGACACCCATGAACCGAGATTTCTCCCATTTGCCCATTTGAGTAGAACGGTCTGCCTGAGGAATTTGTCGAGATAGTGCCATTAACAGGGCGATAGCATGTTCGGCGGTAGTCGTAGAGTTGCCGAAAGGTGTATTCATCACAACTATGCCACATCCAGTGGCGGCGGCGACATCGATATTATCAACACCAATGCCCGCACGTCCCACTACTCGCAACCGCTTGCCAGCAGCGAGTACTTCTGCCGTTACTTTTGTTGAAGAACGTACAGCGAGGCCATCATATCCACCGATACGCGCGATCAGATCCTCTTTCTGAAGATTGGTATTTACGTCAATATCAATCCCCCGGGCACGGAAAACCTCGGCCGCTTTAGAGCTAAGAGCGTCAGATATCAGAACCTTACTCATGAAATCTCTCGTCAGAGTGCAGCATGTCTAAAAGGCATTTAAATGTGCCTCGCTTTAATTTCATCAAAAGCCCAATCAAGCCAAGGTAACAACGCGTCAAGATCAGCACTTTCAACAGTTGGGCCTGCCCATATTCGAAGTCCAGGCGGCGCGTCACGATAACCGTTAATGTCGTACGCCGCACCCTCACTCTCTAACAACACACACATCGATTTAGTGACAGTTCTTTGTTTGTCGGAGGTCAGGGCCATAAACCACGGATCGACAATTTTTAAACATACGGACGTCGATGATCGAATGGCTGGGTCTTCGACCAGGAATGAAGCCCAAAAACAGTCATTCAACCAGCTGGAAATCACTGCGAGATTTGATTTGCTACGAGCTATCAGGGCGTCTCCTCCACCAATTGATTCTGCCCAACGGAGAGCATCCAGAACATCCTCAACACATAACATTGATGGGGTGTTGATGGTTTCCCCAGAAAAAAACCCCTCCGCAAGCTTTCCACTCTTTGTCATACGGAACAACTTCGGCAACGGCCAAGTCGGACTATAAGTCTCAAGTCGTTCGGCAGCTCTTGGGCTCAAAATTAGAACGCCATGTTGCCCCTCGCCGCCAAGTACCTTTTGCCAAGAGTAAGTGACCACATCGAGTCGATCCCATGGCAAGGGCATGGCAAAGGCTGCCGAGGTTGCATCACAAAAGGTAAGACCAGATCGGTCGGGTGCAATCCATTTCCCATCAGGAAGACAAGCTCCTGAGGTAGTGCCGTTCCACGTAAAGATCACATCGCGGGAAAAGTTTACCTGCGTAAGGTCTGGCAAAAAACCGTAATCGGCGTCAAGTACTCGGACGTCGTGAAGCATCAGCTGATTTACTACATCTGCTTTCCAACCTGCACCGAAACTCTCCCAAACTAATATATCGACCCCACACCTACCCAGCATCGACCACATTGCCATCTCGAAAGCACCAGTATCGGAGGCGGGAGTGATAGCAATTCTATAATCATTAGGTAGGTTGAGTAGCTCCCTACTAACCTCCAGAACCTCTTGGATTCGCTGCTTAGCAACGCCTGAGCGATGCGAACGACCCACAAGAGCCCCCGTCAATACGGCCGGGGACCAGCCAGGGCGTTTGGGACAAGGACCAGACGAAAAGTTCGGGTTCGCCGGGTAGACGCTCGGTTTCATTGCAATTTTATAGCTTGGAATCAAGCCTCAGCAGAGAAAGGCGGCGCGATACTATGGGCACCATTACAAAGCGTCAATACCGCAGAGCAACATAAACAGGAATCGTTGCATTGCTCAGAATGGAAGCTGATAGGCATGATTTATTGGTCCGTGTCCAGTCCCATAACCTGGTGCAGTTCGGATGGCACCTATAACATATTCCCGAGCACGCACTACTGCTGATCGGACCGACAGGCCCTGAGCAATCCCCACGGCAATTGCGGACGCCAAAGTACAACCAGTACCATGAGTATGCCGAGTCATAATTCGTGCCGAGTTAAAGGCTTCAACCCCATTTTCCGTAGCAAGAAGATCAACTATCTGGTTGCCAGC
>JYMV01020071.1_pt1 | contig 20210 bp, 9 predicted proteins | sample 338911 | NCBI WGS metagenome assembly JYMV01 (sample SAMN03354496, study PRJNA234377) | hydrothermal vent metagenome | biome: Deep sea; feature: Hydrothermal plumes at the Eastern Lau Spreading Center, Western Pacific Ocean; material: Seawater | place: Tonga | collected 2009 | depth 2000 m m
CCCAACGACGGCCCTTTTTGTTAACCATAACACGAACGCCGATCACCAGTCCCACCCCATTAACCAGTATCGGGAAGAGTTACAGCATTATTGTCGCGGCCGTCTGGTGGACGCTAAGCCGGGAGATCGTGATTCTGTAGCAAAAGTTGTGGGACTGGTGATCGGCGTTCGTGTTATGGTTAACAAAAAGGGCCGTCGTTGGGCTATTGTCACCCTGGATGATCAAAGTGCCAGAATGGACGCGCGTTTCTTCCCTGATATGTTCGAAGAATATGAAGAAATGTTGCAAACGGATAAAGTTTTGGTGCTTTCCGGACAGGTCAGCTTTGATGATTTCTCCGGGGGCAATACAATCACGGTCCGTCATGCTCAGGATATTATTCAGGCGCGTGAAAAGCAGCTAAAACATTTGTTGCTGGAAGTGGATGCGCAGTGGTGTCAACACGAAGGAATAGCGCATCTGCAAAGGGTATTTGAACCTTTCCGAGGCGGAATATGTCCGGTTCAGCTGCGTTATATCCATGAAGATGCGACAGCTTGCATATCTTTGGGCGCTGAGTGGTACTTATCACCACAAGATGAGTTATTATACGAAGTAAGAAACCTGTTGGGTGCGGATAAAGTGAAAATGGTTTTTCACTAAATCATTGGCTGGTATGCATGTACCGCGCGCAATAATACATTAAATGAAGTAATAATTAGGTATTTGAATGAGCTTACACTTCCTTGATTTTGAGCAACCCATTGCTGAACTTGAGGCAAAAATAGAAGAGCTAAAGTCCGTTAATCAGGGAGGCGAATTTGACGTCAGCCTGGAAGAGGAAATCACTCGTTTAAGAGAAAAAAGCTCAGAACTGACAAACAAGATCTTCTCTGGTTTAGGTGCCTGGCAGATTTCACAACTAGCCAGACACCCTATGCGGCCCTACACACTGGATTATATACCGCGCATATTCACAGACTTTGATGAATTATGCGGTGATCGTGCCTACGCTGATGACAAAGCCATTATTGGTGGTCTGGCGAAAATTGACGGCACACCGGTAATGGTTATTGGTCACCAGAAAGGTCGCGATACCCACGAAAAAATTAAGCGTAATTTTGGTATGCCTAAACCTGAAGGGTACCGCAAAGCATTGCGTTTGATGGAAATGGCAGAGCGCTTTAAGCTGCCAATTATTACCTTTATCGATACTCCCGGTGCTTATCCAGGCGTTGGTGCGGAAGAGCGTGGTCAAAGTGAAGCTATTGCCCGCAACCTGAAAGTAATGTCTGGTTTAAAGACGCCAATTATCTGTACTGTTATCGGTGAAGGCGGTTCCGGTGGTGCACTGGCTATTGGGGTTGGTGACAGAGTGAATATGCTGCAATTCAGTACCTATTCGGTTATTTCGCCAGAAGGCTGTGCCTCTATTTTGTGGAAAAGTGCCGAAAATGCACCATTAGCTGCGGAAGCTATGGGGGTATCTGCGCCACAAATTAAAGAATTAGGTTTGATTAATACCATAGTGAACGAACCTCAGGGTGGAGCACATCGGGATTACGACACCATGGCGGCAAATCTGAAAGCCACGCTTAAACAGCAGTTGTCGCAATTAACCAGTTTGTCTAAAGAGGCATTATTAGAAGAGCGTTATCAACGTCTGATGTCTTTTGGTTATTGTTAAGACACCATCCAGGTTACACTAAGCCGCAGTAATGCGGCTTTTTTATTTCTGCACAATTCCCAATGGTTGAATCCCAAAAACATTATCAACAGTTTGCCACAGCCCTGCAGCGCTATCTGCACGCAGATTTGTCCTATGATTCGCTGTTAGTGGCTTATAGTGGCGGCCTGGATTCTTCTTTACTACTGCATTATGCCGTTGCCTTTGCCAGGCAGAAGCAACTTAATATAAGCGCCATTCATGTCAATCACAATCTCAGTAACAACGCAGGACAATGGCAACAACATTGTGAATCTCGTTGTCGTGAGTTAGGCATTCCATTGACCATAAAGCAGGTACAAGTGAATGCTGATGGGATGGGAGTTGAATCCGCTGCCAGAGAAGCGCGTTACACGGCCATCGCTGAAGTGAGTGTAGCAAATTCTCTGGTGTTATTAGGGCAGCATCAAAGTGATCAGGTAGAGACCTTTATGCTGCAATTGCTGCGGGGGGCAGGTCCGGCAGGATTATCTGCGATGGCGGAGTTTTCTGTGAATGCGCAGGGTAGTCATTTGTTACGACCATTATTGAATTTATCTCGCACAGAAATTGAATCTGAAGCCAAAGCCGCGGGTCTGAGCTGGGTAGAAGATGAATCAAACCAAAACGACGATTTTGAACGCAATTACCTGCGCAATCAGGTATTGCCTCTGGTGGCCCAGCGCTGGCCACAATATGAAACGACCATTTGCCGGTCAGTCAGTCATATCGCGGAACAAAACACTCTGTTTCAGCAACAGGTATCGGAAAAGCGGCAGGATTTAACCACAGAAAATGGCCAGTTGCATATCTCGGGATTAGCTGGCTACTCACATTCCTGGCAAAAGCAGATATTGATGAGTTGGTTAAAAGCTTCTGGTGCCACTTTACCCTCTGCAAAGGTGCTACAGGTAATATTGGAAGAATGTGTATTGGCAAAAGTTGATGCCCAGCCGCTGGTAAAATGGGGCGATTGGCAATGTCAAAGATATGACAACCTGTTGTATTTACGGCCACTTAAAGAATACTCAGTAGCTAAAGACTGTACTGTGCAGTTAAACCAGTGGAATATCTTACCTGGCAATGCGGGCCAGCTGTGGATTGGCCGTGAAGCCTCAGAAATAGGGCAGACGGTATATTTGCCAGAGAAGGGCGAGTTTACTGCCACCTTTGGCCAGTTTTCCCGGCGTTTTAAACCCTTGGGGAGCGCTCATTCAAAACCAATTAAACAGTGGTTTAAGGAGTGGAAAGTCCCCCCCTGGCAACGCCAGTTAACGCCCATATTGTGCTGTGAGCAGGTGATTGTCTCTGTTGGTGAGCGGGTTTGTACTTCACAGCCGCAGCCAGGTTACATTCCTTTTACTATCCAGTGGCGAACATAGTCTGCTCAGGCAGCCCATTTAGCACAATTTCTACCGGCTTTTTTCGCCTTGTAAAGTGCCTTGTCTGCGCGCTCAAAAAATGACGCTTCGTCATCCTTAGCGTGCAACATAGCCAAGCCAAAACTGATACTGATACCGTGTTTTTGCAGCAAAGGATCTGCTGCAACTGCTTCCTGAATTCGCTCCACAATCAGGTTGTTGGCAGCTTTGTCGGTATTGGTGGTAATGCAGCAGAATTCATCGCCACCGAAACGGAAGGCATAATCGGAATTGCGCAGGGATTGATTGATGGCTCCGGCAACACTCATTAGCACTTTATCGCCTTCATTGTGACCGAACTTATCATTAACCAGTTTGAACTTGTCCAGATCCATCATAATCAGACTAACTTTATCACCTTCGCGATGTGCTTTACTGGTAGCTTTTTCCAGGGTTTCATCAAATTGACGACGATTTCCCAAAGAGGTTAATCCGTCTTTCAGGGCCAGTTTCTGAATCTGAAAAAACTGCAGGGCATTGCGAATGGGGTTCTTAACACACTGGTTGATATCTTTTAATAACTGGTTTTCGCGCAATGACAGGGTTCTGACGAAACCGTATTCAATTTTGGTACTACCGTCTCGTCCAGAGGTCAGGTCGAAGCTTCTGACAACTGAAGGTTTGTCCTGTACACCGAACTGAAAAATACCAACAGGGCTGTGGATTTTTAGAAACAGGGCATTCAGACGGCTTTGTAATTCTTTATAAACAACATTGCCAAGTACTTGTAAATCAAGACTATTCGTCAATACTTGCAGTAACTGGTTCTTTTCTTTGTCGCTCATGTGTGTTTGCTGAGCGTTTATATTGAAAAAGCCTTCAGTTATTGTGTTATCGTAGAACGGGGCTAAATTTTCCAAGTTTTTCTCCTGCCAGAAAATTGGCGAAACCAACTTTTACTGTGTTATTGCTATGGTTAAAGCAATCAACGTGCCAGATTAAAAATAAACCGCGGAATGGGAATGGAAGGCAGTTTTACCGACATTTTGTTATTGATGGTGGTGGCAGTTTTTGCCGTATGGTTATTCAAACGGGTGAACTTGCCGCCTATCCTGGCGTACCTGGCTTGTGGCATTGTGGCCGGTCCAGATTTAATGCAGATTTATGAAGATCCACAGGAAATGCACTTCTTCGCCGAATTGGGCATTGTATTTCTGTTGTTTTCACTGGGGCTGGAATTCTCGCTACCCAAAATGTTAGCGATGCGGCACCTGGTATTTGGTGTCGGTCTCGGACAAATGATAGTCACTACCCTGGTGTTTATGGGGCTGGCACTGTTGTTTGGTTTTGGTCCTATCCCTTCATTTGTTATCGGCGGTATGGCTGCCTTATCGTCTACAGCCATTGTTATTAAACAATCCAGCGAGCTGGGCATACTCAATACTGCGCGAGCGCAAATGTCAGTCAGTATCCTGTTGTTCCAGGATTTGGCAGTGGTGCCCCTCCTTATTGTTATTCCCTTATTTGCCGCAGACGGTGAGCAAAGTCTGGCAGTTGCTATATCTCTGGCGGTGTTTAAAGGCTCACTGGTGTTTATTATCTTGCTGTCGGTGGGCAAGTGGGTGTTGCCCAGAATCTTTAGTGAAGTAGCCAAAACCCGTACCGATGAACTATTCGTACTCACTACCATATTGGTGGCGTTAATGGCTGCCGGTTTAACTCATTCTTTCGGGTTGTCGATGGCTCTGGGCGCGTTTCTGGCAGGCATGATGTTGGGCGAAAGCCAATACAAACATCAGTTGGAGGCGGATATCAGGCCCTTCCGAGATATTTTTATGGGCTTGTTCTTTATTACTATTGGGATGCGCCTGGAGTTAAATACCTTTGTCACCAGTATTCATTGGATCCTCATTGGTTTGGTGATTTTGATGGTATTGAAAGTGGTGTTGATCCGCTTTTCTGCCTGGTTGTTCAAGGCCTCCGGTGACGATGCCTGGGCGGCTGGTATTAAACTTTGTCAGATGGGTGAGTTCAGCTTTGTTATAGTGGCGCTGGCCACCAATCACGACATATTATCTTCCAAAGATGCTTCGATTCTGATGAGTATCGGTATTTTAAGTATGGCAATCACTCCATGGTTAGTTACCAACAGCCCCAGAATTGTCGCCAGAATGACCAGAAGAAAAATAGAGACACCGACACAACCTTCGCCCAATCAGGAAGCGCTGCAGGATCACGTTATCATTTTTGGTTTTGGCCGGGTAGGGCAGTCGGTAAGCCGTTTACTGCGGGTGGAGGCAATACACTATGTTGCAGTGGATGCCGATCCTGTTCGGGTACATGAAAGCTGTGCTGCTGGTGAATTGGTGTATTTTGGTGATGCGCAAAATAAAGATATTTTACGCGCGGTGGGAATAGATAAAGCCAAACTAGCCATACTGACCTTTGATGAACATGCCAAAGCCAAAGCTGTCATTGAATCTGTCGTGGCGCTGAATCCGGATTTGCCAGTGGTGGTACGTACCCGTAAAGACTATCACCTTGAAGAACTCTATATGGCTGGAGCGTCCCAGGTGGTACCAGAGATTCTGGAAGGTAGCCTAATGTTGGTATCTCAGGTGCTGCATCTGTGTGGCGTTCCTATGTCACGTATTCTGAAACGGGTTCGCAAGGAGCGCAAAGAGCACTATCGCCATATGCATGGATTCTTCCCCGGGGAAACCACTGAAATGACCTATGGCAAACAAGATAAGCTGGAGTTTATGCATGCGGTAGTGTTAACCCCGGATGCACATGCGGTGGGTAAACGCTTGTCCGATGTAAAGATTGACACTATGCGGGTTTCAATAAAGGGCTTGCGCAGAAACAACGCCGAGATTCCGGCACCAGATCCAGATATAGAGCTGCAGGTTAATGACGTGATTGTGATATCAGGTAAGCCTCGGCGGGTAGAACGGGCTGAGAGGATATTGCTGGAAGGGCACTAGCGGAAATTAGGTTTCGACTCGTTGATACATAGAGATAATGTAAATTAATGGATTAAAAATAATGATCGAAATTATTGGTTACGTAGCAGCCTTACTGACCACTGCTTCGTTTTTACCCCAAGCCTTAAAAACTCTCAAAACCAGAGATACTAAGGCACTTTCCCTGAGCATGTATTCGATTTTTTGTAGCGGAGTATTACTTTGGTTGTTTTATGGATTGCTAATCGCAAACTGGCCTATAGTGGTGGCTAATGCAATTACATTTATGTTGGCGGGTTCCATCTGGATAGTGAAGTTTCGGGCGGTGATAAAACTACGTACCCGAGACTTATAACTCCAGAAACTTGCGGATCTCATCTTGTTTTTTCAGGCCGTCTTTGTAACCCAACTGGATCAGCTCACTACAAAATTTGCCTTCAAACATCAGATAACTCAATAAGCTGGATTCACCAGAGCGGTTGACGCCTATCAACCGCAGCAGGGTTTTAATACCGCCAGGCATCTCATCATAATATTTCCAGGCTAATTCCTGAATGCTTTTGGAGGGATTTATAATCAGACAGTCAACGGGTTTTAAATCAGTCTGTCTTTTTTGCTTCGCTGTTAACAGATTCAAGGTTTGATTAACCCGACGCATTCTTTCTATATCTGAATCAAGCGCGTCTGAAAATATAGTATCCAACAGGTGACCCGCAATCTGGGCGCTATTGAGGCGCTTGGTAAGATGTGGGTGGGGATTATCAGGCTTATCTTTGACAACACCAATGATCATAATTTTTCGAGCGCCAAGATGGATAGGCGCGCTTAAAGGAGCGGACTCATGGATGGCACCATCGCCGTAGTAGTCTTCGCCGATTTTCACCGGAGGGAAAACCAAAGGGATCGCGGAGGATGCCAGTAAGTGGTCTATCTCCAGTGTGCATGGCACGCCCATACGGTGATGCCGCTTCCAGCCTTTAAATGACTCTTTCCCCTGAAAAAAGTTAACAGCATTGCGTTCAGAGTAGCAAGACGCCGAGATAGAGATAGCATTGAGATTGCCTGACATGATATTGCGATCTATGCGCGAAAAATCCAACAGGCGCTTGATCAGAAAACGCAGTGGTTGATTGTTTAACAGACTGCCGGGATGTCTGGTGATGTAACCAGATCGCCATGAAGAAACATAATTGCGCAGAATGTATCCGGCCACTTCTGAGAATGAAGCGTCATAAACCTGTGATGTTTTAAAATTCTTCCATACCCACTCTAGTTTCCTAACTCCCAGGTGGAAACAGGAAGCATAACAGGCCAGCGCTGTGGCATTAATCGCTCCCGCAGAGGTACCACATAACACCGGGAAGGGCAGTTTGTGATTACGTGGTAAGTACTGGGTAAGCGATTTCAGAACCCCTACCTGATAGGCTGCTCTGGCACCACCACCAGAAAGGATCAGGGCAAACTCATCACGGTCAGTCATTGTCCCGTTCCTGACAAATCAATAAACAAATCCGGGAATGTTATCCCAGCTGACTTCGTCAACCTGGTCCTCACCGAGAAATGCATCAGCATATTGTTGATAGACTTTTTCCTTCACAAAGATTTCAAACAGGTCCGGATCGATATGTTGATCTTTACACATAAAGCCCATAATTTTCAGGCATTCACTCATTTTCTTCGCTGGTTTGTATGGTCTGTCTGATGCGGTAAGGGCTTCAAAAATGTCGGCGATAGCCATCATTCGGGCAGGCACAGACATTTGGTCGCGGGTAAGTCCTTTGGGGTAGCCGGTTCCATCCATTTTTTCATGATGGCCACCAGCATATTCCGGCACCCTTTGCAGGTGTTTTGGAAAGGGCAACGAGTCTAACATGGATATGGTGATATCCATATGACGATTAATTACCTGGCGTTCTTCGTTATTGAGAGTGCCTCTGGCAACCTGCAGATTATAAATTTCTTCATCGGTGAGCAATGGGTGAGGCTCTCCATTGAGCTGTACCATCCTGGACTTGCCGATATCAGCAATGCGCTGTTGATCATCCGGGGTCATGAATTCGCCACCGGTATTGGCTTTTTCTACAAACAAATAATCATCAGTGAGTTGTTGTAAGTTTCGCTGCAAATCATCCTGCAACTGACCATGTTCACTTTTATCAATGTCTGCCATTTTACGTAAACAAGCAATTTCCAGGTCGCGTTTTGCCACTTCGAAACGGTTTTTGACCATTTCTATCCGGTCAAAAACGCACTCCAGCTTTTTAGCCTTGTCCATGACGTACTCCGGCGTGGCTATTTTACCGCAATCATGCAGCCAGCCTGCGATACTGAGCTCATTCTTTTCTTCTTCGCTCATATCAAAATCTTTCAGTGGACCTTCTGAATAACGGCATACTGCATCGGCGATCATCATGGTCAGTTCAGGTACCCGGCGACAGTGACCACCCGTGTAGGGCGATTTTTCATCGATTGCCTGAGCGATTAGACGGGTAAATGATTGAAACAGGTTTTCCATGCTGTCAATCAATTGTCTGTTGGTCAGTGCGACAGCTGCTAATGACGCAAGGGCTCTGATGGACTGTTCAACATCCGGTGAAAAGGCGATGACCTGCTCTTGGTCATTTTGAGCGTTGATTAATTGCAGTACCCCGTTTAAATCACCTTCGTGGTTAGTCATTGGGATGCACAGAACCGACTGAGTATGGTAGCCGGTTTTACTGTCCATAGTGCGAGGACCGGAGAGGTCGTACTCGGTTACCGAGTAGACGTCTTCGATATTAATGACTTCCTGAATAGCGGCGGAGTGTGCCACCAGAGCCGAAGTATTAACGCTACCGTCCTCTTTAAAAATGGGAATGGCAGGGAAGGGGATTGGTGTGCCTGATGAGCCGCCCATGTACATGTTCATACTGTCGTTGAACAAGGTATCAAATTTTAATTTCTGATCAGCTGTTACACCATAGATAGTCCCGCCATCGGCGTTGGATAACCGCTTGGCGGCTAACAAGATCTTTTCCAGTAACTTAGTGGTGTCATTTTCCGTAGACAATTCGATGCCAACATGTACCAGTTCCAGTAACGTTTTGTCGACTTCCATCAGGTGCTCCTACTTCGATGTATGGGTAAAACTGCCATCCCAGTCATCGGGTAATGTTTGATCTTTTAATGATTCAATGCGCTCTATGTACAAAGTGTAAAGGATATCTTTCGGATTTGCCTCAGCAAGTTGTTTAAATTGCTCGCTGGCTTGTTGCCATTGCTGCGCAAGGTAACTGTCATACGCTTTATGAAAAGCTTCTAACTCCTGTAAAAAGTTATCATTTACTCGTTCTGGTGCAATGGGTTCTACTATGGCGACGGCTTCATTTTTGCCTTTTACTTTTACCCTGTCGATTCTGCGATGAATGATACCTTCACATTGTTGCATAGTGGCTTCACTGACCAGTAACTCTACACCATAAAACTTAGTCAGGCCTTCCAATCTTGAACCCAGGTTCACTGCGTCACCTAATACGGTGTAGGCTTTTCTGAAAGTGGATCCCATGTCGCCGACGTTCATATCACCGGTGTTTATCCCTATACCCACTTTGACCTCTGGTAAGCCGTCGGCTTTGAATTCTTTGCGTAAACGGGCGGTAATGCGCAGCATTTCAAATGCGGTTTCCACGGCATTTTGAGCGTGCTTGGGATCATCCAATGGCGCTCCCCAAAACGCCATTACCATGTCACCGACATATTTATCGATGGTGCCTTGGTGGGTAAAGATGGTTTCAGTTATTGGGTCAAAATAGCGGTTTAGCAACATTTTCAATTCGTTGGCTGAGAGCTTCTCTGAAATCGTGGTAAAACTGCGGATATCTGAAAACAGTACAGACAGCTCCTTACGTTCTCCCTCCATGGTGACGCTGTCAGGTTCTTCTAACATTTTATCAATGTGAGCTGGAGGCACATACTGATCAAATATGCCCTTGATTTGTTGACGTCGTTTACTCTCCGCGAAAAAGCCGGTACCAATGTTGTACATCATTAATAGCAATACCAGCAATATTGACGATGCCATTGGGAGAGCGATGTTTGCCTCTGTCCATAGTAATACGTTGCCGTAAATACTGCCTACAAGTGCTAATGTTCCAGTAATTGCCATCCAGGATGGACCTTGAAGTGGCATTATAATGGCCAAAAACGTACCTAAAATAATGATATATAGAGCGACTGACGCTTCCCACCAATCTGGGCGATATTTTAAAATGCTGGGGTCCAATAAGCCTTCCAGTACATTGGCATGCACTTCAACTCCGGGGAATTGCACCCCAACAGGGGTAGAACGCAAGTCTGCTAATCCTACAGCAGAAGTACCGATAAAGACTACTGAGCTGTCAAATATCTCGGGGTTCTCAACCTGATTATTAAGTACATCAATGGCTGATACATACGGGAAGCTGAACTGTGGTCCCCTGTAGGGGATAAGTACTCGGCCTTCAGCATCAGTAGGGATCAATTGATTGCCAATTTTTACCCCTTCAACATTCACCAGGTTTCCGGCTTGTTTAGTTTTAACCTCAATGTTCTCAGCGAGCGCGTAAAGTCGTGCAGCTTCCAGGGAAATAGAAGGCAATAGTTTGTTGCCGTAACGCAATATTAAAGGGCTGCGGCGAATAAAGCCATCTGAATCCGGAGAGGAATTCATAAAACCTTCGCCTACCGAGGCATCGTGAAACTCCGGTATACTCGATTCAAAACCTGAATAATTAATGATACCTAACTGCCCGGCTGGATGGTCACTGCTGATATCGTGAGTTGGCAATACGCCACGGCGCAAATCACTTTGATTAAGTAAGTAACTAAACATTACATCTGTGGCATCAAAGCTTTCCATAAAGGCCCTGTCTCCATCCATTTCGTCGATGAGTCTGGCGACATCATCAACAGCGAGGTTTTTGTTGAGAAGAGCCTGATTGACTTCCCGGGCGGGATTACGCTCACGATCTGCGAATAGTACGTCAAATACCACAACAACTGCGCCCAGATCGGCCAGGTTATAGACCAGTTCAGCCAGTCTGGCTCTTGGCCAGGGCCAACCTATAGCCTCCATGGTTTTACCGTCCAGATCTACAATCACAATATCGGCAAACCCCGAAGTGCGATTGTCCAACGTTGACTTTAACCGTAAATCAAAAATAAATCCGTCGATGCGATTGAACTGAAGAGCAAGCGGGGTATTGGGGTAGCGTGACACATAGAACTGTAATAAGAACATTAAAAACACCAAGCCAAAGCCTGCAAGGATGGCTCTTCTGTGTTCTTTGAGTGTTCTGAGTGGCGTCATAGTTTATCGAAATCGATACACATGCCTTCCCGAGCTGCAAACAGATCAAGGTCGGATTGAGCCACTTCAATGACATCACGACAGTGGGTTTCTACTTTTTCAATGTCTTTGTCGGTGCGAATATGGTCGTGACTGTAAAGCGCCAGCTTTTTAGCACGGCTGGCCATGGCCAGTTTTACTGCTTCTTCTGCCACAGAATGTCCCCAGCCAGATTTTGCTGGCATGTCGGTTAACATGTACTGGGCATCGTGGATAATGAGATCCGCTTTCTCAGAAAATGACACCCATTCCAAAAAGTCGGTCTCTTTTTGATATGGAGGGTATAGTTCGTTATCTGTAATGTACGCCACTTTTGCTCCATCTGCTTCAATAAGGTAGGAGCTGCCACTGCCAGGGTGATTCATTGAGTGACGAGTGATAGTGGCACTATTGAGTTTCCAGGTAATTTGCTCTTTGGGATAACTGACAATCTGTATATCTGATTGCAGGGAGGTGTATTTAACTGGAAAGTAACTACCACCCATTTGTTTTAAGAATGCCTCGGGTTCATCCGGTGTGGTAAGTCCGGGTGTGACGAAAATCTTGCGGCCTGGAATATAGATTGGAATAAAAAACGGGAAGCCCTGAATGTGATCCCAGTGATTGTGAGTAAGTAACAGATGTATGTCATTATTCGTTTTTGCCAGTTTTTCACCCAGCTTTTTTATACCTGTTCCTGCATCGAGAACAATATCGGTGCCGTCATTGAGTTCAATATGACAGCAAGCGGTATTGCCACCGTAGATGACAAATTCAGGTCCAGGTGAAGGGATAGAGCCACGTACCCCATAAAATGTTAATTTCATTGTTTTTCTTCTTTTTTAATATGGGCCTGCTGCATTCGGGAATCTCACCGTAAAGAATTGCCATTGCTGGTCCAGTTGCGTACTTCCTGTAACGAAAACATTTCCCAAAGAATCTACAGCAATATCTCGCATTTTATTGATCGGTGAATAGCGACGAATTCCGCCAAAATCACCTATTAAGGTACCGTTTGGATTATAGCGTAGCAAGGTAAATTCATTTTCACTGTTAACTAAAATAAATAAAGCACCAAAGGCATCCACAATGACGGCTGTTGCACTGTCAATAGACGAAGATTCGATATCGCGAGTCAGTACTCCGGTGGAGTTCCATGATTCGGCTAAAGTCGCATTATTATCAAGGGCAACGGCTAACATATCTTTGTTGGATTCTCCGACAGCGTAAATTGTGCCGTTGGCGTCAATGGCTACGTCGTAGAAACGCTCATCACTACTGGCAACCTGAAACTCGTAAATTCCATCGCTACTAAAACTGCTATCCAGAATACCATTGGGCGAAAACTTCACTATCAATCCATCGATATCTCCACCGTTAGAGTAATACCCTACTGCCACAAGTTTTCCATCAGAGGTTGGTGCAATGGCTGTTAAGTAACTTCCAGGGTAACTACTGAGTTCAATGCTGCCTAACGAAGAATTAAAACTGCTGTCAACATTGCCTGCTTGATTGTATCGATAGATAAGTGCCTTATTATTGGTGCTTCCCACCAGATATAAAAAGCCATCATCTGAAAGGTACTGACTCCCTACTAAATCCTCAGAGCTACTTAGAATATCCGTAAGGTTTATGCTGTACGAAAGAATGTCGAGGTCAGCATTGAACGGGGAAATCCTCGCGTTATAAATATCGTTTGGCAAAACACCTTGTGAACTTTCTGCTGTCGCATAAAATTGCCCATTGGCAGAGATACTAAAACCATGGAACTGAGTAGAGGCGCTATTAGGGCTGTACATTTCAATGGCATTCGCTGTCTGGCCATAGGTACCAAAACTATTGTCCCCATTGCCCGAATTATCAAATTTAACAATTGCCATATCATCATCATAATCAGTCAAGCTTCGTCCATATCCGGCCAAAACTGGTCCTGAATAAGCGTTGAGTGAGATGCTTAGAGCATGCTCTCCATAGCCGTGATCGAACAGGATTTTATTTTCGTGGTTGTTGATTTCTCCGTTTGTTGACATGGTTGCCAGAGAGAAATCATTGTTTACTGTACCAAACAGCATAACCTCGTCAGAAGCATTTAGCGCAAACCCTGCAATGCCTGACCAGTTCGACACACCATGTGAAAACTGGGTGCTGCCCGCATTAATATATGAAGAGTCAAATACACCCGTAGAAGTAAACTTTAACATGCTTTCAGTTGTACCGTTTTTAGATACCTGAACCCATATACTCCCGCTGCTGTTCACTTGAACGCTTGAGGTAGAAGATGAGGAAACTTTATAACCACTTAAATTTAGTATGCCATCGCTATCAAAGCTAGTATCCAGACTTCCTGCGGCTCCAACCTTAACAACAGAGGCCGCCAGCGTACTGGTATCCTTACTAAGAATATAAATTGCTGTGCCGTTAGTTGCTGCGGCAAAACCCGCGTGTGCGGAACCCTGGTCGATAGTTACTACACCACTGCTGCCAAACCCGGTGTCAATTAAACCGGCTGAGTCCATTTTTAGTAACGCTACTTTATTGTAAGTGTCGAAATAACTACCGATTAAGTAAATGTCGCCATTATTTAATCGCACCATGTCATAGATACTAAAATTGGCGTTGTTGAATGCGGTGTAATTTACCCCAGCATCAGCGGTTGAAATATTATTGCCAGCACCAAAGCTGGTGTCATCTGTGCCATTGGCGTTAAAGCGATACACCTTGGGGATATTTGAGCTGTCCTTACCTGCGATTAGGAAAGTGTTTGAAGAGGAGTTATATAATCCCTGGACTGGAGTCAGGCCAACACTGCCGCCAAAGTCCCGGATACCATCTGAGTCAAAGCCGCTGTCGAGCTCACCCGAACTGTTTAACTTTGCCAGAAATAAGTCATCCGTACCAGTTTTCACTCCGGCAATAACAGCCTCTTTGTTACCCAAACCGATTACATCGTACGGGGTAATAGAGGTAGATGCGCCGCCGTCTATTCTGGCGTAACCGTGTTCTCCAAAGGTCGTATCGAAATTTCCCTGATCGTCGGTTTTAATCACCACAAAATCTTTATTGCTGTCATTCTGGCCGAGGCTCCATCCGGCGATAAAATATTTATTGTCGCTGGAAGGCGAGATATCAATGGCTTTATCCTGGGTTTTATTGGAGGTTGAACGGTACTCTCCGGTGTAGTCGCAATTCCCAAATGCGGGGGGAGTAAGGATATAGTCATAAGAGACCGAAATATGGGCATCGCTGCCAGCGTCTTCGGTATCAAAAATCAATAGCTGCCCCATGGCGTCTGTTCTGATGATAGCCGGGGTATTACTGACGCCACTGGACAGGTTGATGGTTTTAACACCGCTGGTGCCATAGCCTGTGTCCAGTGTGCCATCAGCAGAAATACGAATGATGCTGGTATTGGTTCCCTGCTTGCCGGCAATGTAATAATTGCCGCGGTGGTCGGGTATCATACTGTAGGCAAAATCGGTAGAAGAGCCGTTCAGGTCAATGATATTTTTACCAGTGGATGCGTTGAAGCTGGAATCTTGGGTAATATCCCATTCAGAATTAGTGTTATCCCAACTGACAATAAACTTGTACAATGCGAAGTCATTGTCTTTGGTTCCAGCTATGATCACATTACCATTAACATCAAACGCAAGATCATAGCCGTATTCATTGCCACCATCATTAAAATAGTAAAGGGGAACATTCGCGTCTCCTCCTGCAAAACCATTTGGAGAACCGTCCGCAACACTGATTCGGGTCAATATAATGTCACTGTCGGTATTGTTACTACCGTGTCCAACAATATAGATATTACCTTCGCCATCCTCTATTGCGGCTTCCGGGTTTACATCATTAATGCCATAAATACTCTTTGTAGAGCCGCTGTTAAAGGTGCTATCAATGGCTCCTGTTTTATCCAGTTGTACAGCCGTTAATTTATAAATGCTACTTTCAAAAGATTGTCCAATCAGGGTGATGTCCAGATTATCGTGAAGTAACACTTCTGCCAGGAAGTCTTGATTTGAGAAGCCGCCAGCGTCTATTGTGTGTGCACCGTCAGAACTAAATGAAGTGTCTAATGAACCGTCGGCGAACAGCATTATTACAGCAAAATCTTCATTACCTGTGCCTGCAACATCGGTTTGTCCGGCTACTACCATGCCATTGTCGGGGCGGATTTTGACACTGATGGCTTTGTCATTGGCTCCGCCAAAATCATAGATTTTAACTGCTCCTGAATTAAAGGTTGAATCAGTACTTCCATCCCTAAGCAGCCGTGTTATCGCAAAATTGCCGTCGGATGTACCCACCACAACAATATTGCCGAAATTATCTATAACAGCATCGTACACCACCTCAGTGGTTCCGCCGAAGTCAAAGTCCATGTTGCTGTTAGTGGCAAACTCATCAATAACAGTAAGGTCAAATGTCACAGAATCCGAATCAAAGCCGTCGGTGCTGTTAAAGGTTATTGTGGTGGTGCCTAAATCACTGACAGTCGGGGTACCTGTCAGGGTCGCGGTAGTACCATCTACGGTATTTAGTGTCATCCATGCAGGTTCACCGGAAACACTAAAGGTTTGGTTTTCTTCATCCAAGTCCATCACTTTAAAGGTTTGACTAAAGCTTTCCCCGGCTTGGGTGTAGGTACCCGGAATAGTACATATATCTGGAGTGAAGTTAGCGCGTTTCAGGGTCAGTGACGCGGTACCTTGTGCAGTATAGGTGCCATCGGATACCTGATAAACGAAGGAGTCTGTTAAATTGCTACTGCCATTATGCTCGTAACTAAATGAGCCATCAGAGTTTAAGTTGAAGGTAGTTGCATATGCGGGGTTTGTAACCAGTGAAACCGTCAGGGTATCGGCATTGGGGTCAGTATCATTCACTAAGACACCGACGCTACTGTCAATCGTTGCAGCGATGCTGCTCACGGACAACAAAGTGTAGCTGTCGTTAACTGCCACCGGAGTATTGTTGGTGACCGTAATCGCAATTGTGCCGGAGGCACTCCCGCCGTTTCCGTCAGAAACCGTGTAACTGATGGTATCTGTGGTTGCCGATCCTGAAGGGGCCGTGTAATCCAGTGTGCTGCCTGAACCCGTAATTGTGACGCTGCCCGAAATGGCAGAGGCGTTATCAATGGTAAGAGGGTCACTGTCGCCATCAGAGTCATTGCTCAGCGGTGATAATGTAACAGTTGCCCCTTGCTCGACAGTATCAGTATCGTTTTGTACCACAGGTACTATATTGACATTAATAGTAATGGTGCCCGTGTTGGTGCCACCATCCTCATCTTCAACCGTATAAGTAATGGTATCCTGGCTGCCAGTCAGGACAGATTGTAAAGGGGCTGTATAACTGATGGTGCGATCACCGGTTTCTATACTGGCGCTGCCTGCGGAACCACTGATACTTGAGATAATTAATGCACTGTTAGCAGACTCAACGTCAGTATCATTGTCCAATGGTGAAATTGAAGTGAGCGCAAGCTCATTGATAGTAATACTGTCATTTACCGCAACTGGCCGATGAGTAACTGTAAAAGTAATGGTTGCAGTATCAGTTAAGCCTAAAGCGTCAGTGACCTGATAAGTAATGGTGTCGGTTCCAGGCGTTGGATTAGAGTAAGAAATCTGACTGTCATTTAGTTTTATTGCGGTTCCAGATGCAGCGCTGACACTGCTAATGACAAAGCTATCACCATCGGCGTCAGAGTCATTGGTTAAAGGTGATAGGGTATGAGACTGACCTTCTAAGCCGCTAAAGACATCATCAACGGCATTTGGAGCGTTGTTGATGGTTATATTTATAGTAGCGTTGTCGCTACCGCCATTGCCATCTGAAATGCTATAGCTAATAGAATCTGAGCCTGCAACAGAAGGTGCGGTGTAATCAATATTCGTGCCGCCGTTGGAGATAACCGAAGTGCCCACATTGGCATTGGAAGAGGTTATCTCTAAACTATCACTGTTAGCATCGGTGTCGTTGCTGAGGGGGGTAAGATTCGTCACTGAACTTGGAGTTACTACATAGCTATCATCATTGGCGACAGGTGCCTGGTTGCCTGCGGTATTGGCATTGAGGGAAATAACACCAGTGTCACTTCCGCCATAATTGTCGGATACCGTGTAGTTGATTGTGTTTGCCCCAGCTATTGTCGATGTATATGACACGCTTAAACCATCACCACTTATCACTGCGCTCCCGGATGAACTGGAAGCTGCGGTTATGACAAGAACGTCGCCATCAGCGTCCGTATCGTTACTTAGCGGAAATAAACTAGTGGCGCTGCCAACAGTAATGTCGGCAAGGTTATCATCTACAGCTATAGGTGCGGAATTGGGCACCAGATTAACTGTTAAGGTCGCTGTATCGTTACCCCCATTTCCGTCACTGATGGTATAGGTGACAATCTCCGTTGCTGTCAGTGATGCCGGAGCATTGTATTCTATTTCTGTGTTGTTACTGCTAATGCTGAACCCTGAGGCAGTGGTTGAGATATTGGTAATGGTTAATAGGTCACTGTCCGCATCCGTATCGTTAAGTAGTACCTGATAACTATAAGTGTGACTGCCTACCGCATTTTCGGAATCGTCGTTGGCAACAGGGGCGTTATTGGCGCCATGCACACTGATATAACTATAAAACTCCGTTACATTAATACCATCGGAGACTTCAATTTTTAGTGAAACTGTTCCGGTAAAGGAAGTTTCAGGCGTATAGCTGACAGTTTCGTCATTATTAATCACTATGCTGCCGTCATTTACCCTAACATCAATTAAAGTGACAGAATCAGACTCCGGGTCGTTGACATTGGTGAGTATGTCAAAAATTGCCGATGTATCCTCGGTAGTTATAAACCCGGGATCGTTAAATACAGGCTCTTGATTAAAACTAATCGAATTTGGCTCACCGGGAATGTCAGTGCGAGGTTCGTAAAACCTTATTCTTGGATATTCTGAAAACTCCAGGGTAGGCGGACCGTAAAAGAAACCCTGATATTGGTCACGTTCTTCAAAATCCAGTACCCATAATCTGTCACCGTCTAAGCGGATAGGGATCCAGGTGCGAGTTTGCCAGATATAACAATCCTGATCGCTGCTATCTGTGCATTGCGAGTACTGGTAACGGAAAGTATCTGATGAATTATAATTACTCAGAGCGTTAATTACGATATCGCCACTACCTGTGATTTGCCACTGCATGTCGCGGTCCATAATTGTAATTTCATTATCGAAATCAAAGAACGCAGACAGGGATTTTGCCAGACCGGAGTTATCAAGATAGAAACCATTTCCAATGGAATCATTTAACATGTCATTCTGATCAAAGTTAAAAGGATTACTCAGGTTATCGCCAATCTCCAGGTAATTACCATTTATCAGAGAGCTGAGTTCTGAGGTACTCGGGGCATTTGGGGTTAACCAATAATCAAGCGTCGCATAAATTTTACTATTCGTATCTGCAGCTTTAACAAACAAGGTGTTTTCAATTTCACCGTGGTGCAGCCAGCGATAAACAGCGGTTAAGGAGTTGCCATAATCTACAGATACTGAGCCATCAGATTCAATCGACCAGTTGAAAGACTGAGAGGTAATGCTGCAGCTACCCGTACCGTCATTGCTTCCAGCAGAATTTTCGGTAAAAGTACACATGTCACTGGCGAAGTGCTCGAAGTCGCCTGTTCCATCTGCAATGGGCACTGGAACTGCATGAGTCCCTTCGATATCTTGAGTAGATAAGAACAAAAAGTCGAATTTACTGGTATCCAGCATTTCCCGATAGTCACCAGAGTAGCTAACTGATACGCCACTGTTTGCTGAGGTGATTTCCGGATAGGTACTGCTGTCTATCTGGAAAGTTTGCTCCAGCGTAATGTTCACATCATAGTAGTAACCTTGGAAGTGAAATGCATCGAGTTCATGGGCGGTAGTGCTGATATTAACAGGCACAAACATGTCGTTGTATGCAGCAAAATAAGCGTCGGCTTCAGCTCTGGTAATCACCCCCAGTGCGGCATCGTTGTTTTCTTCATCATCAAGGTCGTAAACGTTGTAGTAAATGGTTTCTGTAACCGGCGTATCAAACTGTACTCTTAACAAACCATCGGTGGTGATATTCCAACTGACCGTATCAAAATGTTGTGGTGAACTAAAACTACCTGAGCCGGACGACTGCAGATCATAAAGAATGCCATTTTCAAAACCATTAGCCAAAACGGAGCTATGGGTTGGATGACGGGATATTAATAAAAACTCGGTTTTATCAGAAAAATCATTATCGAGTTCTTGTTCACCGTAATACACCAGGTTCGGTGTAGTAAGATTGAGGTCATCAGGAGAGAAGCTGTAGCTTACGCCATTTATTACGTAATAAAGCTGTGCAATATTGGTGTCGCCAGCGTGATAGGCAAACTCGAATAGGCCTTCAGCGTTGCGTGACACAATATGCGTCTGGCCATTTTCCTCGTAATATACTGCTGATACCTCCTCCCCGAAAAGCACGAAGAAATTGCTGCCGTCTACACTAATTGAGAAGTCATCAATATTTGAACCATCAAAGTTATAACTACCACTGAACGCAGGTTTGCTGACAGACACACTGATGTTGGCCGTGTCGCTGCCACCTCGTCCATCAGAGATGCTGTAGCTAATAGTGGCGGTGCCTTCAAAAGTTGCCGGGGCGGTAAACTCCAGCTCTGTGTTATTGCCCTCTATAAATACATCACCCACATCGCTTGATGCACTGGTGATAATCAAGAAATCGTTATTGTCATCGACATCATTGTCCAGCGGAGTTAGTAATTCTGAAATTCCGCTATGGGATGTGGCACTATCATCCAGCGCCGTAG
>JYMV01049369.1_pt1 | contig 20202 bp, 19 predicted proteins | sample 338911 | NCBI WGS metagenome assembly JYMV01 (sample SAMN03354496, study PRJNA234377) | hydrothermal vent metagenome | biome: Deep sea; feature: Hydrothermal plumes at the Eastern Lau Spreading Center, Western Pacific Ocean; material: Seawater | place: Tonga | collected 2009 | depth 2000 m m
TTATCATTATTTTTTAAACCTAAACTTGTTGCATTAATAATTATATCAAAATCAGGACTTTGACCCCAATCTAAGGTTTCCAAACCTAAAGGTATCTTGTAATAGCTTTCTAAATCTTTTGCCTTTTCCTTTGTTCTATTGCTTATATAAACCTTAGCAGCTTTTAATTTTTCCAAGGCTTTAAGTATAGAAGGCACAACACCCCCGGCTCCTAAAATAAATACTTTTTTATTTTTTACATTATAATTTATGTATTCTAAGCTTTGCTGAAACCCACCAACATCTGTGTTACCTCCAACAACAACGTCTATTCCATTCTCATTTTCTTTATAAATTGTATTTACCGAATGAGTCTCATTTGCAAGGGGAGTTAGTTTATCAAGAAAAGGAATTACTGATTTTTTAAATGGAACTGTAACATTTATTCCATCAATTTTCCCATTTTTAACTTCAGCAATTATTCCTTCAATATCATTTTCATTAAGCTGCTTCTTGTTATACACGGCATCAATATTATTTTGCTTGATCCAATGATTATGTAATTTAGGCGATAAAGAATGTCCAATAGGATTTCCTATAACTAAATATTTTTTCATTTTTTCTATAATATTCTAATTTTATCTCCAATTTTAATTTTTCCAGAGACCAAGACTTCACATCTTAATCCTCCTCTTCTAAGAAATTCCTTTATTATATCCTTGCTATTAAGCATCTGTTCAAGATGCAAGCAAGGCCCACATAATTGATAAGGTAAAATTTTAATTGTTCCAATTTCAATTTCTTTTTTAATTAAATTATTAAGTTCAATTCCCTCGGTTACAATGTTTCGTCTAAAATCAATATAAGAAATTTCAGTTTTATATTTATTGTTATAATAATCTATATTTTCTTTTTCGATTAAAGTTATTTGCCCCTTGTGATCATTTAAATCGTGAAAATGTCTATCACCCATAATACCTTTGCCAGACAAAACTTCTATTTCATTAATATCATTTATTTTTTCGCCATTTTTTTTACTTATTCCTATTTTAAAAGCTTTGTTAACTTTTCTCATTTTAATGTATTTAAATATTCTTTTATTTGTTTAACTGGTAGACCCATAATAGTATCCTCATCTCCTTCTATTTTTGAAAATAAAAATCTCCCGTCAGCTTCAATTTGGTAAACTCCATAGGCATATAATTCTTTATCTTTTATCTTTGCTAAATATGATTTAATTTCGTCTAAATTGAGTTGTTTCATTGTTAGTGTAGAAGCGTCCGTAAAATTCCATATCATGGACCCATTTTTAGATATACAAACAGAACTTATTAATTGGTGTTTTTGACCATTTAATTTTTGAAGAATAGTTAAAGCTTCTTTTTTGTTTGTGGGCTTTGAAATAAGCTCACCATTTAAATCTAAAACACTATCTGCTCCTAATATGATTTCATTAGGTTTTTTTTCACTTACTTTATTTGCTTTCAATTCTGCAAGGTTTTTTGAAATTATTTCTGGTGTAGCTTTTTCTTCAAATAAAGATTCTTTAACTTGATTTTCGTCAATGTTCGCAGGTATTACTTCACAATTAATACCATTCTGATTTAGGATTTTTTTCCTCACCTCGCTCCTTGATGCAAGAATAATTTTATTAATCATTTAGAATTTAATATGTCTAATATTTTTATGATTGAAGCTGCTGTTTCTTCTACAGATTTTCTTGTTACATCTATTGTTGGCCAATTATACTTTTTAAATATTTTTTTTGAATTTTCTAATTCACTTAAAATTTCTTTTTCGTTAGTGTAATTTAATGGTCTATCTTCATACATAGATTGAATTCTATTTCTTCTAACATCTGATAAACGTGTTGGTTCACAAATCAACCCAACTACACAGATTTTCTTGGAACTTTCAAACAATTCATTGGGTAAATTTTTATTTGGAATAATAGGTATATTAGAAACTTTATAACCTCTATTTGCTAGATAAATAGAAGTGGGTGTTTTGCTAGTTCTGCTAACACCAACCAATATGACATCTGAATCCTCTAAATTAGATATAATTTTTCCGTCATCATGAGATATCGTAAATTGAACCGCTTCTATTCTATTATAATAATGTTTATCTAAAGTGTGTTGCCCGCTAGGTTTGCGGCTTGCCTCTTGTTTGAGCAATTCTGAAAAACTAGAAATTAAATTACCCAAAACTTCAAAACATGGAATATTATTTTTTTTAGTTTCCGAAGCCAAATACTTTGCAAGATTGTTATCTACTATTGTATATAAAATTATTATGTTATCTTCAGTTTTAGATTTTGAAATAATATTATCTATTTGATTTTTAGTTCTCGTAAATGAGTGATGAATAGTTTTACAATTAAAATTAGAAAATTGAGCTTTGATTGCTAAAAAAATTCTATCTAATGTCTCTCCAGTTGAATCAGAAACTTGATAAACTTGGTAAATCCTGTTCATAATACTGTTAATAAATCATTAATTAAAAAAGATATTCATGTTTTTTTTAAAATAATTAATGTTGTTAAGATTAACCAACAATAAATTAAGTAAGTTATATATGTTATTAAAATATAAACAAATTATTATAAAAGTTAATAAATTTTAATATAAGTAATTAAATCAATTATTTAAAATATATATTAATAACAAGTTTTATGGATAAGCTGTACATAACTAAATATCACCACTATTAACATGCCCTACTAATACAACTAACTTATTTATGTAATATATTAATGAACGATACATTAAAGACATGCATTGAAGAAAAAAAAACTTCCTATACACCTATATGGTTTATGAGACAAGCCGGCAGGTATCTACCAGAATTTAGAGAAATAAGAAAAGAAAATCCTAATTTTATAAAACTTTGTTTAAATTCTAATCTAGTTAATGAAATTACACTTCAACCACTAAAAAGATTTGATCTTGATGCAGCTATAATTTTTTCTGATATTTTAATGATTCCTTATGGGTTGGGCCAAAAAGTAGAATTTAAAAAGGGTTTTGGTCCAATTTTAGAAAATATAAATCTCGATAAAATAATTAATACAGATCCAGTAGATTTTGTTCAAAAATTATTATCGGTTTATAAAGGGATAGAAAAAGTTAAAAGTAATTTAAAAGAAAAAAATCTTATAGGATTTACTGGAGCACCCTGGACATTATTATTATATATGTTGAATAAAAAATCTCCAAAAAATAATTTTGATTTTAATAAAATTAATAAAGATAAATATTTAGTTAATAGATTATTAAAAAAAATAGAAGAAATGATATGTTTACACGTTGATAAACAGATTGAGGCCGGAGTAAACGTAATACAAATTTTTGACTCTTGGGCTGGATTATTACCTAAAAACGAACTTCCAAACTATTGTTATATTCCTACTTTAAAAGTTGTCGAACATATTAAATCTAAAAAAATACCAATAATTTGTTTTCCAAAAGGCATTGGTGAAAATTATGTTGATTTTTGTTTAACGGTAAAACCCGATTGTATTAGCATAGATTATGAAGTTGATCCAAAATGGATAAAAGAAAAATTAAATGGGATTCCAATACAGGGAGGCTTGGACCCTAAAATATTATTAGAAGATAAAGATAAAATAAAAAAAAGTACTGAAAATTATCTTAGTATTTTTAAAGATTATCCCTATATATTCAATTTGGGTCACGGTGTTTTGCCAGAAACAAAACCTGAAACTATAGAATATCTTATTAAGATTGTTAGAGAAAAAAAATAAAATGAAAAAGGCAGTTATTCTATTCAATCTAGGAGGACCCGATAAGTTGGAAAGTGTTGAGCCATTTCTTTTTAATTTATTTAATGATCCTGAAATAATTAGCATTCCTTCCATTTTTAGGTACCCATTAGCAAAACTTATTTCTAAAAGAAGAACTCCAATTGCAAAAAATATCTATAAAGAAATTGGTAATAAATCGCCAATTCTTGAATTAACCCAAGATCAAGCAAAGAGTTTAGAAAATAAATTATTAAAGAAAGATGGTTATAAATGTTTTGTTGTGATGCGGTGTTGGCACCCGCGAGCTTCTGATGTAATTAAAAAAGTTAGAAAATATAGTCCGGAAGAAATAATACTTTTACCTCTTTATCCTCAATTTTCAGCATCAACCTCAGGATCTTCTATTAATGAATGGAACGATTTATGCAAAAAAGAAAATTATCAAGTTAAAACAAAAACTATTTGCTGCTATCCAACAGAGAGTAATTTTATAGCTTCGCACGTTTCTCTTATTAAAAAAACCCTGCAGCATGTTGAAAATAATAATTTTAAACTAATTTTTTCTGCGCACGGTTTACCAGAAAGTAAAATTAAAAAAGGAGATCCCTACCAATGGCATATTGAAGAAACGGTTAAGGAAATTATGTCTAAATTAAAAACTGAAAATCTAGACCATGTAATCAGCTATCAAAGTCGCGTCGGTCCAATGAAATGGATTGGTCCATTTACGGATGCTGAAATTATTAAATATTCTAAAGAAAAAAAAGGTATCGTTATAGTTCCTGTAGCCTTTGTTTCTGAACACTCAGAAACACTAGTAGAATTAGATATAGAATACAAAAAATTAGCTGAAAAAAATGGTTGTACTTTTTATAAAAGAGTACCAGCATTGGGAATTGAAGAGAATTTTATTAAAGGGTTAGCAGAATTAGTTTTGCAAGAACAAACAAGAGATAATTTTGTATCATCTATAATGTGTTCAAATAAATACGTGAAATGCCCTTGTTTAGAAATTAGAGTTTAATAATGAAAAAACTATCTCAAAAAGAATCACTTGAACTTGCAGCGAGTACATTGCAAAAAAATGGAGCTTTAAAAGAAAATGCTTTACCTTTAGCACTTGGAATTATTGATGCTGAAAATCAAGGAATTAAAAGCCATGGTTTTCATTATCTACCAATTTATTGTTTACATTTAAAATGTAATAAAGTTAAAGGATCTGCCAACCCCAAACTTCATGTTATTTCTAACGTCGCGTTTAAAGTTGATGCGGATAATGGATTTGCACATCGAGCTATATCTTTGGGCGTGGAAAAACTTATCCCATCAGCTAAAGAAAATGGAATAAGTTCGCTTGCAATAACCAATTCCTACAATTGCGGTGTCCTTGGCTATCATACAAAAAATATTGCTAAAGAAAAATTAATAGCAATTGGATGTACTAATGCTCCAGCTTCTATTGCTCCTTTTGGTGGCATAAAACCAATTGTCGGAACAAATCCTATTTCAATGGCAATTTATAATAAAGGAGATGTAAAAATAATTATTGATCAATCCGCAAGCGTTGTTGCAAAAAGTGAAATATCAGTTAGGGCAAAGTCTGGTGAAAAAATTCCGGAAGGTTGGGCATTTGGCCCAGACGGGAAAACCACAACAGATGCTAGCATTGCGTTGAAAGGAACTATGGCACCGGCGGGAGGTTATAAAGGCTTTGGGATGGGTTTATTTGTAGAAATTATGTCAGCATGCTTAACCGGTTCTAACTTAGGAATTGAAGCAAGCTCCTTTGCGAATGATCAAGGAGGTCCTCCTGGCACAGGACAATTTTTTATTGCTATAAATCCTAAAAAATTCTCAAGTACTTTTGAAGGCAAAATTGCAAAAATAATACAATCAATAGAAAGTCAAGAAAAAACAAGAGTTCCGGGAAGTAAAAGAATTAATAACTACAAAACAAATATTAATAATGAAATCAGTATTAAGGAAGAATTATACGACAAAATAATTTCTTTAAACAAATGAATACCTATTTATTATTCAAATCAATTCATCTAATAGCTGTTATTTCTTGGATGGCAGGACTTTTGTATTTGCCAAGAATATTTGTTTATCACAGTGAGGCTGTTGCAAATAATAAATCTGAAGATTTGATGTCTACTTTTAAGGTCATGGAAAGAAGACTTTTTATTTATATTATGAATCCTGCAATGATAGTATCCTGGATTTTCGGGGTGTTGTTAATTCATACGATTGGTATAGATAATTTTGGTTTTCTCTGGCTTCAATTAAAATTACTTTTTGTGGTTATTTTAACCATTTATCATTTATTTTTGTTTCAATGTTTAAGAAAATTTGTCGAAAATAATAACTCTTTTTCACCTAAATTTTATAGAATAATCAACGAAATACCGACTGTTTTGTTAATAGGTATAATATTAGTCGTAGTGTTTAAACCATTATGAAACTTGTAATTTTATAAAAAGATACTATATTAAGGGTGCGTTTCTCGTTAGCAAATCATCAACACATGAATTTAGAAGAATTAAAAAAAAAATCACCTGCCGAGCTTATTGTGCAAGCTGAAAAACTAGAAATAGAAAATCCAAGTACATTAAGAAAACAAGAAATATTATTTGCAATATTAAAAAAACTTGCACAGAAAAACGAGCAAATTACAGGAGCCGGTGTGCTTGAGGTTTTGCAGGATGGTTTCGGTTTTCTAAGAGCCATGGAATCAAATTACTTACCCGGACCAGATGATGTCTATGTTAGTCCTAGTCAAATTAGAAAATTTGGACTAAGAACTGGAGATTCTATAGAAGGTGAAATCAGAGCCCCCAAAGCTCAAGAACGATATTTTGCTCTATTGAAAGTAGATAAAATAAATTTTGATGATCCTGAAAAAGCTAGAAATAAAATTGCTTTTGATAATTTAACACCACTTTATCCTGATAAACAATTAAAGATGGAAGTAGAGAGTACTAAAATTGAAAAAAAACCTGATCTAACAGCAAGACTTATTGATTTAGTAAGTCCAATTGGAAAAGGTCAAAGATCTTTAATTATTTCACCCCCTAAAGCGGGCAAAACAATCATTTTACAAAATATTGCGCACTCAGTCGCACAAAATCATCCAGAATGTTATTTAATGGTTTTGCTTATAGATGAACGACCAGAAGAAGTAACGGATATGCAAAGATCAGTTAAGGGTGAGGTGATTAGTTCAACATTTGATGAACCAGCTTCACGACATGTGGCGGTAGCTGAAATGGTAATAGAAAAAGCAAAAAGATTAACAGAACACAAAAAAGACGTCGTTATCCTTTTAGATTCTATAACAAGACTTGGCAGAGCTTACAATGCAGTCATACCAAGTTCAGGCAAAGTATTAACAGGAGGTGTAGATGCCAATGCTCTACAAAGACCAAAAAGATTTTTTGGTGCTGCGAGAAATATTGAGCAAGGAGGCTCGCTTACAATAATTTCAACAGCGCTAATTGATACTGGGAGCAGAATGGACGAAGTGATTTTTGAAGAATTTAAAGGCACTGGTAATAGTGAATTAATATTAGATCGTAAAATTTCTGATAAAAGAATTTTCCCAGCGATTGATATAACAAGATCAGGAACTAGGAGAGAAGAACTGCTTTTTAAAAATGATGATTTACTTAAAATGAACGTTTTAAGGAAAATATTGAGTTCAATGGGAACAATGGATGCAATTGAATTTCTTCTTTCCAAATTAAGAAATACAAAAAATAATTCTGATTTTTTTGTTTCAATGAATAAACCAGCTAAATAACTATTATTTCTGATTTTTCTCAAATTCTAGTAATTTTTTTTTTAATTTTATTCCACCGCTAGACGTAAAACCGCCTAAGGTACCATCAGTTCTTATAACTCTGTGGCATGGCACTAATAATAAAAGCTTATTTTGGCCACATATCTTACCAACGTGTCTAGGTGACAATTTATATTTTTGTGCTATTTGTCCGTAACTTTTTGTATTACCCAGCTTAATTTTTTTTAATTCATTCCAAACTTTTATTTGGACCTTGTTTCCATTCATTCTATGGGGCGCTCTAATATATGGCGTTTTTTTGTTAAAGAATTTAAATAAGTTTTTTTTAAAATTCTCTAATATTTTACTTTTAATTTGGTTTTTTAATCTACCAAATATAATCTTAAATATTTTACCTTCTTTTTCAAAAACCGATATCCAACCCACTCTAGTTCTAATTGATATTTTTCTTATCATTTCTTATATAAAGATATCAAAAAAATGCAAAATTAAATATATTAAATAAACAAAAATGAATGATAAAAATTTAGAATTAAAAAAAATATATACCTTAAAAATAAAAAAGGTAAATTAAATATAAAATAATGAATAAAAACACTCCAACTCTCAAAGAAACTTTTGAAACTGCTCGTCAAAATTATAGTAAAAGAAATTTTAAAACAGCTGAAACTTTATGCTATAAAATACTTAGTATTGATCACAATCATTTTGAATCAAAAGCTCTTTTGGCGGATATATTTTCAAAAACTGGGGATTTTAATAAAGCAAAACAATTATTAAATGAAGCAATTGATATACAACCTAACAATGTAAGTATTTTAAATAATCTTGGAACTGCATGTAAAAAATTGGGAGAAACAAAAAATGCAATTGGTTATTATGAGAAAGTAATACAGATTGACCCCAATAATACTAATGCTCATTATAATCTCGGTACAACATCTTATGCATTAAAAGAATTAAAAAAAGCAAAAAGCTATTTACAAAAAACGACTGAACTTCAACCAGATTTTGGTCTCGCCTTTTTTGCTCTTGGCAATATCCATACAGATTTAAAAGAATATGAATATGCAGTAAGCAATTATCAGAAAGCTATAGCCATAAATTATAATCTACTAGGTGCCCATAATAATCTTGGTTTAGTTTTTAGAGCATTAAATGATTTCCAAAATGCAATAAGTTGTTATGAAAAAGTAATTAAAATTAAACCTGAACACTCAGGTGCGCATCATAATTTAGCATTAGCATTTAAAGAATTAGGAAAGTTTGATAAGGCAATCAAATCACATGAAATGTCAATTAAATATGAACCAGAGAATCCAATTCATTATTTTTATTTAAGTGAATTAAAAAAAAATATTTTGGATTCTGATTTAAAAGCTAAGATAGAAAAAATCATCAAAAATAATAGCTCTAAAAAAAATTATGTCGCTTATGGAAATTATTTATTATCAAAGTACGAACAAAAAACAAAAAATTATGAAAAAGAATTTAGTTATTTAATAAAAGGGCATCAATGTTTTTTTGATTCAAGAAAAGCACAATTTGAACTAGGGGTAAAATATTGTTTTGAAGATGTGCTTCAAATTGAGGAGGGAGCTAAAGTAGAGGAATTAGAAACAAAAAATGATAACAAAATAAACCCTATTTTTATAATTGGAGTGCCAAGATGTGGTTCAACTCTAGTGGAAAAGATAATTGGATCCGGAATGAAGTTGATTCCTATGGGTGAAGAAACTTCAGTATTAGAACATTTTATAAATGCTAAAATATTAGAAAAACAATCATTAAATATAGGCAATGTCGGTGATGTCCAGAATGAGCTGACGGATATTTATAAACGAAAAGGATTAATTTTAGAAAAATGTGATAATACTTTTACAGATAAATCTTTGAATAATTTCTTTTATTTAAAATTGATCAAAGAAATTTATCCAAATGCAAAAATAATTAATTGTAAAAGAGATATACTTTCGTCAATTGTGTCAATTTTTCAAAATAACTTGACGGAACTAGCGTGGGCTCATGATTTAGATAAAATTTTTAGATATTTTAACAATTACTTTAAAATTATTGAAAAATATAAAAAAATAAATCCTAATTTTATTTATGAATTAGAATTTGAAAAATTAGTCAATAATCCTGAAGAAGAATCTAAAAAACTAATGAAGTTTTGCGAATTGCCCTGGGATAAAAAATGTTTAGAATTTTATAAAAGAGAAGATTTATTCTCAAAAACTGCAAGCAATATTCAAATAAGAAAAGCCATTTATAAGCATTCAGTAACCAAATATTTACCTTATAAGAAGTTTTTGCATAAATATGGAGAAAAATATTCTTGGTTTAATTAAAAATGACAATATATGCATTATCGTCTGGTCCGGGAATATCTGGGATAGCTGTCATTAGGGTTTCAGGTAAAAACACAGCTGAAGTAGTAAAAAAACTTACTGGAGATAAATTACCACGGCCAAGAGTGGCTACCCTCACAAAATTCAATAAAAATGGGGGAAAAGAGCTGATCGACGAAGGTGTAATTATATGGTTTCCCGCTCCAAATAGCTATACAGGCGAGGATTTGGCAGAATTTCATGTTCATGGTAGCAGAGCAGTAGTTAATGCTATGCATTTTTCTATATCAAAGGTGAAAAACTGTCGTTTAGCTGAGCCAGGTGAGTTTACTAAACGAGCATTTCAGAATGGAAAGATAAATTTATTAAAAGCAGAAAGTATAGCTGATTTAATATCATCAGAAACTGAAATACAAAGAAAACAAGCTCTTAAAATTATGAGCGGAAAATCTTCTGATAAGTTTAATTCATGGAGAGAAAAACTTTTGAAAATTTTATCTCATATCGAAGCAAAAATAGATTTTCCCGATGAAGATTTACCTGAAAATATTATTAGTGAAATACGAAAAACATCTAATAAAGTATTGACTGAAATTAAAAAAACTTTAAACGATCAAAAAGTAGGTGAAAGAATTAGGGAAGGTTTCAAGATTGCAATTGTAGGTCCAACAAATGCCGGCAAGTCGAGTCTATTAAATTATTTATCAAAAAGAGATGTAGCAATTGTTTCTGAAATTGCAGGAACAACAAGAGATGTGATAGAAACCCATCTGAATCTAGATGGATATCCTGTGGTAGTCTCTGATACAGCTGGAATAAGAGACTCTAAAAATGAAATTGAAAAAAAGGGAATAAAAGTAGCTCTAAATCGGGCAGAAGATGCTGATTTAAAGCTGGTTATAGTATCAGCTAAAAACGTTGATTTTACAGTGATTTTGAAGAGCTTATTATCGAAGGATGCAATTTTAGTAGTAAATAAATCTGATTTAATGAAAGGAAAACTTAATAGAAAATTTAAAAAGTATGAGCACGTTTTAATATCAATTAAAAAAGATTTAAATTTAAATAAATTAATTTCAAAAATAAAAAGTAAATTAAAAAATAAATTTATAAGTTCTGAAAACATTTTAATCACTAGGGAAAGACATAGACAGAATTTAAAAAACTGCGTTTATCATCTTCAGAAATTTGATGAAAGAAGAACCACCAGAGAAGTTGATAAAGCTGCTGAAGATCTAAGACTAGCCACAAGGCACCTTGGAATGATAGTTGGAAAAGTAGATGTCGAAGAGCTATTAGGTAGTATTTTCAACGATTTTTGTATTGGTAAATAAAACAGTAATCAGCTTGTAAATCCATAGATCATCTATAAATTCGCAGTATGCAAGATGATTTGTCATTTGATGTTGTAGTGATTGGTGGAGGCCACGCAGGATGTGAAGCTGCGGCTGCTTCAGCGCGAATGGGAGTGAACACAGGTTTATTCACCCACAAAATAGATACTATTGGTGAGATGTCGTGTAACCCAGCTATAGGAGGTTTGGGGAAAGGGCATCTTGTTAAAGAGATAGACGCACTCGATGGAGTAATGGGTGTTATAGCAGATAAATCAGGAATTCAATTTAGATTGTTAAACAAAAGTAGAGGTCCTGCTGTAAGAGGTCCTAGAACTCAGTCAGATCGGACATTGTACAAGAAATATATGCAAAAAACGCTTCTAAGTTATTGTAATTTAAGGGTTTTTTCAGATCCTGTTATTGAGTTCATTTTTAATAAAAATCAGGTGATTGGATTCCATACCAAGTCTGGAAAAAAAATAAATTGCAAAAAAATGATTTTAACAACAGGAACTTTTTTAAATGGTTTAATTCATATTGGTGATGAAAAGACTCCTGCTGGACGACATGCTGAAAAACCTTCAACAGGTTTAAGTGAACAGTTAAAAAAATTTAAAATGAAATTGGGAAGACTTAAAACTGGAACGCCACCTAGACTGGATGGATCAACAATTAATTATAATGATTTGGAAAAGCAAGATGCTGATACCGATCCAGAATATTTTTCTTTTTTAACAAATATAACTTACAATAAACAAATTGCTTGCAGCGTTACTTACACAAATAAAAAAGTTCATGACATTATAAAAAAGAATTTAACTAAAAGCGCAATGTACTCTGGAAGCATTAAAGGGGTTGGGCCGAGATACTGTCCTTCTATTGAAGATAAAATTGTAAAGTTTTCAGATAAAACTAGACATCAAATTTTTTTAGAACCAGAAGGTTTAAACGATACAACAGTATATCCAAATGGGATTTCTACCTCTCTACCGGCTGATGTACAAGCAGAAATATTGAGTAAAATCAATGGGTTAGAACGTACTCGCATAATAAGACCTGGATACGCTATTGAATATGATTATGTCGATCCGCGAGAGTTAAATCACACTTTGGAAACTAAAAAAATAAAATCATTATACCTTGCTGGTCAAATTAATGGAACAACAGGTTACGAAGAAGCTGCAGCTCAAGGACTCATGTCTGGAATTAATGCTGCTCTATCAATCAAAGATCAAGAGCCACTAATTCTCGATCGTGCTCAAGCTTACATCGGCGTCATGATAGATGATTTAGTTACCAAAGGAGTTTCAGAACCATATCGTATGTTTACATCACGAGCTGAATATAGACTAAGCCTAAGAGCCGACAACGCAGATACAAGATTAACTCAAGTTGGAATCGATATTGGCTTAGTTCAAAATTCTAGAACTGAAGTGTATACTAAAAAAATCAATAAAATCAATGAGTTAAGTAATATTTTGAAAAGCCTAAAAATATCGCCAAATGAAGCTAAAAAATTCAATATTAAGATTGCTAAGGATGGAGTTAAGAGACCAGCTTTTGATATATTATCCAGAGAAGGGGTCACATTTAATAAATTAAGATCAATTTGGAATGAAATACCTAAAGCAACTAGGAAAGAGGAAGAACAAATTGAAATAAGTGCTCATTATTCGGGATATTTGGAAAAACAGGAAGCCGATATTATTGCATTTAGAAAGGATGAAAATTTAATAATTCCAGAAAACATAGATTATACAAAATTAAGCGGACTCTCTAATGAGGTTAAGAGTAAATTTAAGCTTATACGACCTAAAACTCTGGGTCAGGCGCTTAGAATAGATGGAGTAACGCCTGCAGCTGCTTATATTTTACTTTCACATGTAAAAAAGAAGTCTAAGAATCTTAAAATCGCATAGATGGATAGATCTATCCAAATAGACACTTTTTGCAGATTTATTCAAGTTTCACGTGAAACAATCACAAGTTTAAAAAAATACGAAGATTTGCTGATAAAAGCTAATAAAAGCTTAAATTTAGTAGGAAATTCAACAATTAATCAAATATGGTCTAGACACTTTTTAGATAGTGCTCAAGTCATTGATTTTGTTGATAAAAATGATAAATGCTTGGTAGACTTAGGTTCTGGTGCAGGTTTTCCAGGATTAGTATTAGCAATAGCCTGTAAAGACAGAAAAATACCTTTGAAAATAAAATTAATTGAAAAAAGTTCTAAAAAAGTAAAATTTTTAAAAAATGTAATTGAAGAACTCGATCTAAAAGTTGAAGTTTTTAACCAAAATATATTGGAAGAAGAAATAAAATTTGTTGAAGATGTTTTTATAGCTAGAGCGTTCAAACCATTAAAAAAAATTCTACAACTTATGCACAATAATGCTGAAAATTATAAAAAAATTTTTATTTTCCTAGGAAAAACAGGAAAAAACGAATTACTACAAGCTTCTAAAAGTTGGGATATTGAGTATAAGCAAAGAGTGAGTGTTACTAGTAGTGATTCGATGGTAATAGAAATTAATAGGCTTAAAAAAAAATAAATTGAAAAATACTCAAATTATTTCAGTAATAAATCAAAAAGGAGGAGTGGGAAAAACTACCACAGTGATTAATCTCGCGACCGCTCTTTCGTTTTATAAAAAGAAAGTTTTGGTCATTGATTTAGATCCGCAGGGTAACGCTACGACAGGATTTGGTATATCAAATAATGATGAAACAAAAACAGTTTACGATGTACTGGATGGTAGCTGTAGTTTTGAAGATGCAATTAAGAATACCAAAATCAATAATTTAAAATTAGTTACATCAAATGTGGATTTGTCAGGTTTAGAAGTGGAAACAGCTAGCGAAAATAGAAGAGCGTTCTTACTCAAAGATAAAATAGAAAATTTTATTAATAGCGAAAAAAATGACTTTTCTTATATTTTTATCGACTGTCCTCCTTCACTAAGTCTGCTTACAGTCATGTCTCTTGTTGTTGCTAAATCGTTAATTGTTCCACTTCAAGCAGAATTTTTTGCACTAGAAGGTTTAAGCCAGTTAATGAAAACAATCGATAGAGTTAAAATAAAATTAAATCCGGAATTAGAAATAAGAGGAGTGCTTTTAACAATGTATGATAAAAGAAATAAACTTTCTGCAGAAGTCGATGCGGAAGCTAGAAAATTTTTTAAAGGAAAAGTTTATCAAACAGTTATACCACGAAATGTAAGACTTTCTGAAGCTCCTTCTCATGGGGTTCCTATTTTAATTTATGATAAATTATGTGCAGGTAGCAAATCTTATTCTTCTTTTACTGAAGAATTTTTAAAACAAGAAAATATAATGGAAAGTGCTGCGTAAAATTATGAACAGTCGTTTAAAAAAAGGCTTAGGCCGTGGCCTATCATCGTTATTAGGCGATTCATCCACAAAAATTGATATAAACAAAGTTTCAATAAAAGATCTAACTAGAAATAAACTTCAGCCAAGAAAACATTTCGACAAAGAAAGTTTGGTGGAGCTAACTAACTCAATTAAGGAACAAGGTGTTATTCAACCGATTGTTGTTCGACCTAATAAGTTATTAGAAGGAAAATATGAAATTATAGCCGGCGAACGAAGATGGCTAGCTTCTCAAAATGCAGGTTTGCATGAGATTCCGGTAGTTATTTTAAATGTGGATGATGTTAAATCATTAGAGTTTGCTATTGTTGAAAACATACAAAGGCAGGATTTAAATTCAATTGAAGAAGCAAGAGGATATCGAAGATTAGTAGATGATTTTAATTACAATCAGGAAAAGCTATCTCAATTTATTAGTAAAAGTAGAAGTTATATAGCTAATTCTTTACGATTGTTATCTCTTCCAGAGGATGTACTTTTAATGGTAGAACGTGGAAATTTATCAGCTGGACATGCTAGAACGTTAATTGGATTAAATAATTCAGTCGATATAGCAAAGAAAATAATACAAAAAAAACTTTCGGTAAGACAATCCGAAATTTTGGTCAAACAATTTCGAGATAAAAAATTTAAATTAATTTCTCAAAAAGACTCAAATGTTCTTGATTTACAAAAGGATTTAGAGGAAAAAACTGGGCTGAATGTGTCTATTAATAATAAAAAAAATAATTCAGGAATAATTTCATTTGAGTATCGAGATTTGAATCAATTGGATAAGTTAATAAATGTAATTAAGAAAAATTATTAGCTTTTATACAAATTTGTAAAAAAAAATTAAAAAAAATAACTTTTGATGCTTGAGAATTTTTTTTACATAAATATTCTGTATTATTAATACCACTAATTATTTTTTCAAGCTCATTCAAATTCCAGATTGATAATTGTTTTTTTACCAGTGGTTTTTCTTTCCAAAAAATTGTAGGCTTCGAAATGTTAATAAGATGTTCTATATTATTTGATTTATTTTCTTGTTTTTTAATATTAAGCAAACGTTGAACTTTATTACTTAAAATTCTTAATAATAATATTTGGTTAACTGTATTTATATACAATTCAGATATAATTTTTTTATATTGTGAAATGCTACCACATAAACATTCATTTATTAAAATATCAGATTTATAGTCGCCTGAAAAATTGATTAAAGATTTAATTTCACTGAGTCCTAAATTTTTTTTATTTAGTAAGTAAGCTTTAATTTTTTCGATTTCATTTTTTAAATTACCACGGTCGAAGTTAGATTTTTCTATTAATACATTTATTACTTCACTTGATAATGATATATTATTTTTTCTAAACTCAGATTGTGCAATAATTTCTAAATCTTTTTGACTATCTAAATAACAAGGAATACAAATTGTTTTTTTACTAGTTTCAAAAAAACTCCTCAATTTAGATTTTTTTTCTAAAATCCCTGAAAAAATTACTAAAAATACGTTATCAGTATATGTATCATAAACGCTATCTATTTTTTTCATTATTTTATCGGTTGCGTCGAAAATGGTTATTATTTTTTTCTTACTAAATAACGATCCAGAATAAATGGAATTATAAAAATTTTCTTCATTATCAAATATTTCAGTTTCGTATACTGATAGCATTTCTAGACTATCGTTTTTTTGTTTAATCGCTATTTTAATTATATCTTTAATATCTTTTTTTAATCCAAAATTTTCACCATATAATAAAAAAAAATTATATTTGGATAAATTTGATCTATTTTTTTGCACTTCGTAACTTTTTATTATCATTTTTATAAAAGCTTTTCTGAAAGCTTTATTAATAAATCTTGGTATATTTTATTTATTAAATTTTGCGTAGTTTGATTTTCTAATTTTATTGTTTCAGAAAATTGATCTTGCGCTTTATATACTGAGGAAAAGGAGAAGTTTTCGTTTAGTATTTCATTTCCTGTCATCACATCTTGTATTGTAATTGTAATAGATAAATTAATTCTGTATCCTAAAATTTTCCCAGTACCATCCTTGGCAGTAGCGTTTTTGTTCTTTGATGCATTAATTAAGAGATAAATATTTTTTACTTCTGAAGTTTTTTTGGTTGATCGAGACAAATTATATAATTTAGAATAAATTTGATTTCCCAATTTTTTATCGCCTGATATTGAATAATCAGCAATTTTAAATTCTAAATTTGTTGAACTAAAAATTGGTTCATATCCGGTGCAAGCACTGATATTTATTAAAAGAATGAGTGAGATTAATAGATAGGATATTTTTTTCATTTTTTTGTTATAAAGTTTAATAATTTATTTTTAATATAAATATTTTTTATAATTGTTGTATTTTCTATATGTTTTGAAACATTATCAATTTCTTTTGATTTTTTTATAACCATTATTTCTTTCGAGTTTGTTGGCATTTTCAGTATACCTCTTTTTCTTCCATCAACTTGTATTACTATTGTACAACTTTCGTCTTTAAGTAATTTAGGATCATGCTTAGGCCAATAATATTTTTTGTTTATTTTTTCACAACATTCATGAGCCAAATGTGGAACAAGTGGCATTAATAATATTGTTATTTTTTCCCATTCCTTTTTTAAAGTTTTATTTGAGGTTTTGTTATTTATAACATGATCATAAAATAAATTGTATATTTCATGTATATTGGCTATTACAATGTTATGTTGAAAATTATCTAAGTTTTTAGTTATGTTATAAACTGTTTTATTCACAGCCTTTTCTAGAGCAACGTCTTCAGATTTTATAGTTGAGTCTTTTTTGTTTAAAATTTCATTATTTAATTTCCAAAGTTTTTGAATAAATTTGAAAGCAGCAGAAACGCCTTCCAGTGACCATTGGACATCTCTTTCTGGAGGGCTATCTGATAGCATGAACCACCTAATAGAGTCTGCTCCATAGATATTAATCATCTCTTCAGGATCTACAGGCTCCTACCACAACTCTCTTTTTGTCTTTTTTTGTGATCAAATTTCCATCAGAATTTTTTTCAACTTCATCTGGATATAGCCACTGGTTTTCTTCATTTTTGTATGTTTCGTGGCACACCATGCCCTGGGTAAATAGACTTTTAAATGGTTCGATATAATTAAACTTTTTATTGTAATGCGCTAACGCCCTCATGAAAAATCTTGAATAAAGCAAATGTAATATTGCATGTTCTATACCGCCAATATATTGGTCAACAGGCATCCAATATTTAATATCACTTAATTTATAACCATACTCTTTGTGTTTTGATGAACAAAATCTTACAAAATACCACGAAGAATCAACAAATGTATCTAAAGTATCTGTTTCTCTAATAACTTTTTCTCCAGAAGAAAGTTTCGCGAATTTCCAAGTAGGATGTTTTTCTAAAGGGTTTCCCGTTATGTTAAGATCAACATTATCAGGTAGCAACACAGGTAGATCTTTTTTTTTAACTGGAATTGCATTCCCTTTTTTGTTGTAAACTATAGGAATAGGACAACCCCAATATCTTTGTCTAGAAACACTCCAGTCTTTAAGTCGGTACGTAATTTTTTTTGTGCCAAATTTTTTTTTGGTAATTACTTTTATTATTTTTTCTATAGCCTTATTAACGGTAAGACCGTCTAAGAAATTAGAATTAAATAATATTCCATCTTCAGTGAAAGCCTCATTTTTTATAACAAATTTACTAGCTTCAATATTTTTTGGTTTTACTACAGGTAGCACTTTAAGATTATATCTGTTTGCAAAATCTAAATCTCGTTGGTCGTGGGCAGGACAACCAAATATAGCGCCCGTTCCATAATCCATTAAAACAAAGTTCGCAATAAAAATAGGAAGTTTAATTTTTTTATCCAAGGGATGTAACGCAAATAAACCTGTATTAAAGCCAATTTTTTCAGCATTTGCTAAAGCTTCTTCTGTAGTGCCCATTTTTGAACATTTTGATTTAAAAGAAATAAAATTATTATTTTTTTCAAAATTTTTTGCAATTGGATGATCCACTGAAAGTGCTATAAAAGAAGCACCGAATATTGTGTCTGGTCTGGTAGTAAAAACTTTTATTTTATTTAATTTTTTTTCTTTATCAATTTGAAAATTTATTTCACATCCATATGATTTTCCAATCCAATTTTTTTGCATTAGTTTTACTTTGTCTGGCCAATTTTTTAATTTTTGCAGTTCATCTAACAAATTCTGTGAAAACTTTTTAATATTAAAAAACCATTGTGAGAGTTTCTTTCTTTCTACTACTACGCCTGAACGCCAACCTTTTCCATCAATTACTTGTTCATTAGCTAAAACCGTTTGTTCCGCAGGATCCCAATTTACATAAGTATCCTTTTTGTATACTAATTTTTTTTCAAATAGTTCTAAAAAGAATTCTTGTTGATGTTTATAATATTCAGGATCACAGGTAGATATTTCACGATCCCAATCTAATGAAAGACCAAGAAGTTTTAACTGTTTTTTCATAGTTTCTATATTTTTTTTAGTCCAATCTTTAGGATGAAGATTATTTTCACGAGCAGCGTTTTCTGCTGGTAAACCAAATGAATCCCAACCCATTGGATGTAAAACATTAAAGCCTCGAAGTTTTTTATACCGAGCCAAAACATCTCCAATCGTATAATTTCGAACATGGCCCATATGAATCTTACCTGAAGGGTAAGGAAACATTTCAAGGCAATAGAATTTTTTTTTATTTTTATCTAAAATGGCAGCGTCAGTTTTTTTTTTAGACCATATATCTTGCCATTTTTTTTCAACTTTTTTTATATTGTATCGTTCCATGAAGAGAAAGAATAAATTTTTATATTTTTTGTAAAATACAATTTAATATTTTTTAATTTCTCCAATTTTTATTTTAAATCTTTTCTTTTAAATTTTTTCTTACCCTTATTGAATTCTGCCTCAAAAAGAACCGCTTTTTTAAGAATTGCAACTCGAAGTTCGTGTTCTAGTGCTGAGGATATTTTTTTTACTGTACATTTTTGTTGAATAGTACAGCGTTTTTTATGAACAATTATTTTGAGTCCATCTGATCTTATTTCGTTGGTTAAAAATCTCACCGTAATTTTAATAGACTCATTTGATGAAGTTCCTTCATTGTACCAATCCGTAGTTATAATTCCTCCAGAATAGTCAACATTTGCGAAAGGTAAAAAATCAAGTATTTCTAATGTCGCTCGCCACATTGGATTAGAACTGGCGAATTGATAACTTGTTCCACCTGCCTGCTCTTTATTAAGTGTAAAACCTTTACCTTCTTCAAGGTTTTTTCGCACTCTTTCATTTACATTTGCAGGAACTTTTCGGGCATCAGCCGGGTCCCAAATTCCGCACGAACCCAAAAAACCCAAAATAATAATACCAATTAAAAAAAATAATATATATTTGACGGTACAATTTAAAATACTCATCCTGCTATATTTAATACATTAATTATCATTTGGAAATTACTTTAAAAAATGCAAAAAAGTTAATAAAAACGCTATTTATTTGCCGACTACCACAGTGTTGTAAAAATACAACATATTTAGAAAATAATCATG